>ENA-UOOK01003759-UOOK01003759.1-fermentation-metagenome-genome-assembly--contig:-NODE-3759-length-16922-cov-21.299816_pt1 | contig 16922 bp, 12 predicted proteins | sample MGYA00245777_ERZ724023 | MGnify/ENA primary metagenome ERZ724023 (study PRJEB28704, sample SAMN03018312) | fermentation metagenome | biome: anthropogenic terrestrial biome; feature: soil...
GGTGCTCTAAGTGTTGTGAATACTAAAATTGGCTCAGTGGTTAGTGTGTCCATAGATTTATTTATGAATTTACTTATAATATTCTACCATTTTTTCATTAAGCGAGAAACAACAACCACAGTAGTTCTGCTTGTAAAAACCGCTATGTTTCTTATTTGAACTCTCATCTATCTTAATAACATTTAGTTCATATTTTTTTATTAACTCTCTCATAATTTCTAATATCATATCTTTTGCTTGATAATGGCTTGTGAGAAGTGTTGTGGTAATATTCTTAAATCCGTTCTCCTTCGCATATTTTAAGGAATATCCAAGCCTAACTTCCCAGCACTTAATACACCTGTCTCCCATTCTTGTATTTCCTTTCATTACCTCATTCATATATTCTTTAGGAGAATAGTTTGGAATGACTAACTTAATATTCCATCTCTGTTTCAATTGAGGGAGTATTTTCTTAACAGCCTCTAATCTTTCTAAATATTCAGCTCGGGGGTGAATATTGGGGTTGTAGAAAAGAGAGATGATTTCTGTTTTCTCACCTATTTCCTCCCTACTCTCTAAGTTCTCAAGTGCATTTAATAGGCAATCAGCACAGCAGCTATGTATTACTAAGTTTTTAAGCATGGTTGATTATACAATAAAAAATATGTTAGACTCTTTCTCGTGGGTAAATATTCAATACATGTAGAAAATTTTTCAAAGTCATTTGGTAGCTTGAAAGCGGTCGACAACCTGTCGTTTGATGTGAATGACGGTGAGGTTTTTGCTTTCTTGGGAGCAAATGGTTCTGGAAAAACGACTACAATTAGATGTCTATTAAAGATATATCAGAAAGATGAGGGAACACTACTTATTAACAATCAAGAGTTTAGTGATAAATTTAACAGCGTAATTGGATATCTTCCAGAAGAGCGAGGTCTGTACAAAGATACGTCTGTAAGTGATATTTTAGAGTACACAGCAAGATTAAGAGGTCTTTCCCCTGAAGGAGCGAAGAAGAAATCAGATGATTATTTAGATTTTGTGGGTTTAGGTGAACATAAAAAGAAGAAAGTTTCCCAACTTAGTTCTGGAATGCAACAGAAGGTTCAACTTGGTACAGCATTGATTCACAGTCCAGAGATTTTAATCTTGGACGAGCCTTTTAAAGGTCTTGACCCTGTCAATAGGCAGATGTTTATTGACATATTTACTCAGAAAGCAAAAGAAGGAGCTACTCTACTTTACAGCACACATGTTATTGATGAAGCACAAAAAATGGCTGATAGCCTTTTGATTATCAAAGATGGAAAGAGATTAGAGTATGGGAAGGTAAACGATGTAAGAAAGAAATATGGTAGTGACAATATAATAATTGAATTCGATGGGAAAGTACCGGATAAAGAGAGTAAACTTTATAGTTCGGTGATTACAAATAAAAGGATTGAGATTACTCCAAATAAGGGTATTAAAACTGAAGAAATATTAACTCAAATAATAAAGAATGGAACAAAAATATTGAGAATGGAACTAGACTATCCTAGTTTAAATCAGATTTTTATTAACTTAATGAAAGATTAGATGACGAGAATTTTTGAGATTGCAAAATTCGAATATCTGAAGATTATTAAAACAGTATCTTTCTGGGCCGCTACTCTGTTCTTTCCAATTTTTATGGCTTTGATTATGGTAATCTCTGGTTTCTCGTCCATTCAGGCCAACAAGAAAGCTCAGGAGGGTTCAAATCTGACAAAAATATACATTCTTGATGAGGTTGGAATAATACCTAACAACTTGATTTCTGAGCCGTTAGAAAAGATAACAGATATCCAATTAGTTGAGAATGAAGTCAAGGAAGATTCAAGCAAGGTTATCATTCATTTGCCTGGGGATTTTCTAGAATCTTTAAAATATAAAGTATATCAAAAGGAGACAGGTGATTTGATGAGAATGGCCAATATTCCTATTTTAATGGAAAGTCTTATTAAATCTAGTGCTATTGAGTCAATTAAAGATGAAAGAGTCAAATTGCTATTAAGCGGAAAAATTTCTTCTGAAACCTTCAGTTATCAAGACGACGGGAATGTTGTGAAGCAGGGCTTTGATAAATATGTGCTCCCAATTTTATCAATGGTAGTATTTTTTGTAACTGTATATATCTCCTCCTCTTACCTTCTTCAAAGTGTATCGTCAGAGAAAGAGAACAGAATGATTGAAACAATGTTGTCTATCGTTGACAAAAAATCACTGATGCTTGGCAAAATGATTGGTTTAATGCTGGTTGTGATTACACAGCTGATGGTTTGGCTGATTCTTGGGGTAGTTATTTTTACTGTAGCTTCTAAGTATACAGAAATTATTTTACCTTTTGACATTGCTAAAATTGATTGGTCTGCCCTCCCCTATTCTATATTCTTTATTTTCACAGGTTTTCTTTTCTTCGGAGCAATTATGATGGGAACAGGCGCAATTGGAACAGGTGCAGAGGATAGTAGAAATCTTTCAAGTATTTTCATTATGCTTTCAATTGCACCAATATATGTTATGCAATCACTATTAATGGACCCAAATTCATTGGTCTCAAGAGTGTTTACATATTTCCCGTTTTCTTCATATATGGTAATGATGATAAGAAATTCTTTGGGTACTCTCCCAAATAAAGAACTATTCTTGGGAATGATTCTTTGCTTGTTGTATGTAATAATTGCTATCTGGATTGCATACAAACTTTTTGAATTAGGTTGTTTGATGTACAATAGAAGAGCTTCATCAAAAGAAATGATTGAATTCCTTTTCAGAAAAAAGCGAAGTTAACATTTCTCAATCAGTTTTTTGTTTGTATCACAAAGATTTTTTTCACTTTGGAATTACTACTTGTTTTTTCTAAAATATGGTATAATTTAAGTAGCTATAGAAGCTTTCTTTTTTGGAATAGCTTAGAGTGTATTCTCCCATTTAGTGGTGTAGCGGATTTAATTTTTATTTATTCTTATAATAATGGGTAAAAAGTTATTTGTAGGAAACCTTAGCTGGAATGTCAGAGACGAAGAGTTGAAGGCAGCATTCTCAGAGGTTGGAACTGTTGAAGAAGCAGTTGTAATCATCGACAGAATGAAGAACAGATCCAAAGGTTTTGGATTTGTTACTATGTCTAGCGAGGAAGAAGCACAAAAAGCTGTTGCAGAACTCAATGGAAAAGAAGTTGATGGCAGAGCTATCAATGTTTCCGAAGCTAGGGAAGAAAGAAGAGAATTCGATAGATAAATATAGCTATTTTCTTTAGAATTTGAATTAGGGAGGAATTTATTCCTCCCTTTTCCTTTTTAAAATGGGTTAAATTTTTGTAATTCGTTATAATTCTTTTTGTGAAGATTACTACTGCTCGGAGAGCTTTTCTAATTGTTGTTTCGCATAGAAGGTAAGATTCTCTCTCTTAGACCATACTCTCTCCGTGCTTTTTAAGAGTTTTTTTCTTAACCTAATATTCTTTGGTGTAATTTCTATTAGTTCGTCTTCTTTAATAAATGAGAGCGCATATTCAATTGAAAGTGTGATTGGTGTTTTAAGGGAGATTTCTGTTACTTCTGCGTGAGACATTCTAACATTTGTTTTGTGTCTTGCTTTGCAGGGATTTACTTCTAAATCATCTTCAGTGTTGTTAATCCCTACAATCATTCCTTCATATACCTCAGTTGAACCTGTGATAAAAAGTCTTCCTCTTTCCTGTACACTCATAAGCGCATAGGCTAATGCTGTACCAGTTTCAGAAGAGATGATTACTCCTTTTCGAAAAAGCTCATTTCCTTTCTCGTGAGTTACATAGTCAATTATAGCGCTATTGATAACCGCAGTTCCCTTTGTAGCTGTCATTAACGTTCTGTGAAGACCAATGAGATTTCGTGTCAATATGTGGAATGTAAATCTACTTTCTCCTTGTTCGTTCTCCATATTAACCATCTTTCCTTTTCTTTCGCTTACCTCTTGTGTTACAACGCTCATATACTCCTCAGGAGCGTCAATGATCAACTCTTCTAAAGGCTCACACATGATTCCATCAATCTCTTGCAAGATTACTTCTGGTTTGCTAAGTTCAAATTCGTATCCCTCTCTCCTTAATTGCTCAACTAAAATTGCCAACTGCAACTCACCTCGTCCTGAGACATAGTGACTGTTTGAGCCTTTGCTCTCAATCTTAAGACTAATATTAAGGTTCTTTTCTTGATCCAATCTCTGTTGTAACTGTTTGGCTGTAACTAGCTTTCCTTCTTTTCCAACAAAAGGAGATGTGTTCGCAGAGAATTTTACTCGTACTGTAGGTGGGGTAATCTTTATCTCTGGTAAGGCCTGGGGATTTTCTGTACTACATAGAGTTGCTCCTATATCTGTTGAATCAATACCTGTAATTGCAACTATTTCGCCCACCTGTGCATTGTCAATTTTTTCCCATTCGAGACCATTTTTTGTAAACAACTCGTTTACCCTACCCTGTTTTCTTACGAATCCTTCTTTATCAGAAACAAGAACAATTGGTTCTCCAACTTTTATTTTCCCATTGGAAATTTTCCCAATTAAATATCTTCCTAAATGTTCATCATACTCAATTGAGGTAATTTGCATTTGAAAGGGTTTCGTTTCATCTCCTTTTGGTGCTGGAAGCGAGTTGTATATTTCTTCAAAGAGGGGAAGTAGATCACCTGGGGTATGATTAGCCAATGTCAAATCCCCTTCAGGAAGCTTTTCAAATACTTTTCCTTCCCTTGATATTCCATAAAAGGTTTTAAAATCTAGCTGTTCAGGTTCTGTTGCAAGAGAGAGAAATAGATCATTTATTTTTGAGAATGTTTTTTCTACATTAGCCAACTTCTTATCTATTTTGTTTATCAATACAACAGGCTTAAGTCCGAGTTCTAGGGCTTTTTTAAGTACAAATTTTGTTTGAGGCATCGGACCCTCTTTTGCATCAACTAGAAGAAGACAGCTATCTGCCATGTTTAGTGTTCTTTCAACTTCTCCTCCGAAATCAGAGTGTCCTGGTGTGTCAATGATATTGATTTTAATATCTTTGTAATGTACAGAAATATTCTTTGCACTAATTGTAATGCCTTTCTCCCTTTCTAACTCTCCCCTGTCAAGAATCTGGGTCTGCTTCATTTCCTCCTGGTTCTCCCTAAAGAGGTGTGTTTGTTTCATAAAGGCATCGACCAATGTAGTCTTTCCATGATCTACGTGTGCTATGATTGCAACATTCCTTAATTTTTCTTTACTGTATTTGATTTCTGACATAACAAATGGGCATTTTACCACTAAAACAGAGGAATTGAAAGTATATGAGTGTTGGCTCTATGGGGTATTGTAAACTATAGGAACTGGGAGTATAATACGTTCAAGGAAACATGTTGGCGAGGATATTGTACCACACATGTCCTTCCGACGTCTTCCTTACTATAGCTATTTAATTAAATTTTTGTTGGGGATAATTTAATGATATTTAATAAAAAATTGTTTAGGGAATCTACATACAAGATTCTTACTGTACTGTTTTTGATTGGATATAATTTCACACCACCCATACTAGCTGCGAATGAGATTTTCAACTTTGGGAGTATTTCTGACAAACTAAATGTGAGTCAGGAGATTGATACCTCTGAGGATATCCTTGATGAAGGTATTTCTGATCCGAAATGGATTGCTAAAGGTGATAACTATTCTTCACAAAGTGTAGATTCAAAGTTGTCAACTAAGAGTTCAGCTGCTTTTGCTGCTGGTGGTAGCTGTATCTTGGATGTAGAACCTTCTATGGGAAAATTAAATTGTACGGCTGATGATGTGCCTACAGTTATTCCAACTGTAAATTTAATCCAGGGTTGCAATGCACCTGGAGACATAGCAAAATTTGATTTAACTTTGAGTGTTGGTGCAAACGCTAGTGATAGATATGACATAGGTCTGTGGGTTTCTAAAGATGGGGATCCTAACAAAGATAGTTCTGAAACGGGAATGTGCCAAACTTTTGTTTTTGATAAAGCAACTTACGGAGATGGTGATTTCTGTGGTGATGTACAGTCTAGAACAATGGTAACAAAAACGTTTTCAAATATTGAACTGGTATGTAGAGATGATGATGGAGACGGAAGGTTGGATGTCCCAGTTATTACTACATGGAGAAATAGCTCAAATCCTAATGATTGTCCATCAGCTGATCGTGCATTGCCTGAGACTAAATCAAAGTGTAAAAATGATGAGACATTTAATATTCCTGTTCCAATTCCAGGTCAAATAATTGTAAAGAAAGTAACTAATCCTGTTGATGATAATCAAGAATTTGATTTCTTCTTGACTGGACCAAAAAGTAGTTTTTTCTCATTAAAAAATAATGGGATTTGGGATAGTGGAAAAGTAGGAACTGGGGGTCTTCCGGAGGGAACATATTCATTAAATGAAACAAATCCAACAAATTGGAAACTAGACGATGTAACTTGTACTTCCTCTTTTGATGATAAAGAAACATATTCGAATATATCCCTTCAATCAGGAGAAACAGTTACTTGTACATTTACAAATGTAAAACAAACAGCAAACCTTACTGTTGTAAAAGATGTTGTAAAAGATAATGGTGGGACTGCAGGAGTAGATGATTTTGGTATTTCAGTAAATGGTACAGCCGTAACTTCTGGGACTAAAGGAAGCTATGCAGTTGGAGAAGCATTAACAATTAATGAAATTGGATTAACAGGATACAGTTTTGTAAGTATAACTGGAGATTCAAAGTGTCCTACTTCCCTAGGAGGAACTATTACTCTTGAACCTGGAGATGATATTACATGTACAATTATCAATGATGACATAGCACCAAAATTAACACTAAACAAAGTAGTAGTTAATGACAATGGGGGTATCTTATCAGAATCAGCTTGGAATCTCTTTGCAAAACAAGGAGAAACAGTTGTTTTGACTGGCTCAGGAGCAACCGGAGAAACAGATGTAGTCAGTGGAGATACATTCAAAGCAGGAACATATACTCTCTCAGAAAGTGGACCAACAGGATACAGTGCAAGTGATTGGGTATGTGTTGGTGGAATACAAAATGGAAACAATATTACAGTAGGTTTAAACGAAAACGTAGTATGTACAATAACTAATAACGATATCGCTCCAAAACTAACAGTAACGAAAGTTGTAGTAGATGGTTTGTTTGGAACTAAATCAATTTCTGATTTTCCTCTTTTTGTAGGAACTACCCCTGTAACAAGTGGAGCACAGAATTCCTTTAATGCTGGAAGCCATACTGTAAGTGAAACTAATCAAGAAGGATATACTTCTGTCATTTCAGGAGATTGTGATGCAAATGGAAATGTAACATTAGCTTTAGGAGACACTAAAGCTTGTACAATAACTAACACAAGTATATGGAGTCAAATTATTGTGAAGAAATTAGTAGCTCCAACTACGGATCTTACGAAATTTACATTTACAGGAGGTTTGGAAGGTAGTATAGGTCATAATGAAACAATATCAAAAATAGTTTTACCTGGAACATATTCTGTAAGCGAAACTTTACCAACAGGATGGGCATTAACTGATTTAATTTGTAGTGATACAGATAGTACGGTTGACAAAACAACTGGAACCGCAACATATGTTGTTGGAAATAATGAAGGAGTAACTTGTACATATACTAATACAAAACTAGGCTCTATCTCTGGACACAAATGGGTTGATGCAGATGGATTAGAAGGTACAGCTAATGATAGAACACCTGTTTCAGGTTGGACTATATTTATCGATTTTGATGAAGATGGAATTCAAGATGAAGGAGAAACAAGAATAACAGATGAAAATGGATATTATGAGTTTACCAATCTACTTCCAGGAATATACACAGTCAAAGAAATTTTCCCATTAAACTCTGGTTGGTATTATCTTATTGTATCTGAGAAAACCGTAAAATATGTTGCAGGTATTAATGTAGAAAATGTCAATTTCGTAAATGTTGAATATGGAAGTATAAAAGTATTAAAGAATGTAGATGGTAATGGAGATGGTGATTTACTTGATGATGTAGATATAATAGGCTCTACTGATTGGTCATGGACAATAAATGATACTAATGCAGGTTCAACTGGTACAACTAAGTCAAATCTAACTCCGGGTACATATACAATTAAAGAAACTGGTGGATCAAAAAACTTCCACATTGTCTCATTAAATTGTACTGGCAGTACTGGTATTACAATTGATGATTCTGTTGCAACAGTATCTTTGAAATCTGGTGAAGATGTTGTATGTACATATACCAATGCAAGAGATTTAGGAACTTTAATTGTAAAAAAGGTTGTGATTAATGACAATGGAGGAAGTTTAGAGGCTAAGGATTTCTCTTTCCAAATCGATAAGGGAGCTGAAATTGTTTTCGAAGCTGATGGACAAAATGAATTCACTAAGTATGCAGGTTTGACTTATGATATCGTAGAATTAAATCCTAATACAAGAGGATATACGACCACATATGACAAGTGTCATGATGTTTTAGTTCCTTACAATCAAACCGTCACTTGTACAATAACTAATAATGACAATGCACCAGTACTTGAATTGGCAAAATCAGTAGTTAATGATAATGGTGGAACTCTTTCTTCAACAAATTGGAATCTTAAGGCTGATGGACCTACTCCAATAAATGGTGATGGTGGTGTTATAAGTGGTTCTACATTCCAAGCTGGGACGTATACCTTAAGTGAGATTGGTAAAACAGATGTAGATGTATCAGGATATCTGGCCGGAGATTGGAGTTGTGATGGTGGAACTTTAATTGGTAATGAGGTAGTAGTACCTTTCCAAGGCAATGTAAAATGTACAATTGTAAATGATGATATCGCACCGAAACTAACATTAGTAAAAGATCCAACCAATGATAATGGTGGTAATGCACAACCAAATGATTTCTTACTAACAATAGGAGGTAATGCTGCAGTATCGGGGACAGCATACACATTAGATGCAAATAAAGCATATGCAATTAATGAAACATTATTACCAGGATATGAGTTTGTATCGATTACTGGAACAGGATGTCCAGCAGTATTAGGTGGAACAGTAATGCTAAATGAGGGAGATGATATTACATGTACAATTACAAATAACGATATTGCTCCAACTCTAACTGTAATAAAAAATGTAGTAAACGATAATGGAGGGAGTGCAGTAGTAGAAGATTTTGATATCTCATTAGATAGTTCAGAATTAACCTTTGAAACTGGAGTTATAAATGGTACAACAACAACCTACACATCAACTCAAATAGTAGTATCCAATCATTCATATACCCTTACAGAGATAGACTTTACAGGATATACAGGAGGAACATGGAGTTGTATTGATGACTCTGATGAGTCCGAGATTACTATTCCGTTTACACTCTCTGAAGGCCAGAATGTTACTTGTACAATAACCAATGATGATATTGCACCTAAATTAACAGTAACAAAAGTAGTTGAGAATGGTCCATTCGGGGATAAAGAAATTGCAGATTTTCCATTGTTCGTTGGGGAAGAAGAAGTTACAAGTGGTGTGCAGAAGACATTCTTTGCTGATGACTATACTGTAAGTGAAACAAATCAACCAGGATATACTTCCAGTTTTTCAGGTGATTGCAATGAAAAAACAGGAGAGATCACTCTAAATGTTGGAGATGTTAAGTCTTGCACAATCACAAACACAAGCACACACGCAAAAATTGCCTTACAAAAAATAACATATCCTGTCATTGAGGATGTTGAATTTGAGTTTACAGGTGATATGGAAGGCATGTTAAATCATGGCGAAAAAATCGAAGAAATTGTTGTCCCTGGAGAATATACTATTACAGAAACACAAAAAGATGGTTGGTATATTTCAGATGTAGAGTGTAATGATGGAGAAAGTAAACTTCCAAGTTTTAGAAGTGATACAAATGAAATTACATTCAATGCAGAAGCAAATGAAGATATACTTTGTATAGTAACAAACAGTGTAATAGATCCACTTCTTCAAATTCAGAAATCAAATGACACACATGATCCTGATATTGATCAATTCCCAGGAGACCAAGTACTCTATACTATCATTGTTACAGCACCAACAAAGCAAATTGTTCAAGAAACAGGATTAAATCTTCCAGGCAAATACATAGTAAAGGATGTAGTTGTCTCAGATATCGCACCTTCAGGATTTAAATATGTTTCAAACTCATGGACTGCGAATTCAAGTGTAAAGGGAAACATGACAATTACAGAACCTGTATACGATGGTAACAAAGCAGCTCTTTGGAACCTAGGAGATATGGAAGAAGGGGAAGTAATTACTCTAACATACAAAACAATTATTTCCTTGCTTACCGATTCTGGAACATACCCAGACATCGCATGGGTAAAAGGAAAATCAGTTGCTAATTTACCTGTTCTAGGAAATATCTCAACTGGTGCTACTACCCCATTTGTGGGTACCGATGTAACAGTAATTGAACCGATGGAAACAGAAGAAGGAGAAGTGTTAGGAGCAACCACATACCTCCCTAATACTGGTTCAAGTACATATTTAACATTTGCATCATTAATTACAATGATTCTAGGTTTCGTAACTTTACTGCTTAGTTCTCAAAAGAAATATTTCAAAAAGTTAGCACTCTCCTTTGTTCTTCTCTTTTTAATTTTTCCTTCAAGTGCATTTGCATTTGAAAATTTAATTGTAAAAATTGAAGAACCAAAATCACCAACAGGAAATCAATCATTCAATATTGATTTTACTGCTCAAGATATTAATGAAGAATCAATAGGAATAGAGTGTTACAAAAATGATGTGCTTTTCTTCACACTTACTGGGAACTCTGGATCTTGCCCAGTTACAGTAGAAACAAGTGGTACCTATACCTTCTTTGTAAAAGCAAAGACAATTACTTCAGAAGTTCAATCAGCGACAGTTACTGTCGTCGTTGATTTAGCGACACCACTGCCAGTTGTAGATTACGCCAAAACAAACAATGTCTTACAATTCAAAACCGCTGATGATGGAAGAAGTTCAATGGTTGAAATATTTAGATCTGACAAATCTTCATTTCTTGCAAACTCTTCTACATTAATTCATACAATGCCAGTTGTTCCAAACACAGAATATACCTACACTGATACTACTGCAGAGTCGGGAAAGCCGTATTTCTATGCAATTAGAGCGGTTGATTCTCTCGGAAATGTTTCAACGATAGTATCAGACAAGGAAGTAATTATTCTTCCTGTTTCAACAGGTACAACTTCAGTAACTGTAGTAGCAAATGCACAGGGTCAGGAAACAGCAACTGGTTCGGAAGATGAAGGAGAAGTAGCTGGAGAGAAAGATATTGATGTAAATGGTGAGGTCGAAGGTGAAAAAGATGGGAACATAGATGAGGTAGAAGCTACAGAAGAGTTAACTGAGAGTATAAAAAACAATTGGATTTTCTGGGTAATTGGAATAGTTGCCTTGGGTGGTATAGTATATATCTATGTTCAAAGGACTAAGAAAAATAAATAAGCTTAAACTATTGGGAACAACTCTCCTGATATTGGGCCTCTTTGTTTTTGCTAAAACATATTGGCCAGTTTTGAACTCTTACTTCAACTATTACTTTAAAAACAACTCTAGTGGTACTGTAAGAGTTGAAATGACTTCGAAGCAAGAAGAAATAACTAAAGAGATAAATAAAGATACGCAGACGGTATTTGTTGATTCAAACTTTGGTCTTTACATTCCCCAGCTTAAAATAAATGCTTCAGTCATAAAAGATGTTAGTCCGACTAATGAATCTGAATATCTCTTAGCCTTAGAAAAGGGAATAGCACATGCAAAAGGTACAAATACTCCAGATCAAGCTGGAAATGTATTTATTTTCGCTCACTCTGCTGAAAATTTCTATAAACAGAGAAAGTACGATATATATTTCTATCTTCTTTCTGAATTAAAAAAGGGAGATGAGATTCTTCTTAGTTACAATGGAGTTATTTACAAATATATTGTTTCAGAAGTAATTAATGTCCCTAAAACTGAGTTGAAATACCTTTCAAGATATTCTGATAAAGATACGCTTACTTTAATGACATGTTTCCCTCCTGGCACTGATTGGAGGAGGACAATAGTTATCTCCTATCGAGAAGAACCAAGCAGTTTCATTTCCTTTTAAAAATATTCAATATTAGGTTATACTGTATCAATAAATTAATATTTTTTACAAAATGACTCAGAGGCATCAAGTATATAAATGTAAGATATGTGGGAACATAGTTGAAGTATTACATGAAGGAGCAGGAACCTTGGTGTGTTGTGGCCAAGAGATGGAATTATTTGTGGAGAAAATGCAGGAAGAAGGTAACGAAAAACATTTGCCAGTAGTTGAAGTTGACGGTGAAAATATTAAAGTTACTGTCGGCTCAATACTACATCCTATGGAAGAAGCTCATCATGTTGAATGGATAGAGGTAATAAATGGGGATCAAATTTACAAGAAGTATTTAAAACCCGGAGATACTCCTACAGCAGAATTTCAAATCCCCAATATTACGCAACTCCATGTTCGAGAATATTGTAATATTCACGGATTGTGGGGAGTAACAATTTAAGGTCTAAAGTCCAATTGAAAGCATCTGAACAAAGCTATTCATGTCATTGAAAACATGAACCCTTGATAATGAAAGTCTATTTCTCATTGAAATATCAATATACTTTCCACAGGAAAATCCTAAGCGATATCCGCTACTAGCGACAATCCCAAATGCATTTCCTTTAGCAACACATCCGGGATATGCAATAGAGTTAACTGTTTTGCCAGTAATGTTCTCAAGCAATCTTTTACTGCTAGTTGCTTCAGAGAGAATTCTTTCATCGGGTACTTTTGAAAAATCCACATGAGTACTTGAATGGGATTGGATATCCATTCCATTATCAGACATTTCTTTTATCTCACTCACTGAAAGGTGCGATCTAGTTGCTACTACAAAAAAAACTCCTGGGATTTTGTATTTTTTTAGAATGGGGTAAGCCACATCATAATGAGTTCTAGTGCTATCATCAAAAGTAAGCATGACAGTTTTTTGTGTAGGTTGTATCCCTGATTGAAGTATCGAATATAATTCAGATGTATTAATGATTTTATAATTCTTTTTAATTAAGTATGCAACCTGTTTCTCAAAAACTTCGGGAGATACATACAATCCACTAATTTCTTCTCTCTCTGCCAAACCAATGTGGTGATACATTAAAATTGGCAAACGAATTTTTCCTTGAACTAAAGGAAGTGGAGTAACATCGTAATCAGATTGAATGTTATCATTTTTTGTCAATGGGAGAATGTCAAGAGATTTAAGTATTGGTGAGAAGAAGAGTTTGTTTTGACCATCTTTCTCTAGAACGGTGAGAAGAATATTGGAGTAAGGAAGATTAAATTTCTGAGAGAAGAGGAGCTCCATTAACAAACCTCTATCGGGTTTCTCCCCTTTAATCAAGCTGTTTTGAAGCAAGATAAAACGCTTTTGTAAATTAATCAACTCTTTATCTTCGGAATTTAACTTTCTTGACTCTTGAGTTAAGTAATTTAGATATTCAGTCATTGTATTAAGCAAATTATTGTTAACACCTATCTCTATTTCAATAGATTGGCTATTTTCTTTCTTAACTGGAGGAATTTCCCTACTTAATGTAAATCCTCCACTCTCCCATTTCTTAACTACTTCTTGATCATTAAGTATAAGGTTGTTAGTATTCGCAATTAGGAATTCTTTTGATAAGTTGTATTTTTGGTAAAGTTCAAGGATTCTAAGAGATTGAGTAAAATTCTCAAATCCTAATAAGTTTAGGAAATTTCTCTTTTGTGTATTTATTTGAATTAATTCATTGACACAGGAATTTAGCTTTTCTTCTATCTCAAAAACATTGCAAAGAGACAAAGAAGTCATTATTTCGTTAACGATATTCTGATGAAAAGGAGAAATGGTGTTTACGATAATCCCATTGTTTATTTTTGTTTTAATGTCATTGAGCTTTTTTAATGCAACATTTTGAATGTAATCATTTCTAATTGAATCTAAATTTGAAAGAAATATTAATGTTAATAGTTGATCATTAATAAGAATAGGTGTTTTATTCTCGGAAAACTGAGATATTAGTGATAAATAATTAGAATTTTCTTTTAAATCTATTACCGTTTTACCATAATTGAGTAATTGACCAATTCTTTCACTATCGATGTCAATTTTGTTCTTTTCAATTTCTTCAGAGAAATTTGATGGCAATAACTCTAAGTTTGTTGGATATTCTAATGATATTGAATTGTTTGTAACATCTATGTTCTTTGGAAAATGATATGGTTGGAAAGCGGAAGAGGTTTGGCTAATAAATGAAAGGTGAAAGAAAAACAAGGCCAATACAATAGCGACTGCAACAGTTATAAATGATAACAAAAGTATAATATACTTTTTATTTTTTTTCTTCATTTTTTAAATAGTTATCTATTGCAGCTTTTAAGGCTTGGGCTGCCAAATTAGAACAGTGCATCTTAACAGGAGGAAGTCCACCCAAAGCTTCAGCGACATTTTGATTTGAGATCTTCAGTGCTTCTTTTATATTTTTTCCTTTAACCATTTCAGTAATCATACTACTTGTGGCAACAGCTGCTCCACATCCGAAGGTCTGGAATTTTATGTCTGTTATTACATCATTATCTATTTTAAGGTAAATCCTCATAATGTCTCCACATCTTGGATTCCCTACTTCCCCCACTCCATCCGGATTCTCGATGCTTCCAACATTCCTTGGGTTCATAAAATGATCCATTACTTTTTGAGAATACTCTTCCATATTTTTTTCTAAATAAATTTAGTATTTTGTTTCGGGAGATAAGGGAGACATTTGTCTTAATCTTTCTATTATAGGAGGAAGATTCTCAAGCAAAAACTCAACTTCTTCTTTGGTATTCTCCAAAGAGAAACTAAGTCTTAATGACCCATGGGCAATTTCATGAGGGAGGCCAAGTGCAAGAAGAACATGAGATGGTTCCAAAGAGCCAGAAGTACATGCTGAACCACTTGAGGCACAAATCCCAAGCTGATCTAATAAAAGAAGGATTGATTCTCCCTCTATATATTTGAAGCACACATTAACATTTCCTGGTAATCGTTTAATCCTATCCCCATTAACAATTGTGTCTGGGATATTCTTTATTATTTCCTCAATAGTAAGCTCCCTCAATTCTTCAAGATAGTTTCTTTTTTTTGATATATTTTTGATAGTCAATTCTGCTGCTGTCCCGAAACCTACTATACCCGCGACATTCTCAGTTCCAGCCCTGTGGAATTTCTCCTGCCCACCGCCATCAATCAGTGGATCAATATTAGTTCCCTTTTTGATAAATAGAGCGCCAACTCCTTTTGGACCATTAATCTTATGCGCCGAAATAGTCAATAAGTCGACATTAAGTTTCTTAACATCAATCATAATATTCCCATAGGCTTGAACCGCATCTGTGTGAAAAAGAATCTTTTTCTCATTTGCTATCTTCCCGATTTCTTCAATGGGTTGAATTGTTCCAATTTCGTTGTTAGCGAACATTACAGAAATAAGGATAGTATCCTTTCTTATCGCTGACAAAATGTCTTTAGTTTCCACAATTCCATTTTTTTTAACTGGAACATATGTAACCTCAAACCCGTTTCTTTCCAAATTTTTGCATGTATTTAAGATAGCATGATGCTCAATATTTGTAGTAATTATATGATTACCTTTTTTTCTGTTAGCATAAGCTATACCTTTAATCGCCCAATTATCGGATTCAGTCCCAGAACCGGTAAAAAATATCTCTTCTTTATCTGCATTAATAGAATTAGCAATTTTTTCTCTAGCCACTTCAATTGCCTGTCTTGCCTCTCTTCCTAGAGAATATATAGTTGAAGGATTCCCATAGCTGTTTTGAAAAAATGGCATCATACTCTTAAAGACTTTTGGTGAAACTCTTGTAGTTGCTGCATTGTCAAAATATATGGTCTTTTGATTCATAGCTCTATTTTATCATTTCTTCTTGTTCCTTTCATTAATATTTTTCTTTTAATATCAAATTGATATACTAAATGAAATAAATCTCAATTTATTCAAACGAAATGGAAAATATCTTAGATAGAGAAACAGTATTTCCTGAAGAAGAGGAGAAAAATGAAGAAGCGATTTATTACAAAGAAATATCTTGCTCAAGTTTTGAGGAGGCTGTAGAAAAAGTTGTAACGGAAGAAGATTATAACAGAATTATTCTTTGTGATATTGACGGAGTTCTTTTTGGTAACAAAGACAAGGCTCCCCTCTACTCTTTAATCAAAAAAAGTGAAATTGAGGACCAAACACAAGGTTACCTTTGGAATCTTAGAGAAATTTACGGAGACAGGGTTGTTATAGTTACAAATAGGAATCCTCGCTTGAATCTATTCTTAAGCTCAAGATATTTGATTAATAAGACTGAGGAAGTAAAGGAGAATAACGGTCCAGAATTAAAAGTTTTTCATTCTTTACTTAAACAGGTTCCATTTCTTGCTAGAAAAGAGAAAGAGAAATTCCTTGAGTATGCAGGTTCGATTCTCCCTCATAATCGAGAGTTATTAATTACCTCAATAGAGGATTGGAGTGTTGTTTCTTTAAATAGAAAGTCTTTTTTGATTAATATTTCAAAAGAATTAAGTAAAAGGTATGGAATTAAAAGTGGAATTATTAATTATGTAATAAAAAAATAAAGTTCTACTCCTCTTCGATCAAGAATGAGACCTTAGCCTTCTCACTTGCTTGGAAGGTACCTTCTTTTTCATAATCTTTTATTACTTGAATACATGCCACATCTGAGGAAGGAGCGGTAATTGTAAGAAGTACGGATACTTGTTCTGGATAGCTTTCAAGCACAATCTCCT
>ENA-UOOK01003760-UOOK01003760.1-fermentation-metagenome-genome-assembly--contig:-NODE-3760-length-16922-cov-8.388866_pt1 | contig 16922 bp, 14 predicted proteins | sample MGYA00245777_ERZ724023 | MGnify/ENA primary metagenome ERZ724023 (study PRJEB28704, sample SAMN03018312) | fermentation metagenome | biome: anthropogenic terrestrial biome; feature: soil; material...
ATTCTCAAATACGTTTCTCCAAAAGTTGTTAATGCAACTCCTATTCCTCCTGAAGCTGATGCGGCAGCAGCAGCAGATAATGCTCCTGTTACACCTACATAGGCAAATGGTGGTAATGAAATGCCTTCTAATGCTACTATAAGAGAAGTAAATGACGCTGTCTCTTTAATTACACCTGCAAATCCAATTACCATAGATGTATTCAAAATTGTAATTGCTGAATTTTTTGCGCTATCATTAAACTTTTCTAACCATTTTTTTGGTGCAACTCTTTTAAAAAAAATAGCTAGTCCAACTAAAATCCCTGAGAGTAATGATACTTCTATAGCGATATTCAGTGCATTAAACATCACTAAAATTACAGCTAATGGAATAAATGACAAGATTGAATTCGGCAATTGTGTTTCATCGAAATTTGCTTCCTCCATAACTCTTATTGTATGATCATCTTCTACAAATCCCAGCCCATTTTTTTCATATTTATGTGTTTGGGTTTCCAAATACGCAAAGCACATAATATATAATAATATGCCCGCAAAAATGAAGCCTGGCAATGCATCTGCCATAGGGGAAGTGCCTAGGTATTTAGTTGGCAGTATATTTGGTATTGATGGAGCTCCAGGTGATGACATAGCCCATGTCCAACAACCAGCACTAATTGCTCCCGGTATCAATGCCCTTGAAATATTATTTTCTTTACATAAATACAAGGCTATTGGATAAACCGCAAAATATACTACAAACCCTATTACACCTCCATATGCTAAAACACCTGCTATTGTCATTATCAGAGGTACTATAAATTTACCTTTAGTCACCTTTGATAATGAGATAGCTATTGATTGTGCAGCCCCAGATATCTCCATTACAGCTCCAAATATTGCACCCAAGAAAAAAATGAAGAAATTTGTCGAAACAAACGAAGCTACTCCAGGCATATATACTTCAAGCATAGTATCAAGAGCCGGTAGCCCGGATAAAAAGCAAGTAATTATTGCTACTAAGGGTGCTAGTAAAATTGGATTCCATCCCATGTAAGCTAATACACTAAAAATTATTATTACAAGTGGTATTATAAGTATCATAGATAAATATCCTCCTTCCTATATTGTTATTCTTTAAACAACCATAATGCCCCTTCTTCTGTTGGTCCTACTAATTCCCTATAAACCTTAAGTAACCTCGATAAATTTTTCTTTGGCAGCTTTATATTCTTTTTTCTTTCTTCTAACTCCTCATCTGTCAAATTAACATTTATCTTATTCTCATTCAAATCAATAGTTATAATATCACCATCCTTCAGACAAGCTATTGGACCTTCATCCCAGGCTTCCGGAGATATGTGCCCTACACATGGACCTCTTGTTGCACCGGAAAATCTACCGTCTGTAATCATTGCCACTGATGTATGTAACCCCATTCCAACTAGCATAGCCGCTGGAATTGAAAGTTCACGCATACCTGGACCTCCTTTAGGACCTTCATACCTGATTACTAAAACATCCCCCGGTTTTATCCTAGAATTTATTAGTGAATTCATTACCTCTTCTTCAGAATCGAAAACAACTGCCGGTCCAACATGTAAAAACATTTCAGGGTCTACTCCACTTTTTTTCACAATTGCACCGTTGGGCGCTAAATTACCATAAAGTACAGAGTAGCAGCCATTTTCATGCAAAGGATTATTCACTGTTCTTATTGATTTTTCTTCTCCTACTGATTTTGTTTCTTTTATTACATCACCTATGGTTCCACCCATTACCATTAGGCATTTTTCATTAAGAAAATCTCTAATTGAATACAGGGTTACGGGTACTCCACCTAGTTGATTATAATCATACAAATTTAATTCTGAAGACGGTTTCCATTTTGCAATAACTGGTACTCTAGATTGAATTTCATCAAAATCAGCTAGTGTCAAATCAATTCCTGCAGTTTTAGCTATAGCTATTGTGTGTATTGCAGCATTCGTTGAACCACCTGTTGCGGATATATGCATAATTCCGTTTTCAATAGATTCTTTTGTTATAAATTGTCTTGCAGTGATATTGTTTTCCACAAGATATATTATTCGTTCTCCAGCATTACGAGCTTGACGTTGTTTTTCTGCTGAACAGAATAGTTCAGTTGTTGAGCCTATTGGACAGATACCTATCACTTCAGCAAATACACCCATTGTATTCGCTGTACCATACATTGAACAAGTACCACATGAATTACAAATATTATTCTTTAATTCATTAAACTTCTCAGTTGTTATCTTTCCGGAATTCCATTTCCCAATTAATTCTTTTAAATCAGGGGTAGCATAAGTCTTAGTTCCATCATTATATGGCACCATCGAACCACCTGTTAGAAATATTGTTGGAAGATCTAATGATGCTGCCGCCATCAACATACCAGGTACTATCTTGTCACATGATCCTAAAAAAACTAATCCATCAAATTGATGAGATCTAACCATAGCTTCAATCGATGTTGCAATTAAGTCTCTTTGCATAAGTACATAATTCATTCCACGTAATTGAGCAATTCCATCACAAGGTGCAGGCACATTAAATTCTACAGGTGTACCTCCAGCCGCCCAAACACCTTCTTTTACACTGTTTGCTAATTCCCTTAATGGTTTATGCCCAGGATTTGCTTCTGTCCAAGAATTTACAATTCCAATCACTGGTTTCTCAATATCTTTTTCCCTTAACCCTGTTGCACTCATTAATCCATGATAATATGCTTCATAGTTACTATTTTTTATGTTCAATTAATCCTTCCTTTCTTTAATTTTCTTGACTTTATTATAGGCAAACTATACAATTATGTAAAACAGTTAATCACATACTCTACCACAAGGTTTTTATTGTTAAGTGAGGTTTTATAATGAACAAGAGCTTTGAATACTTCCTTTCAGCAGCTGAAGAAATGAATTTTACTAAAGCTGCAAAAAAAAATTATGTCTCACAGCAATGTATTAGTGAGCATATAAAAAGGTTAGAAAATGAATATAACACTATACTATTTAACAGAACACCTGAATTGTCTTTAACGGAACAAGGAAAAATATTTCTAGATACATTAAAGACATATAAAGTAATGGATAAGAGTTTAAAACGAAAAATAGAAGAATTAACACAAGGAGATTGTGGCAGTTTTTCATTTGGAATAAATTCTTCTAGAGCAAGAGTAATATTGCCGGATGTTTTACATAATTACAGTAATCGTTTCCCTAATGTCAACATAGCAGTAACATTGAATGATACAAGATTAATGGAAAAAATGGTTCTAGATGACAAATTAGATATGTTCCTGGGTGTAAATACTAACTATAACGATTTATTGGATATAAAACATATTTCATACGAAGGAATTTATTTAATAATATCTATAGATACGATAAACAGTTTTTTTAAAAATGAATCTAGAACCTTCATAAAGTATTCAAAAAATGGTGTTAGACCTAAGGATTTATCTGGAATGAATTTTATATTAAATCTTTCTAAAAGCACTACAACATCAGTAATTCTTTCACTACTTAATAATCATAAAATACAATTTAAGAATACCCTATCTATTAGTGACTATGATACACAATTTGCTATATGCAGGGTACAAAATTTTGCAACCTTTGCACCTACAACCATGTTAGAACGAGTAATGAAGTTAAATGAAAATACTCCCATAGAAAATTTTCTATGTGCTTTCCCAATAAAGGACTGTGACAATCAGCTAAATGTTCAGTTAGTTAAACATAAATTATTTGATCCACCAAAATATATGGTTGATTTTTCTAATGAACTTGAGAAATATATAAAACACTATAATAATAAGTATCATCATTGCATAAGTCCTTATTAAAACGTATTATTTACAATATATTATTATAAAATAGTGAGTTATAGCCTTCCCTATTGACAGTCACTACTTATAAAAGATATTTAATTAATCCATACACGTACAGAATCTTAAAACTCTTAAGTAAATATTTACATTATAATATAAACATGATAGGATAGAATTGAAACGAATGTTTGTAAGGGTGGTTAGTATGAATATTGTTCAAATTGCATATTTAGCAGGTATTATAGATGGGGAAGGTAGTATAATGTTATCTAAATATCATCAATCGGAATTTCCATGCCCATGTATATCAATTTCTTCTACAGATCTAGAATTATTAGAGTGGATCAGAGACAAAATTGGAGCTGGAAGAATTAATAGAAAGAAAAATTATAATATAGATAAACATAAAACATCTTATACATATGCAGTCTATTATGATACTGCAATTGATGTGATGAGCAAAATTGAACCATATTTAGTAATTACTAAAAAGAAATTAAGGGCAAAATTTATTATAGAAAATTACAAAACTGTTACAATTCGTAATGGAAAATATAACGATACCCAGAGAAAAGCAAAAGAGAAATTTTATCATGATTTCATGGAATTATAAAAACTCTAATGATTTACTTTCATTAGAGCTTAAATTTATCGTAATTATGTATGGTGGAGGCGGTGGGACATGTTATCCAATAGTTTCCTAAAGGCACTGACTATATCTTGAAGATAAGCAAATATCTGCTTAACTCCCCTGGCGTATTATGAAAGTAAATTATAGTCTATTCCTTCCATCCTAGTACTGCATATCAATTGACTTAGCAGCCTATAAGTCGATACAGGGCTGTTGGATTTCTCCACATACCCCTCGGTATTAGCAGTTAAGCCTTCACCGATAAAGCCAGATTTTCACCTATAGATTACTCTATAGGGCGACTCCTACTTGAATCGAACCCACGTCCAAAAACCCTTCCACAAGAGCTTCTCCGAGTGCAGTCAGTAATTTATCTTTCCCTCTACTCATCCCCTACTGACAGGGTATGAGCTTTGGTAGCTTCATAAGTTCCGTCTCAAGCTCAAAGCTTTGCAAGATGCGGTTCCCCACTAGATTGACGCCAAATCCCAAGTCGTGGGATGCTCAGGTTTGACGTTAGCAGAACTAGGCTGCTAAAGCGTAATTATTTTCGTTTGCGTTTATTGTTTTTGCCACTTTTATCGTTGTTTGGCGACAACGACTCGCTACTCCTGATTCCGAATCCCTGTCGAAACCAAATTCGCCCCCAAATCTTATTTGAGATACATTTTCATTATAACAAGGATTGATAGTTATGTCAATTTAGTCTTGAGGTATCAAATGCTTAATCTTGTTGATAACCTTGAAAACAGTGTCTATTGTAAAAATTGCCAAAGCAATCATTCCTGAAATTTTAATTGTATCTATTAAAAACACCTTGGCCATAGAGCCATTTCCTTCAATAAAATTGTATACAGCCATATACATTCTATATCCAGGCACTAATGGATAGAATCCCGGAATAAAAAACATTGTTACTGGTGTTTTTAAAATTCTTGAAAAAATATGTGATAATAATGATATCACGATTCCAGCAATAAATGTTGACAATACAGGACCGTAATGATTGTTAGATATCAGAAAAACTGCCCAGCCTGCTGCTCCTATGAAGCCTGCTTTATATATTAATTTTTTGGGTGCTTCAAGTAAAATTGAGGCTGCCACCACAGCAAAAAACGCACTGAGTATTTGTATTATCATATAGCTCTACCCCCAGTAATAACTAATCCTATGGCAACTCCTACCGCGATTGATAAGGCAATTACCACAGCCTCAATAGCCTTAGCTCCACTTGACATATAATCACCACGCAAAGTATCACGAAATGCATTAGTTATAGCAGTTCCCGGGACCAAAGGCATGATAGAACTAGTAATAACTATATCAATATCAAAATCTAATTGAGTATATCTTTGTAAAACAGAAGTTCCAGCAGCAACTATAGCTGAATATAGTACGTTATATATAAAGAAGCCCATATTTGTTTTATTATCAATTTTTTTGCTTAAAACCATTATTGCTCCACTAATCCAAGACATAAAAGCTTCTATTAATCCACCTCCTAATAGAAGTGCAAAAAAAGCAGATATTAATGAAGATGCAAAATCCTTGTACAAAGAATTATACTGCACTTCATCAATATTCTTCAATTCGTCATAAGCATCTTCAATTGTACAATTTCCACTAGTAAGATTTCTAGTAATAGTATTTACTTTTGCTATTTTATTTAAATTAGTATCTCTATTGCTTATTCTTTTCACTACGGTAATCGCATTAATCGACGGATCATCTAAAGTTACATATAGTCCAGTTGTTATGGCTACAGCCTCTGTAGTCTCAAGCTTGGATATATCTAATATCCTATTCATTACATCTTCTACTCTATATGTTTCCGCATTGTTTTCCATCATAATTTGTCCAGCTAAGATAGCTGTATCCACTAATTTTTTATAGTCCATATTATCTATATTTCTCCGATGAATGTTGTTGCATACGCCTCTCCGCATCTTTTTTTGCAATAGTTTCACGCTTGTCATACAGCTTCTTACCTTTTGCAGTAGCTAATTCAAGCTTTACCTTCCCATCCTTTATATATACGGAAAGAGGCACCAGGGTATAGCCCTGCAGCATTATTCCTTGATTAAGCTTTCTAATTTCCTTCTTATGAAGTAAAAGCTTTCTTTTTCTCAAAGGGTCTACATTGTAGATATTTCCCTGGTCATATGGACTTATATGCATCCCATTGATATAAACTTCCCCATTATCAATAGAAGCATAGCTTTCCTTTATATTGATTTTCCCTTGACGAATTGATTTAACTTCTGTTCCAGTCAAAGCTATTCCCGCTTCAATAGTATCCTCAATAAAGTATTCATGCCTTGCCTTCTTATTAGTAGCTACAACTTTTGTTCCAATCTTTTTCATTATAACCAATCCTTTAATCTGATATGGTATTAAGTGTACCAAATTAACAAAAATTAGTCAATAAGTCTAAAATCTATATTCCTTTTACCTACATCTGCGCCAATCACCTCTATACGCACCTGATCTCCCAATCTATATATCCTATTGGTTCTCTCCCCTATGATATAATAATTTTCTTCATCAAATCGGTAGAAATCATCTTCCATATTATTAAAGTGAACAAGACCTTCAATAGTATTATCCAATTGTACAAACAACCCAAAATTAGTAACCGAGGATACTAACCCATCAAATTCTTCTCCAATCCTTTCAGCCATATATTGAGCCTTTTTCAAATCCTCAACTTCTCTTTCGGCCTCTTCAGCCCTTCTTTCAGTCATTGATGTATGCTCTGCGATTTCAGGTAAAGTCTTTTCAAGTTGATTTTGTCTATCATAGTTAAGCTTTCCTTTCAAGTAATCCTTTATTATTCTATGGATAACTAAGTCAGGGTACCTTCTTATAGGTGACGTAAAATGGCAATAGAACTTTGCAGCCAGGCCAAAGTGTCCTTCAGATTCCGAACTATATATAGCTTTTTTCATTGACCTCAACAAAAGAGTAGAAATAACTATTTCTTCTTTTTTCCCTTTGATTTCACGGGTTAACAGTTGTAATTCCTTAGGATGTATTTCCTGTCCTTTTAGCGAGTATCCAAAGTTGTGTATAAACTTAGCAAATTCGGCCATCTTCTCAGGATTTGGCTCCTCATGAATTCTATATAAAAAAGGTATTTCAGCCCAATGAAATTCCTCTGCAATAGTTTCATTGCATACTAACATAAATTCCTCTATTAGACGGTTGGCTATTCTTCTTTCTGCCTTTCCAACATCAATTGGATTGCCATTTTCATCTAATTCAATATATGTTTCAGGAAAATCAAAGTCAATGCTTCCTCTTCTTTCTCTTTTTTCATTTAATATATACATCAATTCTTCCATCTGCTTTAATTCAGTAAGGATTAAATTTAATTTTTCCTTTGCCTTTTCATCATCATTTTCCAGATAGTCTGAGACATCATCATAGACACATCTCTTCTTGCTATTTATAACGGCTTCAAGTATCTTATGGTCTACAACATTACCTTTCTTATCTATTTCCATAAATACTGACAAGGTCAACCTATCCTGATTAGGATTTAGTGAACAAATTCCATTTGACAACTCATGAGGCAGCATAGGTATGACTCTATCCAGCAAATAAACTGAATTCCCTCTTAAATAGGCTTCCCTATCAATAGGTGCATTGTACCTTACATAATGACCTACATCAGCTATATGGACTCCAAGCTTGTAATTACCATTTGGCGATATTTCAATTGATACGGCATCATCAAAATCCTTTGCATCTGCACCATCAATTGTAAATGTTTTTAAATCCCTTAAGTCCGTCCTTCCTTCTATGTCCTTATCTGTTAAAAACAAAGGAACACTTTCTGCAAATTGCTGAACCTTTGGCGGAAATTCTGTAGGAAGCTTAAATTGTTTGACAATAGATAATATATCTGTTCCTTTTTCAGTTAGATATCCAATAATTTCTATTACCTTACCCTCAGGATTTCTTCTTGATTCTGGCCATCTAGTAACCTCTACTACCACCTTTTGTCTATCCTTTGCTCCATTTGTTTGTGATTTTGGTATAAAAATATCATAGGCAAGCTTGTGGTCATCAGGAATCAGAAAACCAAAATTCCCATTATCCTCAAATGTTCCAATAATAGTTGTATTTGCTCTTTCAAGTATTCTAACGATTTCACCTTCTTGTCTTCTGCCTGACTCCTGTCTTTTTAGAAGATTAGCCACAACGGTGTCACCATTCATTGCACTATTGATATTTTCAGCAGGTATAAATATATCCTCCTTAGTTTTGTCCTTAGGTATCACAAAACCAAATCCTTTTTCATTTCCCTGAAGTGTACCAACTATTAGATAATCAGATTTAATAAGTCCATATTTGTCCTTATTGTTTCTAATCAATATACCTTCCCTTTCCAAGCTCTCCAATATCTTATAAAATTCCTTCATATCACCTTTTGGAATTTCAAATTTAATAGCTAGTTCTTCCTTGAGCATTGGCTTATACTCTTTTAATTCCATAAGTTCTATTATACTTTCTCTAATACTCATTTTTTTCCTCCTAGGCATATATATGCTTATAAATATTGTTTACCCCTTTTAGCAAAAAAAATGTAAGATATTGAAAAATATCTTACACTCTGCCAACTTTACTACCATATGAAATTCTATTAAATAAATTTGCCTCATAGGAGTACATGTTTTTATTCTTTTCATTATGGGTTCTAAATGCGATATCCAACAATTCATTGATTAGCTTTTTAAATGAATAATCCTTGCCTTCCCACAAGTAAAAAGCTATGGAACCAGGTAACGTATTTATTTCATTTACATAGACTTTATTGCTTTTATCAACAAGAAAATCTATTCTGGCACAGCCTCTGCCATCTATTACCGTAAAGGCTTTCTTGGCTAATTCCTCAATTTCTTGTTTTAATTCATCACTTATATTTGCTGGAATTATCCTTCTATCTCCACTGGATTTTGCACCTTTAGAGTTACTCTTAACATATTTATCATCAAAGGACAATATCTCTTTCCAGCCTAATGGCTCTTCACAAAGAGAGGTTATCACTTCTTTATCAAAGCCCATTACTGCACAGTTTATTTCTCTTGGCTCTTCTACGGCTTTTTCAATTATTATCTTTCTATCATAATTTGCTGCCACTTCTATTGAATTGATTAATCCATCTCTATCTCTAGCCTTGCCAATACCTATACTTGAACCTAGATTTGCAGGTTTGACAAAGACCGGATATCCCAATTTTTCTTCTATATCAGCTATTATCTTATCTTTATTATTTTCCCAATTTGTTCTATAGAACCACATGTAGTCAACCACAGGTATATTATATGCTCTATAGACATCCTTCATCAAAATCTTATCCATCCCAACTGATGATGCTAAAACTCCACCACCTACATATGGAATATTCATTAACTCCAATAATCCTTGTATAGAACCATCCTCACCGTAAGTACCATGAAGTGCCGGAAATAATACATCAACCGTATCCACTATTTTTTTCCCAAAAAGTCCTGTAGCATCAGGATGTAAATATAAATTGTAATCATTCCTATTAGGTGATAATACTATTTGTTTAGCATCTTTAAAGTTGCCTTCTTTAAATGTTTTAAAGTCTGCAAGAGAACTGCCTGTAAGCCATTTCCCATCTTTTGTTATATAAATTGGAACTGATTCATATTTAGTTTTGTCCAGATTTTCAATTACCTGCATTCCTGTAATGACTGATACTTCATGCTCAACACTATTTCCGCCAAAGATAACTCCTACTTTCTTCAACATATAACCCCCTATTCTGTATAATTATCAGGTAAATCATTTTCGAATAGTACTACATCCTTAGGCTTTGCAATTTTACCTATCTGTATAGATGCTTCATCCAAGTTATTTACTACAAATATATTTCCTACATTAAAATTTGTTTCCATAAGACCTTCATATATTGGTTTAGTACGTTTTTCACCTATTAATATAACATAATCGCATACCTTGCCTATATTTACACCAAATTCCCTATTTGCAGGCTCTTCCATTTCACCAAGTTCTATCATTCCAGGAGTAACGATTATCTTTTTGCCTTCTTTAAACTCGCTTAACACATCTAAAGCAGCTTTAGAACCTATAGGGTTTGAGTTAAAAGCATCATCGATTATTATAATACCAGTTCCAGGATTTATAATATTGAGTCTATGTTCAATAGGCTCAATCCTTGAAATGCCTCTTTGAATTTCTTCAAAAGTAAGTCCAAGTGTTTTTGCAACACAAGCTCCTGCAAGAATATTGTAAATATTGTGTTTACCCAACAATTTGGTTGTACACACAATACTATTTCCTTCTTTATCCTTTAGAGTAAATGTTGAACCTAACTCAGATACCAAAATATTGTCTGCATACATATCAAGCTTTTCGGATTCTTCCAAGCCATATAACATTTTTTCTTTAAAAGTTTTATCTGCCAGTTTCTTAATATATTCATTATCATAATTAAATATAGCAACACCATCTGTTGGCAACTCTTCTATAAGCTCATATTTCGTTTTAGCAATATTATCGATATTCTTAAAGGTCTCTAAATGACAAGGTCCTATAGAAGTAAGCACACCTATCCTTGGTTGTACAAGCTGGGCAGTTTCTCTTATTTCACCTATGACCTTGGCACCAAGTTCAGCTACAAACACCTCATGCTCAGGTTGGAGATCATTATTTATGACCTTAGATAATCCCATAGGAGTATTAAATGATTCTGGTGTTCGAAGTACATTAAATTTTTCAGAAAGGATAGTACTTACAATGACTTTTGTACTAGTCTTTCCAAAGCTACCGGTTATACCTATTACCTCTAAATCTTCTCTGCCTTTTATCTTATCTTTTGCACTTATATAGAAGCCCATATTTATTTTGTTTTCAACTGGTTTCATAATATTTGTTGAAAGATACATTATTAATGGCTGTAGCTTAATTAATAAATATTCTAGTAATACTAATAATACTAAAAATATTGAAAATGATAGAGCATTTGGTACTAAATAAAAAATAATAATTGGAACAATCATTAAAATTGTACTTACTAATAAATTAACTCTATATACTCTCGTTGCCCTCTGTGTAAATACTAGAGGTTTCTTAACTGGTTGATTACTCTTTTTTAAACTATATGCCCTCTCTTTATTGTTATCAAGCCACTTTTTATAGTGCTCTGGGTCATATCCCTCAAGCTGTACCATGTGTAGTGATTCCTTTGAAACTTCAGACACAAACTTCATAGCCACAGCTAATAATATTAAAATTAAAATAAATTCCATTTATAAACCTCCATATCAATTCACAATTCACAATGCACAATGCACAATTCAACTATTATGGTCGAGTCTTCGAAGCAAACCCGAGATTCTTCGCTAACGCTCAGAATGACGTCCGGTAGTAAGTATACTCAAATCGCTCAATTCTTCGGCTCTATTCGGAATGACAAAGATACTATAGATCACTCTACTTGTCACCCTAGGTTAGCAGCATATTCAATTCTGACAAAGAATCACAATAATTACTTTCTCAACTCTTAGTTCTTAGTTCTTAATTCTTAGTTCTTAGTTCTTAACTCTTAGCTATCTTTAAAGAAATGCATTGATTACTGCTACAAACTTATTGTAGTCATCTAAATAAGCATAATGACCAGCCCCTTCAAATATTACAAGTCCACTATCCTTAATCTCACTTTCCATAATCTTAGCCATATAAAGCGGTGTTGCGTCATCTTTTTCTCCCCATATAATTAGTGTTGACGCTTTTATGTCCTTTAATAACGATTTTAGGTTTTCATTTACTACCCTTACAAATACTTTTCTCATAATACCGGCTGAATCCTTATAATCATCGGATCCAAAACGTTTATAGAAGCTTTCCAGTCTCTTTTCATCCTTAATCCAGAAAAATAAGTTCTTGTATATAAATCTTAAAAATTTAAAGCTATAAACCTTTATGTAATATTTTGCACCTCTTTTTGGTATAAGACCTGCACTATCTATCAGTAGAATTTTATCAACTACATCAGGGTATTTTGATCCAAATATAATTGAAAGCTTACCCCCAAAGGAGTGTCCAATAAATGATGCTTTTTCAACTTCAATTTCTTTTAAAAACTCCTTTACAATTTCAGCATACTGAAAGGAACCTATAGGCTCTTTTGGTTCACTTGATTTTCCAAACCCAGGTAAATCTAATGCAACAACCTTGTATCTTTTATTTAAAATATTTATAATAGGTCTCACTGTGTCAATATTGCAGCCCCAACCATGTAAAATCACTATTGGATCTCCATCACCTTCTATTATGTAATTCAAATATAGTCCTTTAATATTTATAATCATATTAATCTTCCTTGTTTTTTACTTGTTTTCTTTATATCTTATTAATGATACTTAAAGATTATATCACAAACAGAAAGATTTATACAGTATTCACCCATTAAAAAAGCTCCTCAATAGAGGGGCTTAATTATTAAATTAAAATAAAATTCCGCCGTTCACAAATAGTTGAGCGAAAACTACTGCTACAATAGTCATAAGCTTAATCAAAATATTTAGTGATGGTCCTGAAGTATCCTTAAATGGATCTCCTACAGTATCTCCGGTAACTGCTGCCTTGTGAGCTTCACTACCTTTTCCACCATGATTTCCTTCTTCAATATATTTCTTAGCATTGTCCCAAGCTCCACCAGAGTTTGACATAAATATTGCCATCAATACACCAGTTACTAATGACCCTGCTAAAAGACCACCTAAAGCTTCAGGTCCTAACAAAATACCTACTGCCAACGGAACCACTACAGCTAATAATCCAGGTAAAATCATTTCTTTTAAAGCAGACTTTGTACTAATGTCTACGCAATTTGCATAGTCAGGAGTTGCTTTGCCTTCCATGATTCCTGGTATTTCCTTAAATTGTCTTCTTACTTCTTCTATCATACTGAAAGCTGCTTTACCTACAGCATCCATTGTCATAGCAGAGAATAAGAATGGAAGCATACCGCCTATAAACAGACCAGTGATGACTGTTGGCTCTGTCAGGTCTATACCTGATAACCCTACAGCTTGTGTATACGATACAAACAAAGCTAATGCTGTTAAAGCAGCTGAACCAATTGCAAAGCCCTTACCAACTGCTGCTGTTGTATTTCCAACTGAATCCAATTTATCAGTTATTTTTCTTACGTCATCTGGTAATTCACACATTTCAGCAATACCACCGGCATTGTCCGCTATTGGTCCATAAGCATCTACGGCTATAGTCATACCAGCCGTTGAAAGCATACCAACTGCTGCAAGGGCTATTCCATATAATCCCTTTGCTGGCTCTGTATTTCCTCCTGATACATAATAAGCTACTAATATTCCAAATCCAATAACTACTATAGGTATTGCCGTTGACATCATACCTACTGATAGTCCACCTATAATATTTGTTGAAGCACCAGTTTCTGATTCCTGTGCAACTTTTTTAACAAATTTATAATCTCCAGAAGTATAAATCTCTGTTACCTTCGCAATTATCAATCCTATTGCAATACCCGCCAAAATTGCAATAAATGGTTGATATGAATGAAGAATTATCTTACTGAATATAAAAGCCCCAATTAGAGTTATAATTGAGCTTGCTAATGTACCAGCATTCAATGATTTTTGAGGGTCTTTGTCCCCTCTAACAAAATAAACGCCTAATATAGATGATAATACCCCAATTGCTGCAAGAGCTAATGCATAGGATACTCCAGCATCTCCATATGCTACGATTCCTAACGTTATAGCAGAAATAATTGCACCAACATATGATTCAAATAAGTCAGCTCCCATACCAGCAACGTCTCCAACATTATCTCCAACGTTGTCAGCTATAACCGCTGGATTTCTCGGATCATCCTCTGGAATTCCAGCTTCAACCTTACCTACAAGATCGGCACCTACGTCCGCTGCCTTAGTATAGATACCTCCGCCAACTCTTGCAAATAAAGCAATTGATGAAGCACCTAATCCAAATCCAGTGACGATGTTAGGTTCTTTAAATACCATATAAGCGGCACTGACTCCTAAAATACCTAGACCTACTACGCACATACCCATTACAGCTCCCCCTGAAAAAGCAATGTTTAGGGCTGCTGTCATTCCTGATTCTTTAGCTGCATTTGCCGTTCTTACATTCGCCTTTGTAGCTGCTTGCATACCAATGTATCCAGCTAAGATTGAGAAAAGTGCTCCAACTAAAAAGCATATTGCAGTTTGAATATCAATTAATACTATAAGAATAGCAAACAATACTACAATAAAAATTGCCAATGACTTATATTCCCTAGTTAGAAAAGCCATCGCACCATCATGAATATAAGTACTTATTTCTTTCATTCGGTCATTTCCAGGACTTAATTTGCTAATCCAGGTTGCTTTGTAAAAAGCAAATACTAATGCCAAGGCTCCTACTATGAGCGAGGCAATCACTGCAAAATCCATATTATTTTCCTCCTTAGTGTTAAGCCGCTAATGCAATAGCAGATATAATAAAAATAATAGCTGACACAACTGTAATTCTTCTTAACATAGCTTGCTTACTTGTGCCCCTATTTTTACCCCATAATGAATCCGGCGCATTTCCTCCAATAGTTCCCAGACCTTCTTCACTGCCTTCTTGAAATAAAACACTTACAATTAGTGAAATACTTGAAACTAAAATCAATATCGAAAAGAATGTTGACATACTCACACCTCCATTGTTTATTATTGAAACCAAGTCTATAACATTAACATTTTAACATAGGGCTTATATAAAATCAATCAAATTGTTTAGAAAATAGCACAAGGGCTCCCTTAGGAGCCCTCTTTAACTATATTATTTTATTTTTTTATAAATTACTTTAAATTATAAAATGATGCTTTTCCTTTATATTTTGACATATCTCCAAGTCCATCTTCAATTCTCAATAGTTGATTGTATTTTGCAACTCTATCAGTTCTGGAAGGAGCACCTGTCTTTATTTGTCCTGCATTTGTAGCTACTGCCAAATCAGCTATTGTAGAGTCCTCTGTTTCACCGGATCTATGAGATATAACAGCTGTCATACCGTTAATCTTTGCCATTTCAATGGCATCAAGAGTTTCAGTTATGGTTCCGATTTGATTTAATTTTATGAGAATAGAATTTGCTACTCCTAACTCAATTCCTTTTGACAGTCTTTCGGTATTAGTTACAAACAAGTCATCTCCTACCAATTGTACTCTATTGCCAAGTTTATCAGTAAGAAGTCTCCAACCTTCCCAATCATCTTCTGCCAATCCGTCTTCTATGGATATAATAGGATATTTATTGACTAAATCCACATAGAAATCAACCATTTCTTCTACTGATAAAATTCTTCCCTCACCCTTTAGGTTGTAGGTTTTCTTTTCATCGTCATATAGCTCAGAGGCAGCTGTGTCTACTGCAAGCATTATATCTTCACCTGGTTTATATCCTGCCTTTTCTATAGCTGCAACTATTGTAGCTAGGGCTTCTTCATTGCTTCTTAGATTTGGTGCAAAACCACCTTCATCTCCAACAGCAGTATTTAGACCTTTAGATTTTAATACGGATTTTAAGCTATGGAACACTTCAGTACCCATTCTTAAAGCTTCCTTAAAGTTTTTAGCTCCTACTGGCATAACCATGAATTCTTGAATATCTACATTATTATCTGCGTGGGCTCCACCATTTAATATATTCATCATTGGAACAGGAAGAGTTTTTGCATTAATACCGCCTATATACTGGTATAATGGCATACCAAGCTCGTCAGCTGCTGCTCTCGCAACTGCCATAGAAACTCCAAGTGTAGCATTAGCTCCAAGCTTGCCCTTATTGTGTGTACCATCTAATTCAATAAGAAACTGATCTATAGCTATTTGATCAAAAACTTCCATTCCAATTAATTCGTCAGCTATTATATTATTTACATTATCTACTGCATTTATAACACCCTTACCTAAGTATCTACTTTTGTCTCCATCTCTTAATTCTACAGCTTCAAATACACCTGTTGATGCTCCTGAAGGTACAATTGCTCTTCCAAAGCCTTCATTTTCAGTCCACACCTCTACTTCAACGGTAGGATTTCCTCTTGAATCCAATACTTCTCTTGCATATATTTCGGTAATTAAACTCATTATTTACACGCTCCTTTTTTTCAATTCACAGTTCATACTCTACAGTTCACAATTCACAATTCACAATTCACAATTGCTAGGGTCATTCTTTGGGGGTTAAACCCGAAATTCTTCGAGTAAAGTTTATTCTGCCCGTCTCAGGATGACAAAGCGGAAAGCCAATTCTACACTTCTCGGGATGACAAAAATAGACTCTTAGTTCTTAACTCTTAGTTCTTAGTTCTTAACTCTTAGTTCTTAGTTCTTAGTTCTTAGTTCTTAGTTCTTAG
>ENA-UOOK01003761-UOOK01003761.1-fermentation-metagenome-genome-assembly--contig:-NODE-3761-length-16922-cov-6.395862_pt1 | contig 16922 bp, 15 predicted proteins | sample MGYA00245777_ERZ724023 | MGnify/ENA primary metagenome ERZ724023 (study PRJEB28704, sample SAMN03018312) | fermentation metagenome | biome: anthropogenic terrestrial biome; feature: soil; material...
AACAGGTTATCAAGCATTAATTCTATAAATTCCTTTAATTATTAACGGAATCAGGGATATAATAAAAAGCTACCGATGAAGGCCGTTCATTCTTTTTATATATCAATATTTTCTTTTTCCATTGTTCAAATATTTCTAACGCTTCTCTTTTTCTTTCCCGTTCTGCAAGTTCTTCTTGTCTTTTACGAAGTCTTTCATCTTCTCTAGCCGCTTCTTCATCGGCAAGTTTTGCTACTTCAGGCAATGCCCGACGGATTGTTTTCCGCTGATCACCGATAAAATGACAAACCCATTTCCCTTCTCCGAGATATTCAAGCCAGGCTCCATAAGATTGTGCATCGTATCCGCCAAAACTATTTCTAGCTCTACAAACAGAAAAAATCACAAATTCATTATTTCGAGCCCAAACAATTTGTTCCGGTTTCAGCTCGGAAAAGTCCGTGAATTTTGCAGAATCCGGATCTTTCAGATGTTCTTTCATAAATTTTTGTGACATGGAATATGCATATGGTTTTAAGTTCTCTGCTTGTTTTAGTTGCACTTTTTTTACTGCGTCCGGGTCTATTTTTTCAGGAAAACGCTGTCCGCATGAGCAAAGTACTGTTGCGCAGATGAACGCAACGACGAAAAGATTTATATGGATTTGGATGTTTTTCATTTTTTCTCTCCTTAATGTTTTTTTTGAGTAAACGATTTTTGAATATTTAACCTTAAATTATTATACGATACCAATGCCTGGAAATCCTTTTTTCGCGAAAGGTTATTTACCGCTCCCGGCGATCCCGGTTGCTTTACCATTTTCGGCAGCAACCAGAAAGAGCATGAATTACTGATCGAATACTCCTCGCGTTCATACCCCCGGCGATAATTCTATGATACCGTGATATTCACGTTCGAATTATCACTATTTATTGCAAAATTATCTAACCCATTTAGTTTTATAAATTTTTCTCCAAAAGGTGAAAGAACATAGTTTTTTCGTTTCCATATATCTTCCCAAGTATCATTTACTGACATAACATGTCTAAAAGTTGGACTTTCAACTATTAATCCTCTTGCCAATAATTTTGATAACGGAGAAATGCAATTTTCAATGCCAAATCGATCTGCCAGTTTTTTTGCATCAATAACTTGATATTTTCTAAAATTACTTTAAAAATCTAAATCTATCTCTGATAAATTATTTAGGCTGTGGTTTACTGTTCGGCAAATCACAGCCCTGTTTGCCTGGATGATTAAACCTCGAAAGTCAGCTTGCCGAATTTATCGGGCTGATGGAAATTACAGACCGTCAGAGGCTGCCAGGTGAGCCAATGTTTGTACTCGGTACTGCCGCCGCATTTATAAAAATTGGCGTGCCATTTCTGCGTGAAATCCGGCATTGTTCCGGTTTGCCGGGCGAACAGGGCCAACGGGATTTTGAAGCCGAGCCGCCAGGTGATCGGTGTGTCGGTCGGAGGATCGACAATGGCCGGGAGTGTGTGGAAAATTTCCAGGTCACTCACGTCTTCCTCCGATACTGGGCTGAAATTACTGATGCCTTTTTCCAGCGAAGCTTCCCGGATATGATAGAGCAACGTGGTGCCGTTGCCGCTGAATTCAAAGTTGAAATACCCTTTGCCGCCGGGCGGTTCCACGAAAAATTCAACGCAACTGTCACGGCAGACCTGTTCGTTGTGCTTGGTGGTCACGCAACGGACGTAGCGGTCATGGACTTGGAAAAGCCCGTAAATATGGTGATCGTCATGAAGCAGGCGACAAGCGACTTGCGGGTTGTGTTTGTATGCGGCGACTCCGACAATCGGCATGGCGATGGACAGGACTTCCGCACGGCTCCAATCCGGCGAATCCCACGCAGCGCTCAAGGCCGGCGGCGTAAAGCATTTTTTGACGGTATACATGGTGTCACTCGAAATAAATGGGGCCGAAACATTGCGGCAGATGGAAGTTGAGTTCACTGACCGGCAGCCAGCTGATCCAGTGCGGATGCGACGTGTTATCGCCGCATTTGTAGAAATTGGCGCGCCATTGCTGACCGCTCAGGTCGCCGTATTCAGCCTGCATCTGTTTGGCAAACAATGCGGCCGGCGCTTTGAATGCCAGAAGCCAGGTCAGCGGTTCGGCGATTTCGGGCTCCACTCTGGCGGGCAGGGTGGAGGCGATTTGGACTCCGGCGGCATCCGCTTCGGAAACCGGGTTGAAATCGGCGAATCCGCCCGGCATACGGCGTGCATCGCGGACATGATAAAGCAACAGGGCGCCGTTGCCGCTGAACTCGAAATTCAGATACCCTTTGCCGCCGGGCGGCTCGACAAAAAATTCGACGCAACTGTCGGTGCAGACCGAATCATTGTAGTTCTCCGCCACGCAACGGACATAGCGGTCCTCTACGCGGTACATGCCGTAAATGTTTTGTCCGTCGTGCAGGAGTTTGCATTCGACTTTCGGGTGATGGTCGGAGCTTTCCGGCCGGACGCAGGCGATCTCAAGGACATTGGCCTGATCCCAGCCGGGGGCGTTCCATTCGCAGTCGAGGGCAGGGGCCGTATGGGTTCTTTTAATTCGGTACATCGTAAATTTTCCTTACATTATATGGGCTGATAACCGCCACCAGCTTCGAGGTGTTACCCTCCGGACCGGCGACGATCTCTTTGACAAAAATATGCTTGTCGGCATTCCGGTCGGGAAGAATGCTGATGGTTCCCCCGACACCGACGTAGTTCTTGATTTCAGGCAGCAATTTCAACGCGCTCTCCCGGTCGTTGCCGCCCCGGCGGAGAACTTCGGCCACGATTCCGAGAGTGTCGTACCCTTGAGCTTCGCAGGTGGCAGGCGTCCGCCCGGTGCGTTCCATGATCTTCCGGGTGAATTCCTGCACGTCCGGCCTGTTGTAATCCGCGGCGAACATGGCGAAATAAAAGTTTTTGCCCGGCCTCGGCCCGCATTCCCTGTAGAGTTCCTCTTCGTCCCAATTGTCGCCGCCGAAGACCGTACCGGTGAAGCCTGCCTCGCGGACTTCCCGGATGAAGTGCGCCGCCTGGGTGGCCGATGTCGCCGGCAGGCAGATGCCGTCAACCCGGGCCTCCATAATCCGCGCGATCTGTTTCCGGAACGTAACTTCGTGCCTGTAATAGCCTTCGTCCAGAGGGGCTTCACCGCCGCTTTCAAGAAATGCTTTTTTGGCGGAAAAACCGATATTCCTGCATTGAGTCCCGTTTTCTTCGGCGTCTACAAGAATCGCGATTCGGCGGAGTCCGGCGCGGTGGTAGGCATAAAGCCCGAGCGCCTTGCCTTGTATCGAGTCGGTAAAGCAGGCGCGGAACAGGTAATCGTTATTTTCTGTAATGCGGTCGGCGGTACCGGTGGGGGTGATGACCGGAATCCGGTATTTCCGCGCTTCAGGGCGCATGCAGAATGTATTCAGGGAATTGTAGGCTCCGATAATAACCGGGATATCCTCGTCGGAACCCAGCCGGTCGGCAGCGTTGGCGGCTCCCTGCGGCGTGCTGGCATTGTCCCGTATGACCAGTTTTAAGGTATTTCCATTGATGCCGCCGTGGGCATTGATTTCCTCGCGTTTCAGCTCAAGTCCCGCCAGGAGGCGTTTGCCGAAATCCGCATATTCGCCACTGAGAGGGATGCTGACGCCAACCGAAACCTGCGGCGTATCGTCCATCAATCCGCAACCGCCGATAAATGACAGTGCGGCCAATATGGTCAAAAATCGCTTCATATACTCATTCTCCGAGTTCTTGATTCAGTTCATACAATACAACGGTTTTCGCATGTTTGCCACAGTCGAAGCCGAATTTCAACAAAAAAAGCAGGCGGCAAAATGATCGGAATCGGTACCGTGTCGTTCGAGGAGAGGTTCGGATGCCGCACATTCGGGCTTTGCCATCGGACAGCGCGGATGAAACGGACAGCCGGACGGCGGATTAATCGGCGACGGCACATCGCCGGGCAGGATGATCCGGCGGCGCCCGCTTCGCTCAACGGTCGGAACGGCGGACAGCAGTGCCCGGGTGTAAGGATGCAGGGGATTGGAACAGACGGAGCGGGCCGGGCCGCTTTCGACGATTTTCCCCAGATACATGACCATGATACGGCGACTGATATGTTCCACCACCGCAAGGTCATGGGCGATAAAAAGAAATGATACGCCGGTCTCCTGCTGGATATCCCGCAGCAAATTGATGATCTGCGCCTGAACACTGACGTCCAGCGCCGAAACCGGTTCGTCCGCCACGATGAAACGCGGATTCACCGCCAGCGCCCGCGCGATGCCGATGCGTTGGCGTTGTCCCCCACTGAACTGATGCGGATAACGGTCCATCTGTGCGGGACTCAGCCCGACCAATTTCAGTAATTCCGCAATCCGTTCGCGGCGCGCTTCCGGGGGGGCGTTATCGTGGAGCTGCAGGACTTCATCCAGTGCACGGTGAATGGTCATCCGGGGATTCAATGAACCGTAGGGGTCCTGAAAAATCATCTGGAAATCTTTGCGGGCGCGGCGCAGGGCTTTGCCACGCAGAGCGGCGATATCGATATTGCCGAGCCGGAAACTGCCGCCGATGGGTTTTTCGAGGCGCACCAGCGCCCGTCCGAGTGTGGATTTGCCGCAGCCGCTTTCCCCGACCAGGCCGAGCGTTTCCCCGGCTTCAAGTTTAAAGGACACCCCGTTGACGGCACGGACGAAACTTTTCGGCTTGAACCAGCCGTTTTTGACCGGATACCAGACTTTGAGGTTGTTGACTTCCAGCAGAGGCATGATCAGCGGGAATCTTTGGCCAGCTCGCAATTCATGAACAGCGTAACGGCCCAGATGCTGCAGAGAATAATGTAAAACACGGTGTAAACCGCAGTCATGAAGATGTAGTCAAGCGGGATCGATTGGTTGGACGCCAGTGCGTCCGCCAACCAGAAAAACTGCCAGTTCGGCAACAGCGCATGGCAAATGTAAAAGAAAATTGCGGTCAACGGCGATGACGCTTCGCCTCCGAACATGTAACTCGAAATCATGCCGAGGAAAAAGACGATGCAGCAGACCACCAGATTCGGCACCATGTCGAGCCGGGTGGAAAACACCACGGTCAAGGTGGACATTACCGCCACACTGAAGAACAACAGTATCAGCGCCTTGGATAAGTTCAGCATGTCCATTTCGGTATGTTCGCCCAGAACGATGGTGGCGATCATCAGCAACGGCAATGTCACCAGCAGCGCGGTGAAGCTGACGGAGGAAAACGGCAGGGCTTTCAGGTAATTCAGGACCATGCCGAAGATCGAACACGCCAGCAGGACTGCGAAATAACTGAAAAATGCCGTCATGTCAAAACGGAACTGGTCTTTAGCCACATAGACGGAGATAACCGTGGCGCAGTTGCAAAGGAAAATAAACAACAGCGAAGCGGTCATGATGCCGCAGATCTTGGCCATGATGAAACTCCAGCGCTGGACCGGCTTGGACATCAGCAACAGTACGGTACCGTTGCGCATTTCGCGCGATATCGTATGGCTGGCACACAATATCGCGGCGAATAGACCGAAAACCATCGAGGTGGCCATGGCGCTGTCCACGACCAGCTTCAACTGTTCGGAAAAAACGAACAATGAGGCGGAGGGGAAAAGTCCGATCAACACAAGTGCCGTCAACAGCAGGATGAAAAAAATCGGTTCACGGATGGATTCCCGAAACGTATTCCGGGCGATCTGGAAGAAATTAATCATAGTGCTCCGGGCGGGTTGGTGTTATTTCGCTTTGGCTTCCGGTTTGGGGGTGACCGGTTTGGCTGCGGTTATCGCTTTAGCTTCCGGTTTGACTGCTGCTGCTTTAGCTTCCGGTTTGGCGGGCTCGGCTTTGGGGGCTTCGGCCTTTCCTTCGGCTTTCGCTGCTTCCTTCGGCATGACCGGAGGCTGTTTGATTTCGGGTTCCACCGCCGGTTCCGGCTCGATCGGCACGACACGTTTGGTCTGCGGAGAATTATCGAAGACAGTGGGGGGGACGGGGATTTCGGCCACGACTTCTTCGGTGATCTCGGTCTGGACCGGCTGCGGAGCGGTTGCGGCCGGATATTTACCGGGGTTGTAGAACCCGCGTTCCACCTGGCGGTTCAACTTATTGAAATCGCCGGAAAGATTGGGCAGGTCCATCATGCTGCTGAGGCTGCTTGCCGTTGCATCCCAGTCTTTGACCGGGATCATGATGATCTGAATCCGGGGATCAAGCTGGTCGAGGTAGCGTCTGGGCACATAATCGGTACCGCCCAGAACATAAACGCGCTCGGGATTGGCAAAGTTGATGAAACGGACAACATTCCGGTCGTTCAGCAGAAATGCGGGCTGTTTTTTATTGACGGGACAAAAGTAGATATCATCTTTCTGCCCTTCTGCGGGCAACAGGACATAGGGCTGGCGGGATTCGGCTTGAATCAGGTCGGCGAGGAGTCGAGGTTTGATGTAATTGGAAGTGATGACGATGGACCGAATATTCTGGCGCGGTCCCTTGAACCAGTTGAGGACATCCTGGAAATCAGCGAATGATGACGCCGAAACGAACATCGTGATACCGAAAATCAGCATGATCTTTTTCATAACGACTCCTATTGATAAAATCTAAAGCTACCTGTTTTCGTTTTACTGTACAGATAACATATACTAAAAACCGTTAAGCGCAAGCGGAAAATGCAAAAAAAAGAGAGTTTCCTGTGTCATTTTACGCCCTTGACAGCGGTTTGCATATGCGGCTGCGGCTATTCGGCGGACAGCCGCGCTTTTTTCAGAACAATGGCGCTTCGGCTGGGAAGATAAAGGCTGAGCCGGTGGCAGAGTGAATTCCCAACGGTTTCCGGGGCGGTGAAGTATATTTGTCCCGGTTCCAGACGGGCGAACCCGCCGAATTCCGGCGCGTCGCTGTCCAGAATCAGATGATATTCTCCGGGCAAAACCTCCAGCGGATAGCCGGATGGGGAGAACGCCGGGTGGAAGTTGAAAATGAACAGCAGGCCGTTCCGTTCGAATGCCAGAATTTTATGATCCTCATCGGCTTTCAGAAGCTGGGGATAGGCTTCAAATATCCTGCAAGTGTGGGCAATCTCCAACATTTTCCGGTCAAAACAGTTCAAGTCCTTGAATCGCAACCCTTCGTTGGCGGTCAACGACCAGAGGCGTCGGGCATGGGCGTGGCTCCAATGGTTGCCTTCGCGCGGGAAATCAATCCATTCGGGATGCCCGAATTCATTGCCCATGAAATTCAAATAACCGCTGGCCGCAGTCGCCAGAGTCGAGAGGCGGGTCATTTTGTGCAGTGCCACGCCGCGATCAACCTCGAGGTTCATGGAGAATGAATGCATGGAATCGTACATCGCTTTATCGATCAGTCGGAAAATCGCGGTTTTGCCGCCCACGATCGCCTGATCGTGGCACTCCACGTAACTGATGGTACGTTCGTCACGGCGGCGGTTGGTCAGCTCATGCCACAGCCCCCTCATGCTCCAGCTTTCATCGGGACAGTCGAACAGTTTGAACCAGTAATCCGTAACCCCCATGGCGAGCCGGTAGTCGAATCCGATGCCGCCCGTCGAGTTCGAAGGAACGGCCAGTCCGGGCATGCCGCTGACGTCTTCGGCGATGGTAACGGCGTCGGGACGCACCTGATGAATCACCCGGTTGGCCAACGCCAGATAAACGATCGAATCATCGTCCACCATATCGTTGAAATAATCGTTGTATGACGTAAATGCCTGGTTCATGCCGTGATGGCGGTAGAGCATACTGGTGACGCCGTCGAAACGGAAGCCGTCCACATGATATTCGTCAAGCCAGAACCGACAGTTGGAAAGCAGAAAATGCAGGACTTCGGGTTTGTCGTAGTTGAACAGGAGTGAATCCCATCCGTCGTGTTCGCCGCGGCCGCCCTCATGAAAATACTGATACCGGGTGCCGTCGAGGCGGCTGAGTCCTTCGCGTTCATTCTTGACCGCATGCGAATGAATCAGGTCGATGATTACCCGCAACCCGAGGCGGTGGGCGGAATCGACCAGCGATTTGAATTCCTCCGGCGTGCCGAAGCGTGAGGACACCGCGAAGAAATTTGACACATGATAACCGAACGAACCGTAATAAGGGTGTTCGAGCACCGCCATCAATTGCACGGTGTTGTAACCGCCCGAGGCGATCTTGGGCAGGAGGTCGCGTTCGAATTCCACGTAAGTACCGACCCGTTCTTCTTCGGTCGCCATGCCGGCGTGTGCTTCGTAGATCAATAACGGTTCCAGGCGGGCAGGGGACGGGTGTCTGAATACGAACGGCTGTTCCGGGCGCCAGACCTGGGCGCTGAATAATTTAGTATCGTCGTCCTGTACGGCCCTGCGGCAATAGGCCGGCAGGCGCATCCCTTCGCCGCCCTGCCAGCAGACATGAAGCGCGTACAACATGCCGTGGCGCAAGGTCGTTGCGGGAAGAATGATTTCCCAGTCGCCGTGGGTGTTGAGCCGCCGGAGGCGGAATTCCTCGTGGTCGTGCCAGGCGGAAAAGTCGCCGGTCAGGTAAATTTCCGTAGCGTTGGGAGCCCATTCGCGGAAAACCCATTGCCCGTCCCGGAAATGCAATCCGTAATATTCATGGCCGGATGCAAATTCCGCCAGGGAACAGGCATCGCCGGTCAAGGCCGCTTCCCGGGCGCGGATCATGGTGTCGCGGCGGTTCAACTCATCCCGGTAAGGCGTCAAAAGGGTATCGTCGCCAAATGGCCGGGGCTGATTGATGGTCCGGTGTATCTGCATCTGCTACCGGTTGACCAGAGGTTTATGCAGCATATGTTCGTAAATGTCGATATACGCACGGGCTGTGACGTGATGGTTGAAGCGCTTTGCCGCTTCAGTCATGATCCGGCTCAACTGGCGCTCTTTTGCCTCCCACGGAAGTTTATGGAAGCGCATAGCCTGATCGAAGGCCCAGCGCAGGCCGCCGGTGTCGTAGTCTTTGAACAGGAAGCCGTTGCCGGTATTGATATCCATATTCAGGTCTTCGACCGTATCATGCAGTCCGCCGGTATCGTGCGCCAGAGGCAGGGAGCCGTAATATTGGCAGACCATCTGCGGCAGGCCGCACGGCTCGAAACGCGACGGCATCAGGGTGAAATCCGAGGCGGCATAGCCCAGGTGCGAGAATGTATCGTCGAAGTCGCAGACCGCCACCCGGTTATGAAGCTCGTGGAATTCCACGATGTCATGGAAAACCTGCTGGTAATTGCCGTTGGCCACAAATGCGATCTGGAGATTGTCCTGCCAGTAATCGGATACCACGCGGTAGAGGATATCGGACAGCAGTTGACACCCTTTCTGCACCGGGTCGAGGCGCGAAGGCCAGAAAAACAACGGCGCATCCGGGTCCGGAATCAGACCGGCCTTGCGCTGGAATAACAGTTTATTGGCGATTTTGCCCTCGCGCATATTGTCCGCCGTAAATCTTGCCGCGAGGTGTTTATCGATGGCCGGGTTGAAGTCGGCGTCCGGGGCATTGAGAATTCCGGCAGCGCAATTCGCATGGTATTTGCCCCGGATTTCATTGCGGGTGGGCTGCGGGATGAAGGAGTGCATGCCGTCCACCATCTCTTTCAGGAACGTGGGGCTGACCGTGTTGATATAATGAGCCGCGAAAATCCCGGTGGTCAAGAGGTCTACCGGATTGGTCTGGCGGCTTTCTTCATAGTTATACGGAGTGCGGGAGAAATAGAGATTTTCCCAGAATTCGGCCGCGTCGATACCGCGGTCCTCGATCGTGTCCATCGTGATGTTCTGCGTATGAATGTTGTGCACGGTGAACAGGCACGGCACGCCCAGCCGACGCGCGTAAGCGGGGACCAGCCCGGTCATCCAGTCGTTGCAGTGGATCAGGTCGGGCTTGACCAGCGGGATGATGTTGTTGATGACTTCACGCTGGAACGCCAACGCGTGACGGATGCTGTCCGAATGGTAATTGCTGTAGACCTGATCGCGGTAATAGAACGCACGGTCTTCTGCCAGGTGGACCTGAGAGTCCGGCAGAACGGTGGTATAGACACGGAGTTCGTTGCTGATCAGCTTGCCGACATCGATGTTGAACATCTTTCGGTAATGAGGGAGTGTCACGTGAACGTCGGCCCCCTGTTTGAACAGGGCCGCAACCAATGAGGCGGACACGTCCGCCAATCCGCCCGCCTTTGCTCGCAACATGTTGGACATATTACCCATGCCTCGCGGCAGATAGGTAATTTCCGGCGTGACAATTAAGATTCTCGGATTTTTTTTGGCGGTCATATTTCCCCCCCTGTAAAAATTAAACTATAAATAAACTTCTCTTTTCAGCCGGAACCCGACTGCTCCTGAACCGCTCGCCGCTCCTCAATTAATATATAGCCTCTGAAAACGATTCCGTCAAGCCGACAAGTTCGAAAAAAAATACTTTATTTGGTATTTTTGCGATTACTCACTGTTTTCTCATGCCGAAACCGGTGAGGATGATTACTTGCGGAGCGTTTTTTGTTTCATTTTTCCCTGTTTCATTTGCAATTCACAATGGTTAAATCTATACTTAAGCCGGTAACAAAAAAACAGGAGGATAAAACTCGGGCCGGCAGACTGAAGAAAGCATGACTTAGCTTCATAAATTGATTTGTAAGTTTTTTCCTGATAGTCTAATTGCCATGAATGACATCATTTTTTAAGGTATTTATTATGAATATAAATAAAATATTAAAGAAAATAGTTTTATGCCTTTTTCTCATTGTTTGGGGGGAGTTATAGGGGACAAGTTTATGATATCACAACTTCCATAAGTAAATGAATTGCATGAAAGGTTTCTGCAAAATGAAAATGGGGTCATTCATGGCAACTGAACTAAAAACACTATTTCCTGTGAATGGCATGAATGGCGCCATACGAGTGAAAAATCACTTTAATATGAATGGCCTTGCCGATGGAGAGCAGCGCGTTTATGATATTACAGGCAAACTGCTGAAAAGTTACTATATGAACAATGGGACAGGCGTTGAATATATCTTCCATGATAAAAATATGAAATCGCATGGAAGAACGGAAAACGCAATGGGGCCACTAAGATTTTTGACCAGGAGGGAAAACTGGTTTCAACAGACATCTATTCTCAAGGCATAAAGAAATAAAATCCTTTTCTCTTTTGTGTTTCGGTTATTTGATTCTTTACCAATTTTAATATCCTGAACACCAACAGGTTTTCAAGTTTATTTTCTAATTTTATTCTTACTTTTTTCACGAATTCAGGATTTTATCATTTTTCGCAATGCATGCGCTTGCAAAATCTTTTTTTGGAGTTATAATAGATTGTATGAAAAAGAAAAACACACTTCAAGAAATCGCACAGCTTGCCGGAGTGAATCCCTCTACGGTTTCCCGGGCGATGAATCCTGCCACTGCGCATATGATCAGCCCTGAAAAACGCAAACGCATTCAAGCGATCTGCAAAAAATATCATTACCGCCCACGCTTGTCCGCCCGTGCAATGGCGACAGGAAAAACGTATAAAGTTGGTCTTGTGCTCGGGGCAATTGAACAGGATCTCTCGAACCCGCTGTTTGCGTTGTTTATCCGGGGTCTCTGCGGCGCGCTGCAGTCGCAGGGATATGCGCTGTCCATTCTCTGGGCAGGGCATCCGGACAGTTCCACCGATAACGAAACCACCGCGTTTTTGGAGTCCAACGCTGCGGACGGCTATATTTTAGGTTCCGCAATGCTGGGCAGCCTGACTCGCGAGGCGGCTCGGGCTTGCGGTAAACCGGTTGTGGTACTGAATACCTTGCAGCCGGGCGGTATAGACCCGGAATTTATCAATCTTACCCGTTCTTGTGCCGAAGCGTACCGCGAGGCATGGCAGGATATTCCGCCGGAATATTATCTGCATGTTGCATTTTTCGGCAAAAACTCGCCGGACAGTATGCGCAAGTTCAATGAAGTTTGCCGGTTTGCGCCAGCCAAAGCCTCATGTGAAACATTTTTATTTGATTCGAATCGCGGGGGGTTTGCCTTTGATCTCAAAAACGCGGAGGAGTTTGCTGAGCAGCACCTTAGCGAGCTAAAGCGATTCAAGGTATTTTTCTGTGCGTCCGATCTGACGGCATTGGGATTGGCTTCGGCGTTTCAGCGAATCGGGTACAAAGTCGGGCGGGACATCATGTTGATTGGCTTTGATAATATTGAAGCAACATTTGAAGGCGTAAATTTTCCAACCATTGAAACGCCTTGGGAGGAGGCAGGGCGGAGTGCCATTCAGGCGTTGTTTGAGAACCTCGATATGCCGAAAACGGCTATAACAATTCCATTCCAATGCAGATATTTATCCAGTTCACATTCATAGTTTAAGGCGATTGAAATGAAACGAAATTTTTTTTCACTTATTGAGCTCCTCGTAGTTATCGCGATTATCGCGATTCTCGCCGGGCTGCTGCCGCCGGCTCTCAATCAGGCAAGAGAGCGGGCTAAAACAGCCCAATGCCAAAGCAATCTCAAGCAATTTGGAATGCTTTTCCTGGAATACGCCGATAATTTCGGTGGTTGGATTCCGTCCAGTAATGTCGCGCCGGAATACGATCCTGTTCTGAATTTCGATTCCGCCTACGGCACATCATGGGTCCGGCTGCTGTTGCGGAATTCTTCAGCCTACGGCAACATCCCCGATACTACCAGCCGGAAAAACATTGGAATTCTTCACTGCCCGTCGTGCCGGACTGCCGTTTACGGCAGCTACGGGATCAATATGATGTTAAGGCTTCAATTGGTGTACAATTATTCCGGCTGCTGGTTGGGCACGGCATCCAGAACGTTCGTCAAGATGGACTCCATTAAAAAGCCGTCGCAAGTTGCGGGAATGGGGGACTCATGGGATGGCGTCATCTGTCACATCAACGCGGACACGGTATCGAGTACCTTTCCCAATGGTCCGTATGGCGGGGAATTCCGCCATCCCTATGGAAAACAGCTCAATCTCTGGTTTATTGACGGGCATGTGGAGCTATTGGACCAGACGCAGGTGAAATATTGTTCATCCGATGCCATTCGAAAAAGCAAGCCTTGGTTTTAACGGGCATTCCATTTCAATCAGAATCGTAGAAAATATGGTAAACAAAACACATAGGAATTATGCAGGATGAAAAAAAATCTGTGGCTTTTGATGTTGCTGGCGGTTTTTCCGGTATGGGCGGAAAAACAGATTGCCGTCGGGGAAAATCCGTCTGAATTTGAAAAAATCGCAGCCGAAGAACTGAAACTGTTTTTGGAAAAAATAACGTCGAATACATATTCCATTGTGCCGGAAAACCGTGCCGATAATCCGGTGGTTTTCCTCGGGGAAACCGATTTTTCCAGGAAGCATGGCATCGTTCCGGACCAGTTGGGGCGGGAAGAGCTGATCTTGAAAAGCGTCGGCAGGCAACTGATTATCTCTGGCGGCAGGCCGGTTGGAACACTCTACGGAGTCTATGCGTTTCTGCAACGCAATGGCGTTTATTTCCTCAGTTGGGATGGGACTGTGGTTTTGCCGGAAGCGGGGGAATTGGGTTTTTCCGGATTCGATGTCCGCAAGTCGCCGTCCATCAAGTCGCGTTTCATCTATGATCAGGTTCCGATCTGGATGTTCGTGCGCCAATCCCCGCAAAAATACCTTGATGAATACTGGCGCTTTCAGTTACGGAACCGGAGCGGAGGAAAGCAGGATATTTGTCCCCCGGGGCAATATCTGGTGAAACATTCCAACACGACAAAACATGCGGCGAAATGGCATAGTTTTTTCAGCTACGTCAATCCCAAAGAGCATTTCGCGACACACCCCGAATATTTTACGATGACTTCGGAAGGAAAACGGGTTCCGGATCGCCAACTCTGCCTCAGCAACCCGGACGTGGCGAAGGTTGCCACGGAGTCCCTGCGTGGATTTATCCGCCGGGACAGGGAAAACCCAAAAGCGGACCGGCCGGTGGTTTACGACATTACCCAGCGGGATAACACGAAAAATTTTTGCGAATGCCCGGACTGTCGGGAAATTGTCGAAAAAGAAGGGCATTCCGGGTTGCTCTGGGGCCGCTTTATCAATCCGATCGCCAATGCGATCGCCAAAGAATATCCGGATATACAGATTCGGACTTATGCTTATGCGTTTTCGGATCAACTGCCGCCGCCGCATATAAAACCGGCTCCGAATACGGTGACTTTTTATTGCAATATGTATCTGGCAACAGACTGTTACCGGCCGCTGACGCATCCGGTTAATAAAAAACAACTCGATAAATATAGCAGTTGGAAAAGCTTCGGGGCGCCGATCCTGATGTGGGATTACTGGAATATGGGGATGCCCGCATTTTTCGATCCTCCCCGAATCGAAACCGGCATTGACGGAATCATTGGAAATATTCGCCTGCATCAAGGAGAAGACGGTATTTTTGCTGAATACGAAATATCCAGGCTGACGCCGCAAATGTTTTTTGCGTTGGACAATTTCGTGGCATTGCAGTTGATGTACGATGCGGAGCAAGACCCGGAAAAACTGATCGATATCTTCATGGGCGGATATTATGGCGCGGCGGCGGCGGACATGCGCTCCATATTGGAGAAGATTCGTACCGGCGTGGCAAGGGAACCGAAGGCGCAGACATCGCTCCGGGTTCAGCGCTGGAATTATATCAACGCGGCGTTTCTGCTCGAACTTTACCGTACCTTAAAACAGGCAGAAGCGAAAGTGAAAAATTCTCCGGTTTATTTGAGACACATCCATACCGAAATGATCGTTCCCCTATGGACCATTGTGGGGATGCGCCGTGAAGTTGAGGAAGTATTTCGCAATGCGGGATACGATATGGAAATGTTGAAGAGCGAATGCCGCGCGTTGACTACGGAGCATTATTGGACCGACGAACCGGCAAGACCGCAGGGAATTCAAGGGAAGAGTCTGACACTGGAACCTCTGGAAAAATTGCTCAAAGAATACAGCGTTCCGGAGAAATTTGCGCCGCATGCGGATAAAGTGTTTCTTTTTCCCGGAGAATTCGCGGTGAACAAACGCTCGTACTACTGTTCACCGGGAGATGATCCCGAATCGCCGTACGGAAAAGCCGCTGTATTTTCACATCCGGATGCGAAATACCATACTCCGTCGCAATTGCGTTTCGTCGTAGGCGGGAGTACGACTCCAAAGGCGTTTCGGATATCCCCGGTTCCTCAAGATGAAAAATATCACTGGTATTGCATCCGGCGCGTGGGATTCAGCCCGCGAACCTGGCTTGATGCCTGGCAAAGCTTTCTGGTATTGCATATGAGTTCAGCATACCGGATTCCGTCCGGCATAGAAGATGCTGATTTCAATCATTATGACGTGTGGTTCTCCGTGCGGGTCACCGGTCCGGCTTACGTAGCGGATTCAACGTTGAAAAATGCGGTTTATCTTGATATGGCCGTTTTAACGCCTCCGGGATTGATCCCATGAGCCGCTCTGCCGGAAGGCTCAAGACCACAAGCTGAACCTCTACCATTATTGCATCATGAGCAATCATTTTCACTTGGCGATCGAAGTTTTGGATATTGCGGTTCTTTCGAGTTTTGTCAGCGGTGTGTCTTGAAATTGATTTGTATTCCGTTTTTTTTAATGTATAATATCCGCATTTGAATTGTCTGGATTAAGGAAAAAAATGGAAACGATTGTCTTTGGATATATTCTGCCGGAACCCGCCAGGGTCGGGCGTGAAAGGGAGCCGGTTCGGGGGATTGCCCGGGGCCGGGAGTGAGGAGCGGGGCGGAGATGGAAATTTCGGGAAATACGGTTTTATTTGGCCTGGGCTTGACGCTTCTGGCCGGGCTGGCTACGGGAATCGGGAGCTGCCTTGCATTTTTCTCCAATCGTTCGGATACTCGTTTTCTGGCGCTTTCGCTGGGCTTTTCCGGGGGGGTGATGATCTATATTTCGCTGGTCGAAATGCTGGCGTCGGCCCATCAGGACCTGACGGAGATATTCGGCAAGCCCTACGGACCGCTTTACGCGGCGGCGGCGTTTTTCGGCGGCATCGGGGTGGCGCTGTTAATCGACCGCCTGATTCCGGACGCCGAAAACCCGCATGAAGTGAAAAAAGTTGAAGAAATGACTGCTCCTTCTGAAAAGTTCAAGAAGGAAAAACTGATGCGCAGCGGTGTGTTGTTCGCCTTGGCGCTGGGGCTTCACAACTTCCCGGAAGGAATCGCCACATTTGCCGCGGCGCTGAGCGAACCGGCCACCGGGATTTCCATCGCCATCGCGGTAGCCATCCATAATATCCCGGAAGGGATTACGGTTTCGGTGCCGATTTACTATGCGACCAACAGCCGGAAAAAGGCCTTTTTCTGGTCGTTCATGTCCGGGCTGGCGGAGCCGGCGGGGGCCGTGATCGCATGGCTGATCATCATGCCGTTCATTACGCCGGTGCTGCTGGCGCTGGTGTTTGCCGGGGTGGCGGGAATCATGGTGTTTATTTCATTTGACGAACTGCTGCCGCTGGCGGAGGAATACGGACACCACCATTTGTCAATCTACGGGCTGATCGCCGGCATGTTGGTGATGGCTTTGACGCTGGCGGTGGTTTGAACTCCGGCCTTGCTGGGTTCTGGAGTATCCGGCGGGATAAAATAATGGATTTTAAATAAGATTTTTATTTGACACGGTCTGCGGCTGGTGCTATTATATACTTATAGTGCATGGAGCGATTTGGTATCGCAAGGGGAATATTTTCGACTCCGGGGAGCATGCCGGGGTTTTTCTGCGGTGATTATTTCCTGCCTTGCGGCATCGCTTTCAGTGCGATTGGACGATTCAGATAATTTTCTCAATAATTCATCTAATGACTCATGCGAAATAGGAGAAAAACGGAGATCCGACGACAAGTCGGGATCGGG
>ENA-UOOK01003762-UOOK01003762.1-fermentation-metagenome-genome-assembly--contig:-NODE-3762-length-16913-cov-6.338059_pt1 | contig 16913 bp, 22 predicted proteins | sample MGYA00245777_ERZ724023 | MGnify/ENA primary metagenome ERZ724023 (study PRJEB28704, sample SAMN03018312) | fermentation metagenome | biome: anthropogenic terrestrial biome; feature: soil; material...
GCTTTTAATATAGCACCTTTTGTTAAGTTTGTCAGATTAAATCGTAACTTTTACACAAACGCTGAACACGAAGCATTCGTCCGCGGCCAGGCCGCCGGACTGATCCCGCTCGACCTGCCGCTTCCAACGAACCTCGAAGAAATTGACAAACTGATTTTCCACATCGGCATCCTGTTCAGTGCGAAAATCGGCTATCGCGACGCCAACGGCAAGCTCCGGGTCAAGGCTATCACGACTTTCACAGAGGAGCACTTGGACAACCTTGCCGCAAGCGCAAAGTTCCGCCGGGATTTCTACCCGAACATGCTGGAAGCCCTGCACAATTATTTCGCATTCGGCCCCCAAATCATTTCGATAAAAGACCTGACCGGTCGGCTTTCGCTCCAAAAAGAAAAACTCACCGTCGCCCAAATCCAGAAAGGCTTCGAACTTAAATACATCCCCATCGAAAGGCCCGACGCAACCACCCCAAAACAGCGCATGGTCCTGGCCGAAATGATCCTGTCAAACCGCCTCCTACCGCTACCCAACGCCAATGGGAAAACCTGACCAAGCAGGAAGCGTCATACCTGATTTCATCCGTACCAAAACGACGGTCAAACCAACCGAATTCAGTAAGCAATCTCATAAATGCTTTCGAGGAACTGAACTCAAACGAAAAAAACCTCCTGAACACCATCATCAACCGCCAAAACCGACAACCCGAACGAAAAATCTCATAACCGCCAATCCTGGCTGCTCGAAAAACAAAAAATCTCATAACCATCAAACAACGAGGTCAAAATATGAACATCGCAGTCATAATATGTGCTTTTATCATCATCAACCGGATTTACCATTTTCTCCGCAAACAATCCAACCGCGAGAAAAACTTCTGGTGGGAACAAAAGCACCTTCGCGGCGGCAAACATTGCCGCCTTTACACCGCCGCCAAAGCCCTCCTGCTGCTAATCGCCATCGCCGGACTCCTGCTGATCCTGATCTCCCTGGCCTACGGCCAAACCCCACGCCTCCACGACCTCACCAACCCCAAATTCCAAACCGCCCTCCTCGGCGCAGCAGTATTACTACTCCTGCAGCTCCTCCCCCTCGCCATCATCCACCTGATAAAACGCGCCGCAAAGCCAAACTTCGGCAAAATCATCCTTTTCTTCACCATCATCACCGGAATAGCCGCAATCCTGCTCACCGGCATCTGCCTGGTCGCGTTCTGATTGTAAGAACACTGTTCCGACTTTCCTGGCCGAACAGATTATCAATTAGTCAGACGGTGTCTGACTAATTGATAAGTTTTTGAAACACAAAGACTTCATGATAAAGAATTGATTTCTTCTTCCAGTTGTTTCAGTTCATCCATCAAGTCATCGAACGAGGGATAGTCGCCAAAAATCATGCTTTTCATACTGGAATAATCTTTCCGCAAATCATCCATTGAATTAACAGATGGCATCAACTTCATGTTGCCGGGTTTGGCATTTTGATAATCCGCCCAACCACAGTGATAAAATTTATCCTTAAAATCAACGACTTGCCGAAGTAACTCCATGTCAGCAAAAGCTTTTTCCTTGAATTTACTACGGGCAATCATTACCGTATCATAGTAGTGCCTGGAATAACGATTTCGGATTCTACTGCTTTCCGGTCGGTTGGCTTCTGCGTGTAATATAGTGACCTTTTCCCAGAAAGAACGCTCCGGGGTGGTCGCTACGATTACAGCTTCGGCAGTCTCAAATACTTGCGGATATGCTTCTGCCGCATAAGACGTAATGGAATAAGAGTCATGAGGAACCCAAGCTGCCTTCGCCCCAATTTCCAGAAGAATTTGAGGCCGCAAATAGGTATCTTCAAAAGCCTTCGGATAAGTAATGACAATATTGCCAGCCTGATCTGTTTTGACGGCACAAATATTTTTACAGAAATCTCGAATTTTCGGCAATATTACTTCTTCAATATACTTTTGCCCCCAATTATCGAGTTCTTCATTGAACTTTTCCTGCCTGGAATTGCTTCGTTTTGTCATTGGATCGCCGACCGGATTTCCCTTCCAATTCAAAATCAAATCAATGTCTTCAGAAAAACGGTTGATTAATTTGAATATCTTGGAAAGACTCGTCCCACCTTTGAAGATAATATTTTCACGTAAAGACGACTCGAAAAGATTTTTCAACATCCAGCAAACCCAGAAATCTTTCTCTACCGCCGCTTCGGACAGATAACCAAATTTTGCAGCGGTTTGGCTGAACAACTCCTTCCGCTCGGCTGGCTTTATTCGTGCTATTTTATCCATTTACTTCCTCCACGGCACAGATCAATTTTATTTTGTCATGAATCCAATCGGTAATAAAACGAGTATCTTTCAATATTCTTTTTCGCTCCGACTCCGGTAGCTGATTTCCTATTGTTGCGATGACTTCATCTGTGATCTGGTCCTCTCCCAGTTCTTTTAAAGCTTGAACAATTATTTCACTTTTGACATAAGAGAACTTGGTTTCCTTCAGCGAAACATGCTTAAACTCGATAGTCCGCCCAAATATTTCGTAACTGCGATTTGGCCCATCTGAAAAATATATGGTTCTCATTGGAATTTGAGTACTCAACCCCAGGTAGTTTAGCGCGGCATTGCCCGAAATCTGAATATGCCACTGAAATTTCCGTGCAATGGCCCTGGCTACCATTTCAATATCAGGAGCTATTTCTTCCTGAAGCAATTCACTGAATCGGGGGAAATCATAGATCCCTTTCAGTAATGGACGAATTACTTTTCGTTCCTTCAAACGATACAGGCACCAGGCTACCGAAGTTGTTTTTCCCAGGTCGCTGAAATCGCCATTGGTCATCACCCAACCTTTACCATAGCCTTTTATTCTTGCAAATATTTTATCTTCAAGTGATAACATTATGATTAATCCTGCATTATTTCCAATGTAAAATAACTGTTTTTCATTTGAAAATCAAATGCAAAAATGAAAAAAATTGATAAATATTTCTTTTCGGTTGATTATTTTCTGTCGAACCTGCTGACGGGGCAGCTTCTCGGTTCGCCATTCATTCGGATAAAAATCAACCGAAAGGAAGTTTTGCTATGAGTATGGTTCAGATGGATTTGTTTTCGTTCGCCGCGCAAATGGCGGTCGAAGTCACGCAGGGGAAACCGCTGATGGCGGTCGAGGTTATGCCGGAAAAACCGCAGCAGGAAGCAGTCAAAATTGTACGGGAAAAGCCGAAAACGCCGGTGGCGGCTTCGGTTAAGGAGATGGTGGTACTACCACCTGAACCGAGGAATTTCTTGAGTGACGGTAAAACGGTCATGCCCACCGCCAAAATGGAGCGGATTGAGGCTAATTTGAATGCGGTACGGTTGTTGAAGGCGGGGCGGGAGTTGGATTATGTGGAGAAGGTGGCGTTGTCGCGGTTTAGCGGATGGGGCGGGTTGACGGAGGTTTTTCTGCCGGAGAATCGGCATTATTCGGGGCTTCGAGAGTTGCTGAGCGAGGAGGAGTATCGGACGGCGCAGAGTTCGATTCTGGATAGTTTTTATACGCCGGAGAGTTTGATTGATTTTATGTGGGATATTGTTCGAACTGAGCTGAAGGTGAAGATCGGCAAAGTGGCTTGAACGATATGGAGGCATTCCATTCCTTGACGAATGGCGGGGCGAAATAATCTGTGAAGTCACTGGCGTACATGGTCAGACCGGTTCCCATCTGTTTGAGGTTTCCGAGGCATTTGGAACTTTTGGCGGTCTCGCGGACTCTACTCAGAGCAGGCAGGAGCATGGAGGCAAGAATGGCGATAATGGCAATCACGACGAGGAGTTCAATAAGAGTGAATTTTTTTTGTTCTTTCATGGATGCCTCTTTCGGTCTGGTTTTTACTGGTTGTAGTTTAATTATACAGTGTGCAAAACGTTTTGTCAATGGTGAAAGAGAAAATATGGTGACTTTTTGTTTTGTACTTAAAAAAAAATTCAATGGCTAAAACTCATGATGCAAATAGGTGGCTTTATTCATGCAAGAGGCTTTTGACAAAAATCAGGCATTTCTGAACAAAATATTTTTTTAAAATCTTTATTTATGGTTTCGAAATAGAACAATTAAGCATTATATTTAAAGATTGTTCTAAATGTTAATTTTATTTACGGATTTGGATATGCAGAGATTTATCAAACAGTACTGGGTTGCATTTGAGGATTTTATTGAACCTAAATTACCTGCCTCTGTGCATCAACCATCTCCAGATCTGCAGAAATCGCGGAAATGGATGTTCAAGCTGAACGCCTATTGGTTCGTTTTGTGGGTCTTGCTTCCGCTTATCGCGTTGGAAAATGATTTTATTGATATTCTTGAAAATATCATATGGGGCAGTCATTTTCAATTTGGTTATGATAAAAACCCCTATTTCGGCGCCTGGCTGGGCCATTTCGGCTACTGGATGACTGGCGGCAGTTTATGGGTCAATTATGTTTTCAGTCAAATATTTGTTATTGGCGGCTTCGCCGCGCTGTGGAAATTGGGAAGACGGATGCTGTCCCCCGCCGCCGCATGCCTGGCGGTGATTTTACTGTGGGGAATTACTTTTTACGGCATGAAGGCAACCGAACTGGGCGATGACGTCATGGAGTTGGGTATCTGGCCGATATTGATTTATGTCTTTTACTGTGCGCTTCGCGACGGACAGCGTACGGGTTACTGGTTGTTAACAGGCGTTTTTTCCGGCTTGGCCTTAATGACTAAATATTACGCTCTGGTTCTGTTCATCAGCATGGGGCTGGTTCTTTTATTCAGCCGGGAAGGACGGCAATCGTTTCGACATAAAGGGATCTACCTGAGTGGGCTCGTCTTTTTGCTGTTGTCGCTTCCGAATTTCATCTGGTTGTATCAGAACGATTTCGTGGCAGTCGATTATGCCATGGCGCGGGCAGGGCTGCAGGGCGAGCCGGATCTCATGGCGCACCTGCGTAACCCGTTGAAAACAATTGAACGAGTCGCCGGGGTGATTGCGGTTCCTTTGGTTATTTTCGCCTTGCTGTTTTTCCGTCGTTCCAGAGAAACGAGGCAACACGATGCTTTTGACCGCACATTTCTGCATTTTATGGCCTTGGGTCCATTTGTTTTGACCTTGTTGTTTTCACTGATTTCAGGCAGTTCGATTAATTATTCCTGGGTTTTGCCGTGTTTCGGATTGCTTGGGATTTACTGTTTTTATTTTTACCAGCCGAAAATCGACCGGTTCAATTTTCGAATTGCCGTGGGGGTCATGTTAATCGTGAGTATTATTTTCGGTGGAATTTTCCTTGTCCGCTCGGCTTGGCACCAATCCTATCGCAAGCGCAACTGTGATTACGAGAATTTTCCCGGCAAAGCCGTTTCCATTGTCGTTGCGGATGATTGGAGGCGCCTTAGCGACAAGCCATTGCCGTACGTCATTGCTGAGCGCAAGGAAGCGTGTAATGTGGCGATATATTCCAGCGATCAGCCCAAAGCCTTTTTCTCGGCGAACATACGCTTCAGCCAATGGATCAATCCCGAGGATATTGTGATGAAGGGTGGCGCGATCGTCTGGGAGGGAGACGCGGCGCAAGTTCCGCAATGGTTCTGGAATTTACACCAATCGGAAATGAAAATCACTCCGCCTGTGACAAAGACTTACCCGCGTGCCACACCTGCCTGGGTGAAATCGTTACTGGGGGAGCCAAAGACACTTCAGGTCAGTCATTGTTTCATTATTCCTCAAAACACGGCAAATCCGAAACAGGATTGATGTGATTTTTGACATTGGCGTGCGTGTTGGAACATAAAGACGAGAACGATGGTTGCGCCGGGAAATTAGATGAATGTGTTTCCTGGTTATTTCATTCAGCCCGGATTTTGCCGATTGACACTCAATTTCACAGCGCAAAACGTTTTTGTGATCTGGCGTTTAAAATGTTTGGATTTTTAATTTTATGCTTGAAAGAATGAAGGGAGAGCGCTATAAGTAACAACAAAACGATATGAATAATCGAAAGGATGCCTTCATGGACATCAAGGAATTTTCCAGGCGGCTCGGGGTGTCGATCACCACCGTATCGCATGCATTGAACGGCAAACGGCCCGTCAGCCCTGCCACCAAACAGCGAATCATCGAAAAAATGCACGAATGGGGTTATGTCCCGAACGCCAACGCGCGCCGCCTGGTCAGCAGCAAAACCTATATGGTTGCTTTTTCGTCCGAAACAACCGACACCCTGGCCGATCCCTATCAACTGGAAGTCATCCGTCATATCTGCCGCCTGCTGCGCGAACGCGGCTACGATCTGCTTCTCGACCTGTATCATGATCTGCAAGACGGTCAATACTCCTCGCTGCGACGCCGGATGAAGTCCCGTTCCGTCGATGGTTCCATTATTATCGGCAGTTCTCTTTGTGAAGAAGATCTGGAAACTCTTGCCGCGCCGCATTGCCCCTGTGTCTATATCGACACCAAAAAGCTGGGCGCCATGAAAAACGCCGTTTCCATTTCGGTAGACAGCCGTCCGGCCTATCAGGAAGTTTTCCGCTGCCTGCAGCATGCCGGACATACGGAACTGGCGATTCTGGCGCGACACCGGGACGAACCGGTCTATGACCTTTGGATGGATGAACTGGCGAAGCATGGAATCGCGCTCGACCCTGATTGGATCCTTTTTTCCGAAGAGGATATTGAAGCCGCCCGCGGCGAAGCGCTTAAACTCCTGATGCGGGAACGCCGCCCCAACGCGATCATCACTCGTACCGAAGCGCAGGGACAAGGCGCGTTAAAGGCTGCCCGGCAGTTGAATATTGCCGTTCCGGGAGAACTCTCCATCATCAGCAATGGCGATATTTTTTATTCGCGGGGGTCTGAACCGCCATTGGCGACCGTTTCGTTTGACTGGAAACAGCTCGGCGCAATGAGTATCGAAGCGCTGTTTCGGATGATCGACAACCCGGACAGCATCCTGGAGCCGGTCGTCATCACCGGGATATTCTATCCGCGCGGTTCGATCATATAAACGGCGTTGAGGCGCTGGAGAAGTTCGGATAATGCCGGAAAACCATGAAAACCGGCGATGAATCATTGACTTTATCCGTTCTTCATGGTATATTTCCCGCGAATAAACGGAGGTCGTCCCATGCCCATATTTGAATACGAGTGCCGTTCGTGCGGCAATGCGTTTGAGAAACTTGTTCCGAATTCTGCCAGCAAAGTGAAGTGCGATAAATGCAATTCGGAGGAGGTCGACAAACAGCTTTCCACGTTCTCCGCCAGAATCGGCGCTTCATGCGGACGCAAATCGAATTGCGCCTCTGCCGATACCCCCCATTGCTGCTCCGGCGGCTGCAAGCACCATTGAGCCGCCGATGCGTAAAGCGGATTTATTGAAAATACTTGCGGAACTCGATTTTCACCCGGGCAAGGCTCTCGGACAGAATTTTCTGGTTGACGGCAATCTGCTGGATTTCATTGTCCGTACCGGGGCTCCCGGGCCCGGCGAAATCATTCTGGAGGCGGGGCCCGGCTTTGGCGTCTTGACCAGAGGGTTGCTGGACGCCGGAGCTGAAGTGTACGCCATCGAATATGACCATCGCCTGGCGGCATATCTGCGACGGAGTATTGAAAACGACCGTTTTCACCTGACCGAAGGCGATGCCTGCAAGGTGGATATTCAGGCGATGCTGCCGCCGGACAGGCCGTTTCGGTCCATTGCCAACCTGCCCTATGCAATCAGCAGCATATTCATCGGGCGGCTGCTGGAACTGCCGCGACCGCCGGTCCAGATGTTGTTTATGTTGCAAAAGGAAATGGGCGAGCGGCTGGCTGCTCCGGTCGGGAGTAAAGATTACAGTTCATTATCCGTCCGGGCTCAGGCGCTGTACGACACCCGGATTCTGCGCAAAGTACCGAAGCAGGTTTTTCATCCGCAGCCGGAGGTGGATTCGGCGCTGGTGCTGTTTGAGTTGCGCGACCGGATTCCGCCGGCGGAATTGCGGACGGAGCTTTGCCGGATGACGCGCTGTGCGTTTGAACAGCGCCGCAAAATGATTTACAAACCGTTGTCGGCGCTGTATCCGAGGGATATTCTGGATGCGGCGTTGGAAAAAGCCGGGATTCCGTTGGAAACCCGCCCGGACAATGTTCCGGTGGCGTCTTATCTGAAACTGGCGGAGCTGCTGTTGTGTCCATAACCCGTTATCTGGAAAAGCATGGCAAGGCGGCGACGCTTCCGGTGTCGAGGCTGTTCCGTTACGCCGTGGTAATTCCGGCGATGGCGGAATCGGAAAGCCTGCCGCATACCCTGCGGAGCCTGTCGGCCAACTCCGCGTTGATGCTGGAAGATACGTTGACGCTGGTGGTGGTCAACAGCAAGCCGGATGCTCCTGAAGCGATCCGGGCCGACAATGAAACCGTTGTAAAGCTTCTCCTCGACAATTCCTGGGGCCTCCCCAATCTGCATTATCTGAATATGACGACGGATGCCGGAGTCGGAGGCGCGCGCAAGGCGGGGATGGATACGGCGTTGCAATACCTGGATCACTCCTGTAATCCGTTGATTCTATGCCTGGACGCCGATACGCTGGTGGAGCCGAATTACCTGAAAGCGGTGGCTCAACTGCGTCGGCAGCCTGCGGCGATCGTCAAATTCCGCCATCAGTTGCCTTCCGATCCTGTCTTGCGGCGGGCGATTATGGAATATGAGCTTTTTATGCGTTATTATGTGCTTGGGTTGCACTGGGCGGGTTCGCCGTATGCGTTTCATTCGCTGGGTTCGGCGATAATCTGCCGGGCGGCGGATTATGTCCGTTGCGGGGGGATGCGTGAGCGTAACGGCGGAGAGGATTTTTATTTTCTCCAATCGCTGCGCAAGCTGGGGCCGGTCGGGTATATTGGCGATACCACGATTTATCCGGCGGGGCGCCTTTCGGACCGGGTTGATTTCGGCACGGGACCGCGGCTGCGCAAACTCATGAACGGCGAAAAGCAGGATTTCTACCATTTCGGTATTTTCATCGAACTTAAAAAAATGATTGATCTTGTCGCTGCCGGGCCGGGGCTCGAATTGCCGGAAACTTTGAAGCAGGCGGTTCGCCCGGAGGCATGGGCATTTCTTGAAGAACAGAACTTTGCCGTGGCCTGGGAGAAAATTTTCCGCAACACGCCGAGAACCACGGAAGCGCTTCAGCGCGCTTTTCATACGTGGCTTGACGGCTTCCGGACGTTGAAGCTGGCGCATCATTTGGAGCGTTGTGTTCCCATGCTTGGACGGATAGACTATCGCCAGGCCGCCGAACGACTGTTCGAATATTACGGCAAACGCGGTGTTGACTCGTTTGGGTTGGAGAATATTCTTGAGGAGTTCAGGCGCCTGGATGACCGCTGATACGATGCCGTTTTTGAAGAAAAACCGTTAATCGCGGCATTGCTTTTCGTGATATATTCAAGATTCCGGCTTGATTTCGGTGCTCTCCAATAATATATTACAGGATGCTCGCGCCGGTAGCTCAGAGGATAGAGCATCTGCCTTCTAAGCAGGTGGCCGCAGGTTCGATTCCTGCCCGGCGTACCATTTTTCCCTCCTCAAATCGAGCTTAAGTGAAGTTTTCTGCGTCAACCTGTATTAGCCTGTATTTTATTGCGATTTTAAAATGAAAGTGGCGCATTTCTGGCGCATTTTTTAATGTACCGGGACTATTTTTTATCCAGCCCATGTCCACCCATGCCATGATCCCCTTTGATTTTTACGATCAGGTGAGAGATTACCCAATCCCGCGACAGCGCGGGCAGACGCTTCGCCCCGGCCGAACAAGCCCGGATTTTGACGGATGAAATGTTTTAAATTGCGGAAGCGATATACGATTCCGTCTGGAGCCCGCAAACTCCATGACTTAGCATTTATATGATGTTCGTCTGGCTGTAATATTGGGGAGCGCCTGGCCCCCTCCAGCATTAGGCGGATTGATTCCGGCGTGGGCACTACCTCGGCCCGCGCTGTCGCGTGACAGGCTGGACGTCCGCAGGTCATCACCCGCAGATCGGATGGCGGCGACTTAAAGGATGCGCCGCAAATTGTGCATGTTTTGCGATTGGCGCGTTTGTCCTCGCGCTGGATGGCGTTTTGCTGCCGGTAGGCCTCGCGGCACACAGGGCCGCAGGTTGCCCGGTGCCCCTCCTCACAGCGCGGAAAAGTAAATACCTTGCCGCAAACGGCGCAGGGCCTTGATATCCGCTTACCTGCCTCCGCGTGGCGGACAACCATGACTTGAGATCGCCTTGCCGTTTGGCAAGCAGGAGATGCGCAGGTTACACATTTACGTTTGGCAGGACTTCCGCAGATGCAGCAGGTCCTCATCTTAACTGCGGCCCCTCCGGCCAGTACCGGAGAAATTTCCGAGCCCGCTGATAATCCTGCTCTGATCGATCAGGCTCACAGGCCCACACCAAGATCACATGGGCGGCTATGCGTCCGTCGCGGCGAATGGTGTCAGCAGGGCCATAAGTGATCCCATCGATCACGATCACCGGCTGATTGTATGAGCTTTTATCTTCGCTCCACTCAAACGCGGGGACTTCCCCGCTGGCAATCTTTGCAAAAGCATTCCACGCGGAACTTACCGATCCCTTACCTTTTGCCGTGGTAATTGTGTTTGGGGTAATCCCCAATATTTCCGCCGCCTCGATTTGGGTGAGGCGGCTTTTTTTAAGCCATTCAAAAAATTTCATTTCTACTCCTTTTAAATGATAAAGGGGCTTTCGCCCCCGGTGTTTTTATCCCTCAATCCAATATTCGATGAAACAATACCTACTACTGTCCCAGTTCGGGCGGGCGACAGTGTAACCACTGCCGAACTTTCCGTTGTACGGCGTGATTGCGCCGTGTTCTGATTTGCGGGATACATAACCGCGGTAGAGGGCGCGATGATGGATGGAGCATTTCTTTTCGACTTCCGCCAGTGTGATTTCTTTTTTCATTTTTTTGTCCTTTTTTTGTTTCGGAGGCCGTTACCTCCTTTGGTTATGTCTATATTATACACCTTTTTTTGATATTGTCAATACCTAAATCTAAAATATTTAGATTATTTATTGATTTAATCTAAAAGATATTGATTGCATGATTTGCCGACAAAAAAGCCCGGTAGTAACGGCTACCGGGCGGGTGATTAGGGGCAGGACAAACTAACCCCGATCGATTTAAAGATATACCTGTTTTCGCGTTTTGTCAAGGGCATAGGGCTTGCGTTCGCGGAATTCTTCGCGCTTGCCCTTGTTCCAGTTGGCCACGGGGCGGAAATAGCCGCAGACGCGGCTGTAGACCTCACATTTTGCGTTACATTTACTCATTTTGCCGGTCCTTGGCGGTGGGGGTTGTGAGTTTTGCAAATGCGTCGAAGCGGGCGGCGGTATCGGCGGCGGTTTCGTTTGGCGCACCGATGTAGCTGATCGATTCGGTCGAGGCGTCGACGCCGAACAATTCGCCGAAAAAGCTGTTGCGGCGGGACTTGACAAAGACGATTTGCGTTTTGTCGCCATCCTTGACCACCGGGGCGGTGGCGATGGTGCTGACCGCTCCACCGGCAACGATGTTCGGCAGGAGCGTCCCCGACGCCAGGCTCCCGGCTGTCTCGATTTTAAAGGCATCCACGCCGGACCCGATGGCAACTGCTTTGCTTTCAAGGCTTCCACATCCGGACAGCAGGAGCGACGCGGTGAATGACGCCACAATGAGGGTAATGAGGGTGATTGCTTTCATGATTTTCCTTTATTTGGTTGGTTCAATTCGGATAAGATTCTTTTTGTCATCATAATGGAATGTGAAATTCCAGCCGATTTGCGGCAAGGCATTTCGGCAGGTTTTTAATGAATTATGAGCATGCGACAAATAATTCCGTAGATGACCAATGAACTGCAGTTTCTGTTTTTTATTCAATCCATTGCAAATACTGCCGCCGTTGTGCTCGAGGTGGTCAAGAATAAGCATCGCCATATCACGCGCGCCCCGATTATATTCAGCATCAAGAGTTAAACTTCTCGGCATTTTTTTGATTCCATTTTTTTTTGTGGTGATTATCGTTTATTGAATGCTTCCGCAAGCATGGCAATGATGCCATAGCCGATCAGGCCCCAAATCAGGTATGCCAGTACTTTGCGCGTGACCTCCCAAAAGGTCTTCCTCGAGACAATCAGGCCGTCCGCGACATTTTTAATCGCGTCGGCTTGCTCCTGCGTCACCCCATTCAGGGGGCAGCAGGTGTTTTCTTTTTTCATTTTCGCGGCGATCAAACTTGCCAATGTCTGCATTTCGTTTTCGGTCATTTTTGCGCTATCCTTTTCTTTTGATAAGCATCCATCCACGCCTTGCTGCCGCTACGCCGGAGGGCAAGGTATGCCGCTTCGGCTTTTGCCAATTCAGCCCATCTACGGCCCAGGCGGTGGATTTTCCACAAGGGATATTCGGACTTGACTTCGATTCGCATATTCGCCAGCATTTCCTCGTCTGCCGCAAAACGGGCATCGGCCATGCCGTTGCTTGCCTCGTATCGCTCGTCATGGATTTGGCTGGCGATTGGCATGTGCCGATAAATCCAAGTAAGGACATCGCGTAAAGATTCCGGCCAGCGGTCAGGGCCGTAACCGTTGCAGATTTCAGCCAGTGTCGCGGTCGGCATTTTCCAATAGTTATCCGACGCGCTCAATCCGAGCTTAATCGCTCTTGTCCGGTATTGTTCGATTTGCGCTACAGTGTATTTTGTCATGGTCCCTCCACTTAATCGGTCATTGTCAACTTGTTCATAATTATTCCTCCATCAATAATGTTTGCTCGTCTGTGCTCAAGACGCGGTTGTAAAATCTCACTGCACGGATTGACCCATTGAACGCGCTCCATGCGTTTTGACTTACATGATATTGCGACACCCCGAGCGAATGCTCGAGCAAGCCAATCCCTGCAAAATCAGAGTAATTAGCGGTAAATTGTTGAACCATATTGATTTTACAGGCTATGACCGACCCGGTCCAGGCAAGTATCATATGGTATTCCTCCCCAGGGCTAAAGGTCATGGTTGGGGAATCTCGACCAACCGCCCAGGATACGTACCATGTGGTATTTAGAGCATAGACGTTATAAACTCCAATGTCTCGCGCGCTGTTCGACGTGGACCCTTTGGCATAATAAATGGCACATTTTGATGCCGAAGTTACTTTGAATTTTATCGAAATGGTAAAGGCGCTTACTCCGGCCAGCAATGATGCCGGCAAACTAAGGTAGTTGGCGACCGAAAAACCGCTTGCTCCGTTTGCGCCGAATGTCAGGGAGCCGGAAACAAACGCATGGCGCCCATTACCGGAAGCATCATTTCCGTTTGCAGTCAACGGATAATACGCCAATAGCCCTGCGGTTGGCATGAGCAGCGGTTTTACCAGCGGAACAGCGATACCAAGGCTCGGATAATATAAAAGGGGGTCACCGGCTTTCGGCAGGATACCGGACGGATTTATGTAAAATGTACTCATAATTAGCCCTCCTGCGGGGCCGTCCAGCCCACGATTGCAGTCACTTCGGCTCCATCCCATTCCGCGCCGTTTTCGGTAACTGTAACCGGGCGCAACTTGACGGTCACGATGCCGGTATCCGGGTCCGTTACAGCGTCTTCGGTGGCAGTGGCCGGGATCGGAAGGGAGAGTCCAAGCATGTCTTTTACGAATTCCTTAGAAACTGCTTCCCACGACAAACCACCACCGTACGGATGTTCTGGAGGACTGAATTCTACCAAATATAAAGCTTTACCTTTAGTGACACGTAACTCATCAACCATACCTTTAAAGCCTAGTGAGTCTGCTTCATTATAACCGATAACCGAATGATTCCCTGACCCCTGCCAGTTTATTGTTAGGGATGACGAAACAGTTATACTTCCCTGTACCGTACCGTTGACGAACAACATTATCGTATTAGAATACCGAACCAACGCAACGTGATGCCATGCCAGACGATCGAATTCGTTAGACGATATTAATGACGGACTACCGGACTTGTGGTCGTATATCCATACTTCAATCTTTTTTCTACGTCCTGAGCGGTCGAATGAGATCGAAATTCCACCAGCTCCCCAGTTTCCTGGAGCGGCAATAACAGCGCTGGATGTATTGGCGTCCTCGTATCCGTACATCAAAAATTCTACAGTCCCAGCGCCGGTGCCCCAATCTAATCCATCCCCTGTTGATACTTGTAAATACTGAGTTCCATTAAAAACAGCACAACCGCCGAATTTACCGTTTGGACTATACGTAGCTCCAAAATTAGTAATAGTATTTTCATACATAGACGCATCGGTGAATTCTGCGTCCGATTCATCAAAATGCATGAGTAAAGTTGTGTTTGGGTCGTTTGATGGATCAGTATCCGTAGCAACCAACATATCATTGGGATTAACCGGATCAGGAAGGTTTCCGGGTGTTTCGTTGTCAGTAACCTCACTCCACCCACCATCCCTTCGACCGTAGGTCTTACCATCTTCGGGAGCTTCTGGGATGCCACCGCCTGTGCCTCCAGTGTTAAGCACCCGGACGGTGCCTGTATGGTCCTTGATGTACTCTGTTGCCGTACCGTCCGCGTTGCGCTTGATCCAGCGCAGGTAGTAGCCTTCGGGCGGCGGCGCGGCGTTGGCAAAATCCTGTTCGGTTTTAAATGGTGAAATCTGCATATTTTAAGTCTCCTCAATTTTATGAATCGCCAGGGTATGGACCTGTCCTGCTGAGACTTGTATCCAATTTGAAGCGATTCCGACACGGGTCAGTGTGTTTCGATTACTTTCGTCGCCAAGACCGAGTTGACCGCTACCGTTATAGCCGCACGCATACAGCTCCCCGTCGCTATTGATCGCCAGGGTGTGCCCATACCCGGCTGCGACTTTCGCCCAATTTGACGCGGTGCCTACACGGGTCAGTGTGTCTCGATTATTTTTGTCGCCAAGACCGAGCTGTCCGATAGTGTTCAAGCCGCACGCATACAGCTCCCTTGCGCTATTAAGCGCAAGGGTGTGGTAATACCCTGCTGCGACTTGCGTCCAGTTTGACGCGGTGCTAACACGGGTTAAGCTACTGTGGTCAGGTGAATCACCAAGACCGAGTTGGCCGTCAACGTTATAACCGCACGCATACAGTTCCCCTTCACTATTAAGCGCAAGAGTATGGAGCCGCCCGGCTGAGACTTGTACCCAATTTGACGCGGTACCTACACGGGTCAGTGTGTCTCGATTATTTTTGTCGCCAAGACCGAGCCGGCCGTCAACGTTATAACCGCACGCATATAGCTCCCCTGCGCTATTAAGCGCAAGAGTGTGCCTAAACCCTGCGGAGACTTGTACCCAATTTGATGCGGTACCGACACGGGTCAGTGTGTTTCGATTACTTTCGTCGCCAAGACCGAGTTGACCGCTACCGTTATAGCCGCACGCATACAGCTCCCCGTCGCTATTGATCGCCAGGGTATGTTCTCCCCCGCCTGAGACTTGTACCCAATTTGACGCGGTACCTACACGGGTCAGTGTGTTTCGATTACTTGAATCTCCGAGACCGAGTTGGCCGTAATCGCCAAAGCCGCACGCGTACAATTCCCCGTCGCTATTGATCGCAAGGGTGTGGTACTGTCCTGCTGAGGCTTTCGCCCAATTTGACGCGGTACCTACACGGGTGAATACGTTGCTGGTTTCGGTATAGTCGAGACCGAGTTGACCGCGACCGCTATAGCCGCACGCATAGAGATATTGCCTCTCCATGAATTCACCAATTTCGTACCATTGTCCATTATAATAAAACCGGTCAGTGTCATTTATGGTTTTCCATTGATTACCGACGCGTATTTTCTGCCCTGCGAGTGGATGCCATGCTTCATTTTTGTATACTTTTACCGCCATCGCCGTTACTCCTGTATCCAGATCATACCGTCAGTTGGGTTTTGCGGTTCGGTCAGACTAACGATAACATTGACTGAACCGGGCTCACCGGGCTCACCGGGATCGCCTTTGTCACCCTTGTCGCCCTTCGCGCCGTCCGCACCATCGGCCCCGGGTGGGCCTTGTGCGCCATCTGCGCCGTCCGCACCGGGCTCACCGGGATCGCCTTTGTCACCGCGCAGGCTGAATCCATCGTTCCAGTCGCCGTTTGTCGCGCTCAATTTATGATAAATGACCCCTGTGTCGATATCGAGATAGGAAAAGCCCTTTGCTTCGCCGTCGTATTGGGTGCGTTCGGCAAGTGTTCCCCGCTCGTCAGGGGCGAAATCTTCACCGTCTGTACCTTTTTGACCGACCGCGAAAACGATTCGCCAAGTGCCGGGAATAGCGGTCAGATTGCGATACGTCATGATCGCCGCCAGACTGATTTCCGTGGTGTCGGCTTCGGTGTTATAAACAACCTCATCCAGCGCGAACGGATATTGCCGCCCGGTTTCGTCAATCACCGCCACAACCGCGCCGGTGCCCGGAATGGTCAGCTTGCGATCAGTCACTTCGGTTTCGTCAAATGTATACTCGTTTGATTCGGCGCGGAGCCATTCCAGATAATCCGATTCGGTGCCCTCATGCCCGTTTCCAAGCCAGATTTGGTAGTTGTTCCTGGTCGTGCCGCCCTGAGCGAAGTAGACCCGTCCAGTTTCGAATGCCGGGCAAAGCGTTCCAAAGTAAACCCTGACCGTATCCTCGCTGTCTTTGACGATCTTCAGGATGCCAAGCGCGGAATCATAGGGGAGACGAAGTTCACCCTCTGCGGTGTCGATACAGACCGCCGCAATCGTCGCGGCCGGGTAATCGTTCAGACTGAAAGTCAGGTATTCGTAATTGTTATCCGGGTTCGGAGCTTCAAATTCCAGAGGCGGGATCAATGCGATATTTTCACCGTCTATTCCATCCCGCCCCTTGAAC
>ENA-UOOK01003763-UOOK01003763.1-fermentation-metagenome-genome-assembly--contig:-NODE-3763-length-16911-cov-4.981787_pt1 | contig 16911 bp, 14 predicted proteins | sample MGYA00245777_ERZ724023 | MGnify/ENA primary metagenome ERZ724023 (study PRJEB28704, sample SAMN03018312) | fermentation metagenome | biome: anthropogenic terrestrial biome; feature: soil; material...
TTTTATCAAGGCGGTAGACGCAAAATTTGAAGACTTGATTTAAGGAGTAAAAATGGACTTAAGCATAATATATGAAGACAAACACATACTTTGTCTGACAAAGCCTCAGGGCATACCATCCCAAAGTGACAAAACAAACGATGAAGATTTAATGTCGCAGGCATTAAAATACTTAGGCACCGGGACAGATAATCCATACCTTGGATTAATTCATAGGATAGACCGTCCCGTGGGCGGAGTAATTGTTTTTGCCAAAAATGACTTTGCCAACAAGGAGCTGTCAAGGCAGGTTCAATTAAGGCAGACCAACAAGGAATACTTAGCTGTTGTTTGCGGCAGACCTGAAAATGAAAGAGGAATATTGGAGGATTACATAAAAAAACTTATGACAATCAATATGTCAAAAGTAACTACATCCAATGACAAAAACGCCAAGCTTGCGAAATTAGAGTACCAAGTGCTGGGTTCAAAAAATACAGAAGAATATGGAATACTGACACTTCTTAAGATAAATCTGCATACAGGCAGACACCATCAGATAAGGCTTCAGCTTTCAAACGCAGGCATGCCTATCTGGGGTGACAACAAATACAACAAAGTGTTCATGAAGAAAAAGGAATTCACATTTATTGCCCTATGGTCGTACAAGTTTGGATTCAGACATCCTAAAACAAAGGGGTACATGGAGTTTACATCATTGCCGGAAAGCTATCCCTTCACTCTTTACGATATGACACAGCTTCCCGAATAGGATTACAGGACGCAATTCATCAGATAATAAAACAGCTTAAACGTAAATGACTGAGTGGCAGCACCCAGTCATTTATATTCAATGTTTAAATTTCGTATTTCTTTTGCATACTAAAGTACAGGATGTCTAAAGTTCGTTATATCTCATGATAATTGCCGCGGCTTCTGCTCTTGTGACAGAATCCTTCGGAGCTAAGGATGTATTTGTTTTCCCGACTATTAATCCTATGGAAGTTGCCCATTCCAATGCCTCAGCAGCCCATGGAGATATTTGGCCTGAATCTGTAAATCTTGATAAATCCGAACTGCCTGATACGTTCATGCCTGTAGATTTTGCATACCTATATAATATTACCGCAAAATCCTCTCTCGTTAAATTATTGCCCGTACCAAACTTATTGTTTCCATAGCCTTTTACAATTCCTGCCTCAGTAGCCCATGATACGGCATTATAGAAATAATCGCCGCTTTTTACATCTGAATAATCGGCAGTATTAAGTATGCCCGGTTCATTTGCATATCTATGAAGTATTGTAACCCCCATTTCCCTGGTCAGGAACAGATTGGGCGAAAATTCAGTTTCGGATGTACCCACCATTATATTGTTGTTGGCAACATATTTTACTGCTTCATAGTACCACATATTGCTGCTTATATCCGTAAATTTAGCAGCTCTGTTTTTAGTTGCAGGCGAAGGTACTGAAGGTTTACCCGGGGTATCAGGAGTATCAGGGGTATCAGGAGTTTTCCCGTCGTCCGTGTCCGGAACATCCTTATCAAGTACAGACCGGTAAGTTATTCCTTCATTTGTTACAACGAACAGCTGTACGGTTTCTCCCTCATTTATTTTTTTCTTTAAATCCTCGGTAATTTTTAAATTTCCATTATCAACCGTAATGTCGTAATAATATTGCCTGTCCGCAAGTTTGTGTTCACCGTCGGGATTTTCACTTTCAAGCGAATACATTATTACTCCTCCGCCGGATTTGTAATCGTATGATTCGATAAAATCATGGGTAAGGGATATCTTCTTGCCGCCTGCCGAAAGCACATAAACCAAATCTGACTTTTTGTTAATGGAGGTCTTTATACGGTTAACGCCATTGTCATTGTTTGAATCATTTGCGACTATGAACATCATCCATCTTCCGGGAGCATTTCCGCAATTGTCTATTGCATTCTTAAGTTCTGATTCTTCACTTTTAAAATAAACATCGCCGTCATTCAATTCATCGGTGTCTCCGCTGGGGCAGACAAGCGAGAAGGTTTCAGTGCTTTCATTGTAGTCGTACACAATTACAGGTCTGGATACGTTGCTGTTTGTTGACTCAAGGTATTTTGTATTTGCAAGAATGCCTACGGCAACTCCCTTTCCTATATAATCCTTGATAACATCCGTACTTGAGCCGTATTGTATAAAGCCCGTATATCCGAACGCCGCTGCCTTTGCCGGTGTAAATACCCAGTTTCCCGCACCTGCGTCAAAATCATAGCCATATAAGGCAACTTCTTCAAATAACAGGTCTGCTCCTTGATTATTCAACAGCATAAGCATCATATTTTCAAATCTCCAACCGATTAATCCGTCAAAATAAGCGTATGTGGAATATGCTCTGAAATTTTCGGGATTCACAATATTTCCGTCTGCCTCTGCCTTTACAGATCCCTTGCTGTCGCCTCTGAATGTTACTGCAACATCATACAGTTTCGGTGTATTTTTACCGTCTGATTTAAGCTTAACCCTGATTTGGAATTTACTTGCGTTAAGTTCGGAAGTGCCGAATGAAAGCACATCCGTGTCCATGTAACCCTTGTAATCTCCGCCTGCCTTATTTGCACTCTCTATTCCGATTCCCCATTCTCCGAAGGAATACCATCCCGTCCAGGAATCCCGAATAGGATCCATATATTCTACGAATGCCCTTGCTTCCACCTCAACACTTGATTTGCCAGGCGTTACCGCATCCCAGGATGCAATGAGATACTTGAATTTATCTACCGCATAAACGGGACTGTAATAGCAGCCCTCATTGGAAGAGAACTCCGCATCTTTAATTAAAATAAAATTTTTATTTTTCTCGGTTTTAACATCCGAGGTAATTATTACATCCTTTGTTTCAACGGTATATGTTTTTTTCACGCCATTCAATGTAACAGACAGATCTCGAGAGGATTCATCCAAATTTATATCGTAAGATGATTCTTCCGATACCGAAGAGAAAACCAGCCGTATCCCGCTTGTTTTAAATGGGACTTCACCATAAATGTTTATGATGCTGCCATCAACGGTTAAATCGCAATATCCTCTGTCGGCAATAACATAAATATCATCGGTTCTTCCCAATTCAAGTGTGGCTATGTAGCTTTTTGCCGTATTTGTCATTACATAGAATGTAACCTTTCTTTTTTCACCTGCGGGTATATTATTTTCTCTGAAGGCAGAGCTTACATCAAATTCTATATTTCCGGATTCGCTTACCGCAATATTATCGTAGAAAAATACATTATTTGCAGTTAAGCTTTTAATTACATTATCCTCCGGAAGTGGGGATCTTATGCCTTCAATCGTATATGCCAAGGTTCCTCTTCCAAGTACATCCTGTTTATCCTCAATGAACATCGGATCTAATTTTATTTGCTTTTCGTCTGCATGCAATTCATATTCATTTCCTGCGGGTATAAGCTCTGCATCTGTTTTTTCAACTCCGGAAACCTTGTCACTGACCGGTTTATCTGATGGAATTATATATATTAAGGTTTTGGAACCCTTTGATGCTTCCTTCAAATGCTTTTCCTGATATCTTCTGTGCTCTCCCGATGACGTATAATCGTTTGATGCGGCAGAATCAGTGGAATAATATACATAATCACCTAAATCATCATCATAGTAAAATCCCGTAAGAGTAATCAAATGACCACCGGTATTAGTGGTTGCACCCGTTTCCAAGTAGGGATAGGAACCATTTGGATAGCTTGAGTATCTAACCGACATTCCCACTGTGTGCCCCTTTGATAATTCCTGTTTTATAATATTAAAATCTCCGTACTGAGCATAGGACTCGTATCCGTACAGTCCGGGAGAAGAGCCTGTATATGACCAGTTTCCGAAGCCATATTCAAAATCCTGAACTGTTAATGCAAGTTCTTCCGGCAATAAATCTAAGTGGGGGTCTCTTTGATTAAGCATTACTGTTAATGTTGTAGGATTACATATGCTTCCGCCTATATCAGGGTCTCTGACCATCTGAGAATATGCGGGTGCATCTAATCTTATTGAAGATGCAGTTGTAGTCGGCGCCTCCGCATAACCTACAGCCGTTTTTCTTATTGTATTTGTCCAGGTTGCGGATACTTGTCTTAAAATAGGCTGTTCATCCGTATCTTCTCCCTGCTTTAAAGTTACCTTGAATTGAACCTTGGTTGCGCCCTGATTCGGTGCACTATCGGGTGTTATTACTGTAAATTCATCTACAGACATATATACAAGGTCGAATTCATCAGATTTACTTCCGCTCCTTATTTGAGGGCCCCATTCTCCCCATGACAAATATTCACTCCATTCACCGGAATTTGGATCTTCCATAGGATCCGTTGCGATAAATGCGGTTGCTTCAACCTCAATAGTTGATTCTCCCGGTAAATAAGCATTCCAGGAAGCTACCAAATATTCAAAATCCAAACCTTCATAAATTGGTGAATAATAAATTCCGGTTTTTTTCCCGCTTTGTAATGTTAAACAATCATTTTCATCAATTTCAAGACCATCTGAGTGTCCGGCAATAAACTCTCCATTTTTAATCTTTAACAAGTTTGTCCCGTTTGCCGCCGTTATTGCACTTTTCGTAGTAGTTTTAACTTTTGGTCCGCTAATTACATTTTTCATAGCACCAATATTTTCAGAAACATCACCATCAGCCAATACAATTGTATTTGACTTCAGGTTGTCCTGATTACTTCCAAGAACATTGAAAGGTATGCTTGATACAACAAGCATTGTCACAAGCAAAATTACTGCTGTCTTTTTAATGAAGTTCATTATTAATTCCTCCTATGCAAATTATTTTTTACCATTTACCTTTCGGGTAAAATGTTTTCCTTCATATTGCATTATGCACTTATTATTAATTTTAACATATCATTCAAAAATTGTAAACGATTTCGTTCTAAGTGATGAATAAATTTTCCTATATTGAACAAATTTAGTGTTTTCTCTTGTCATTATATAAGGATTTATGTAACTTCTCTCTTATTTATGTCGAATTTGTATAATTAATGCTACCAATATTAGACAATAAGTGATATAATAAACCATGACATCGATTTCACGATACTATATATTTTAAAGGAGTAAGACTATGGAATATAGGAATGCAAATTTAAATGATATTTATAAAGTGTCGCAGCTTCAGAAAAAATATCATATATTGACTATAAGAGAAGAAGATAAACCTGATGGATTTGTTACGACATTATTTACGGAAGAACAGTTCAAGGAGCTTATAGAAAAAGAAAACGGACTTGCTATCGCATGTGATGGTGATAAAGTGGCCGCCTATGCCATGGCAGCATCTTGGCACTATTGGTCAGCCTGGCCACTATTTCAATACATGATAAATGACCTTCCAAACACTCAATATTTAGGGTATACACTTTCAGTAAACAACTCCTACCAATACGGTCCAATTTGCATCGACAAAAAATACAGACGAACAGAAGTTTTGCCGAACCTGTTTGAATTCTCTAAATCACAGATGAAAGACAGATATCCCATCCTAATTACATTCATAAACCAAATTAACACCAGATCATACCGCGCCCATGTAGATAAGCTCGGGTTAGAGGTAATAAAGAAATTTGATTTTAATAATAACCATTATTATGAATTGGGGTATGATGTGAGGAAGAGAACGCTATGGTCAGATGCGATTTAATAATATTATTCGTTAATTGCTAAAATATTTTTTTTAAACACTTAACTTTACATGTATAAGAAAGATATTTATAGTATAAAGAAATTAATTTATATCATTGGAGGTAATATGAAAAAGTTTATTACAGTAAGTCCATTTCAAAGAATAACAAAGGGTGGGTTATTAAAGGGGATTTATAACTCCTTTGAAAATGAACGATTGAATTGTGAAATTGAAACTTGTTATCCCATAATTCCCGTAATTAATGGATATGCTGAAAAAGGAGACAAAATTCAGGTAGTAATAATTGTTTCTAATTATCCTTTTGCTAAAGAAAATGCCGATAATATTAAAACGGATGTAATTAAATTAGCTGAACTGATACAATTTGAATATGAATTTATAATTGTTCAAGCTGATTATGATGAGAGTTTAGATTCATGTTTAAAATTGTTTGCAAGTTTATTAGGACGTTTTCAAGATGATGACAAGCTATATGCATGCATTTCCTTTGGCACAAAACCAACCCCTTTAATAATTATGATGGCTTTAAATTACGCTTTTAGATCAAAGATAAATGTAGTAGTGGACTGCATAGCCTATGGTAAATTAGATTTTAATACTAAAAAATCTTATATATACGATGTAACAGCCCTTTTTTATATGGATGAAATAGTGAATAATTTAGCTAAAATGAATGTGAAAGATCCAAAAAACAAAATTAGGCAGATTCTTGAATTATAGGGGGTGTTTTAACTGAAACAATCAACATTTGATTATAAGATTGTAGATGAACTTGCCAATAAATATGCAAATACAGACGCTATAACAAATAATGCTATAAAGGAAAAACATAAAAATGAGTTGGCTGCTATATTAATGAGCAATGCATTTATAATTATAAATGATAATTATGTTAAAATATTTAGACCTGATAGTTATCCATATAATTTTGATACAAAAAGTTACGGTCATTATATAGATTTAATAATTGACTTATATCATGATTTAATTATTGATACCATTTATAACTATGATTCTAAAAAGGGTAATACTTTTAGGACATATTTTTATCGGAGTTTGGAATATAGAATTAAAGATTTTTTTAATAAATTTAACAAAATAAAGGATAAAGAAAACATAAGAATTAACAAAAGATTCAATGAATCAGAAAATGATATGTTAGACTATATAGACTATAATATTATAAATGACAGTAAACATGATGAATATGATGATGTGGAACATCAAAATGCTGACCTGATAATGTTTACATGCTGCTGTATTATGAAATTCCTAAGCGTTAATAGTAAGCAAAATAATGAAAAAAGAAAAATGTATTTTAAACTGTTTAATACGGATATTATAGTTCAATATATGATAGATTTAGAAAAAATTAATTACATGCTTATAAAGCATGAGAACATAATTTTAAGTACTATAGAAATTGATTTCCTAAATTTTTTTATGGCAAAAGATTGTGAATGCATTGCCGATATGATTATGTGCCCATTAAAAAAACTTAAAGATATTTTGGGTGAGACCATGGATAGTTCTAACTCGGATGAAATATGTCCTTTGCCTTTGCCGGCCAAAGTTTATATATTGTATTTAAAAGTTGCGAAAGGTATGAATGTGTCAAAGGTGTTAATTAGCCAACAAAAGTCTAATTTTCAAAATTGCATGAAGGAATTTAGAAAGAAGAACAAAGAGAAAATAATAAATAAAACAGGAGGAGAATCCATATGGAAAACAAATTTTTAGTAGTCTTTGAGATATCTCAAAAACAGGCATATATATTTGATAGCAATAAATTAATTGATAACATAAGTAATTCATCAATTATAGAATATGTTACTAGTTGTGAATATTTTGAAAAGAAATGCGGACGCATATTTAATAAGGATAAGAATTTAGTATATGTTGGAGGTGGACACTCAGTTTTAGAATTTGACGATGGAAAATCTGCTATGGAATTTGCCAAAGTAATTACTCTCGCCATAAGAGAAGAATACAGAGGTCTTGAAGCATTTATAAAAATTAATAAGTATGATTACAATCTTACACCAACCATGAACATAGAATTATTAATAAGCGATTTAGAAAAGAAAAAGGCATTAAGAAGAGCTTATTTTAAACAAGGGAACTTTGGTGTTGAAAAATTAAACAGTTCAACATTTGAATTAGAATTAATAAATAATGCTACACAGAAAAGTAGGTATAATCTTGAAAGTGATTATAAAGCTTATAAATTAGCAAATCTGTTTGATGATTTGGGTGGTACTGAAGGTGTTTCTAATTTTATATCAGTAGTTCATATAGATGGAAATTCCATGGGTAAAAGAGTTAAAGAATTTAGAGATAACCTTGGTGTTAATTGCACATGGAGTGAATTCAAGACAAAATCAAGAGAATTTTCTGAAGCAATAGATAATGACTACAAGCTTGCCTACGAAGAAATGATGGATGAGGTCATTGAAGGCATAATAAATGGTAAATTTAAGGAGCTTTCCTTGAAGGAAAAAAATCTGCCTGTAAGGAAAATCATTAGGGCTGGGGATGATATTTGCTTTGTAGCAGAAGGAAGAATTGGAATTGAATGTGCAAGGATTTTTATTGAAAAGTTATGGAGTAAAGTTAATCCGGTTGACAAAAAAAACTACGCTTCGTGTGCCGGGGTTGCAATTGTACATAAAAAGTTTCCGTTTTATAGGGCATATGAATTATCTGAACAGCTATGCAATAACGCAAAAACCATGATAGTTAATTTAGGCGATAAATTAAATATATCCGGGAATGCTTCTGCAATAGATTGGCATATAGAATATGGAGAAATGAAGGATTCATTGGCAGATATAAGGGAAATGTATAATACCATGGATGGTGGAAGGTTAGAATTAAAGCCCTATATTATTTGTGGAGATGACATATATACTAACGCCGAAATTTATAGAAACTATTATAAATTTAAAAAAATGATTGACAGTGTTAAAAATAAGGGAGAAGGCGTTGCTAGAGGTAAGTTAAAAGAGATGAGGTATGTTTTAAAGCAAGGCAAAATATCTACAAAATATTTTATTCAAGCTAATAAATTAGATGACTTTGCAATTAATCCTATTAATGAAATTTTTAATGATATAACAGAAATACAAATTAATAGTAACCATATAGGTCTGAGCAGAGATTTATTTATTAAAACTATGGATGATGAAAGTAGATGTTTAATATTTGATGCATTAGAATTAGCAGACAATTATATTAGTATGGATTAGGGGGACAGGCTGTATGAAGGTAAAAATTGAATTGTTATCAGATACAATATTTGGTTCAGGAATAAGTGTTCCGGGCGCAGAAGATATTTCAATACAGTATGATTCTGATGGATTTCCTTACCTGAAAGGATCTACTTTTAGAGGAGTATTTAAACAAGAGTTCATTAATTATTTGTATTGGATTGATGAGGATACTGAAAAAAACTATATAATTGTAGAAAAATTATTTGGTAAAATAGGATATGCAGACAGCATTGCAAATGATGAAGATTATATTGATAAGAAGCTTAAAATTTCAGATTTTAATATTTCCGATAATATAAAAAAAATTATCCTTTCGTCAGATAATATTAATAGTGAGGAAATATTAGCTTCCCTTACATATATTAGGACGTTTACTAGCATTGAAAATAGTGGCATTAGCAAGATAGGGTCATTAAGGAATGCACGATGTATAAAAAAAGGATTAATTTTTTTGGGGGATATAGATGTTGATGAATCATATGAGGAATTGGTCAGTGAAGTGCTGAAATGTATAAAATGGCTTGGTAGCATGAGAACTAGAGGTTTTGGAAATGTAAAAATATCTGTTGCAGGGGGTATAGATTAATGTTGAAATATATAAGATTTAATATTGAGAATTTAGAACCTTTAAGAATTGCAAATATTTATTCAAGTCAAGCCATGCAAGTTGAAACTCTCAGATATATACCAGGATCGACCATAAGAGGGGCTGTAATAAACAAGCTTTCAAGGAAATTAATCAATTTTGAACAGATGAAACACATTATTTTAAAAAACATTAGATTTTTAAATGCATATCCTATGGTTAATAGCATTGATTTATTTCCATCCCCAAAAGGATTTTATGAAGATAAAAAAGCTAACGGTAAAATAGTTAATGTTTTGAAGGATAGTGAAATAAGCGGGAAAAAACGCGCAAAGTTGGGGATGTTTTCTTACGTTGATGGTAATTATATAAAATATACAACAAATAAATACGGCGAAACTTTAAATATAAATACTCAAAGCAATGACATGTATAGGATGCAATATCTAAAAACGGGTCAATTATTTAGTGGTTATATTATATTAGATGATGAATCAACGATTCTTGAAGAAGATATTGTTGATATATTAACATCATCTGAAATAAGATTAGGAAGTGACAAGAGCTCAGGGTATGGAAAATGCAAGATATTTAACATAAGTGTAGAAGATAAATATCAATTTAATAAATATAGTATTAAATCAGATAATACAAACTATATCTATATGCTTCTGCTTTCAAATATGTCAATGATAAATGAGAATGGTGAAATATGTGGTATTGATGAAAAACTTTTAGCAGACAAGTTAGGTGTAAGTTCAATAAATATGAGTTCGTGTGCCACTTCTGTAATCGAAGTAAGCGGTATAAACAGAACCTGGGGAATCAGAACGCCTTCAGTGACTATGTACCAAGCCGGAAGTGTATTTAAATTAGAATCCAAAGAAAAGTTCAACTTATTATATATTAGGAAGTTGGAAGATGAAGGTCTTGGAATAAAACTTACAGAAGGCTGTGGAAGGGTTCTTTTTATTGACAACTATGAAAAAATATATTTAAAAGAAGAAATAAAAATTGATGAAGGCATAATAAAACAAATTAATATGAATTTTCTTGATACTGATGAAAAACGCATGCTAAGGATTATTAGCAAAGCAATATTTTTGAATAGAGCTGAAAAGGAAATGGAGAAGTATGTTATAAATGAAAATAATAATTTGCAGCATATAAAGGAATCAGCATCAGACAGTCAAATCGGATTAATGCTTACACTATGCCAAAATTACAGTTATATTCCCGATAGGGCAATTAACAAATTTGAAGAATTGTTCACCCATATTGAGAAGGATAAAAATACAATTGTAAATAATAAGTATAGGGAGTTAATTGGATATATCAGAAAAACTTTATATATGGATATAACAGAAGTACTTGAATTAAAATCAAAATTATGTGGATATAACATCAAAACAGATGAAGATATTATAAAAGTTGGATTTTTATCAACTGAAGAAATAATTCAATTGAAGCTTAGATTAATTGAAAATGTTCTAAAATACTATTTAAATTTAAGGGGGAGAGTTTAGGTGGAGGCAAAATATTCATATATTACAAGATACAGCATTAAAGCCATATGTAAAGGACCTCTGCATGTTGGCGGCGGAAGTGGAGAAGGGAATGATATTCTGATCAATCCGGTTGATAATGTACCTTTTATTCAGGCAAGTAGTATATCTGGCGCCATTGGAGCCTATATTGAATCAACATTTGGAAATGACATAAAAGAAAAGATATTTGGAAGCAAATTAAATGGTAAAAGCTCAATTATATTTTCGGATGCTAATTTTGAAAAAGTTTTAATAGAAAGAAGACCGAGACTTAAAGTCGATGGAAAGACATCTACTGTGGCAAGTGCTTATAATAAGGGAACATATAATATTAAATCAGGTCAAAAACTTGAATTGGAATATGTGTCTGCAGGTTCAATATTTAACTTTAATATTCATATACTTCACAAGGATGATGAAATAGCAAATGAAATCACTACTCCATTTAATAATTATATAGAAGATGCTTTTGTGGGTATAAACAATCATAAAGTTTTGTTTGGGGGACATAAGACTAACGGCTGTGGAATTGTACACATAGAAGATATTAAAAAAATAACATTGGATATGAAAAATGAAAATGACAGAAAAGCTTGGATGGATAATAATTTCAAAGGAAAAGAGCAGAAATTAACGATAAATGATAAGGTTTGTAAATGCAATAAAAATAATATACAAATAGTTTTGGATGCTAAAGCAAACAATACCATTTTAATAAAGAGTTTAGCTATTTTGTTAGATGACGATGATTCTATGGCACCAGATAGTATGAATATAACCAACGGTAAAAATGAGAGAGTTATACCCGGAAGCTCGTTAAAGGGTGTAATAAGGAGCAGAGCTGAAGCAATAGCAAGATACAAGAATATTGCTCAAGAGTATATAGATAATATTTTTGGAAGAAGTTCCAAAGGGGAGGATAATGGAATTTCCGGTACAGTAATATTTAAAGAGACTGTAATAAATGATAAAAAAGAAATGATTATACATAGGAATAAAATAGACAAATTCACCGGAGGTACTGTATCAAGCAAGTTGTTTTCTGAAATGCCTGTTGCAGGAAATATAAAGTTTATCATTGAAATATTAGATAACAACAATATTCCCACAGAAGCTGTGTGTGGAATTATATTGCTTGCTGTCAGAGATTTGGCTTTTAATGCAATAAGTGTAGGCAGCGGGGCTAATATTGGACGAGGATTTTTAAACTCATCTTCAATTACTATTAGTGGTAACAATGAAGAATTAGCTAAAATAAATATAAGAAACATGAATGTTGAAAAAGGCGAAGAGTTTATTTTAAAATGTCTGAATTCTGTAAAGAAGTTGCAAGGGGGTACGATGCATGATAATTAGTAAAGAGCGTTATGACGATATAAATATTATAAAAGAAAAAGCTTTAAAATATAATTATGCTTTAATATATATGTTAAGTGAAGTGAAATTAATGGATAACTGGGCTCAGACTTATATTGATTGGGATGAAATTTTGGAAGCGAGATTTTTTGACCGCTCCGGTGAACTGCATATATTTTATTATGATGATAAGATTAGTGCTGTTGAGATAATAGATGATACTGAGCATACTATTTTAAATGAATATGCATTGATTGATAAATTTAGAAATGTGGGTAACGGAATAATTGTTAGGCAGAATATTAATTATGATGAAGATGGACAGGCATATGTACAATTAACAAGGTTAGTTGAAATTGTAAGGGGGTAATGGAGATGAATTATAAGAATGATAGGAAAGCTAACAATACTGCTAAAAATAACTATGTTGGAGCACCATATAACTTTGTTTCTTTAAATAATAGGGTTTTAAAAGCCTATAACAATATTGGGGAATTGCCAAGCCATAACGAAATTAACGATGAGTATTTATCAGGAGAAATAAAATATACAATAAAAGCTTTGTCACCTGTTTTTATATCAAATGGAAAAAAGGAGAAAGAGGCTGACTTTTTTAAAAATGTTAACGGAGAATATGCAATTCCAGGAAGCACAGTAAGAGGATTGATAAGATCAAATACACAGATATTGGGTCTTGGAGCGATAGGTGGTGATATTGATAATAATACCTTTATGTATCGGGGGTTATCTAAAGGAGTTTTGAAATCCAAATATAATGAGATATTGGGAGTTAAGCCTGTACAAGCTCATACTTCTAATGAATCGAAAACTATAAGTGTTGCTAAAAATGTTAAGACAGGATATATTGCAAAAGAAAACAACAAATATTATCTTTATAAAACAAAAGTAGACAATATTAATGATAATCTTGGCAAAATGAATTATTATCCATTTCAAAAGGCAAGGGGTTTAGAAGATGTATTGCCACCGGACAATAAAAAGCCATTTTTTTTAAAAATAAATTATGAAATTAAAGGAGAGAGACGAGTCGAGTCAGTAAGCAATTACGATGATAAGAATGCGGAAAGACAAGGATATATAGTAAGATCTGGATATATGTATGGTAAAAAGACAATGTATATAATACCTGAAATCGATATATCAAATAAATCAGAAATTCCTGAAGAAGATATTTTATCGTTCAAGCATGATTATGAATTGAAAGAGAAACAATTAAGGGGATATGAAAGTTATTATTCATTACCAGTAAAAGATATAAAGCCTGTATTTTATATTGAATATAACGGAAGGTTTTATTTTGGTTTTACGCCGTATTTAAGATTGTTTTATGATTACTCTATAAATAATGGAATACCTGAAGCACATAAAGATGCAACAATTATAGATTTTACTAAATCAATGTTTGGATTTAGCAATGATATTTTAAGCTATAAATCAAGAATATTCTTTGAAGATGCACTATTAATTGGAAATCCTAAATTTTCAGAACCAAAAGAATACATATTAGCGACACCAAAGCCAAGCAGTTATATGGACTATTTGAAACAGCGCAATGATAATAAAATTTATACATATAACATAGAGGACTTCAAAATAAGAGGTATTAAGCAATATTGGTTTAAAAATAAGATAGTTAAGTCGGAATTGAAAAAAAGTAAACTTACATCCACCATAAGACCTATTGATATTGGATCTGTCTATAAAGGAATTATAAGATTTAAAAATTTAACAAAAATTGAATTAGGATTATTATTATGGAGCATAAAGCTTGAATCGAATTGCAATCAAAATATAGGAATGGCTAAAGCATATGGGTATGGGAAAATAAATATAAATGTTGATAATCTTTCTGTTTATGATTATGAAAAAATGTATAGTTTAGATAGATTATGCCTTGAACCGTATAAAGATGAGACATCTAACATCAATTTATATATTGAGCAATACAAGTCATATTTAGAAAGCAATATTGGCAGAGAAGCTATTGAGATATCATCAATAAAAGATTTTATAACTATGAAAAGTATAACACCTAAGGATGAATTGACAAGATATATGAATGTTATAGAATACCAATACAGAAAAAAATCATTACAAGATGTTTCATCTTTTAATAACAATGAGCAAAAGGTGATTGAAAAAGACACCGTTGATATAAATGAAGATACCATGGCTGATATGATGTTGAAGCTTCATAATAAATATAATAAGTATAAGAAAGATTAAAGAATTAGCTAATAAAAAAATATATGAGGAGAAAATAGGATGAAGGTAAAATTTTTCAGTTTCTTGGGTACAAATAATTACAATCCGGCTATGTATATATATAAAGATAAAAATATCGAATATAAAGATGAGAAAAAAGAAAATTTTGTACAAATTTCAATTTATAATATAATTAATAAATTATTGAACTGCGACCAAAGGTTCATAAATGAAGACGATAGTAAAATTGACACCTATATTTTTTTAACGGAAAAAGCAAAGATAAAAAATTATTTGGGTGAAGCTTTAGAAGGGAAAAAAGTAGATTATGAACCTATGTGCTATTACAAGGATAAAATGAATATTACTCCCGTAAATATATATGATGGTATGACAGAAGATGAAATTTGGAAAAATTTTAATATCATATTAGATATTATTGAACCTGGAGATTTGATATTTACAGATATAACACATTCAATTCGATCATTACCTATAATGTTTATGTCACTTCTCAATTTCGCTAAGGTATCAAAAAATATATCTATAGGTGGTATATACTACGGAGCTTATGAAATGGGCAAAAGTGATATAGAAGGGTCAGTATCTGAAATTTTAAATCTTGTAGGTTTTGATACTGTGACAGACTGGTCAAGTAGTGTTGACATGTTGCTAACTAAGGGCGGCAGTAAAAGGTTTTGTTTCGAAACAAAATCTCTCGTTAAAGAAATCAAAAGAACTGAAGTTTCTAAGAGTACAAGTGAATTTTTGAGAGATGTTGAACAGGTACAAAAAACAATTGACGGGTTCTTTACTTCTTTAAATTTTTGTGATGTTAAACTTGCTTGTGATAAAATCAAACTTTTAAAACAACAAACGGAAAACATTCAGAAAAAATATGGTAATACATTAGATGAATCAGTAGAAAAGATAAAGCCATTGATGTCTTTGTTCATGGAAATAGAAAGCTTTATAAAGGATTTTAAAGTTTTAGATTGCGGTAGCGTTAAAAATACGGTTACGAAGACTAATGGGAAATTATCTATTAAGGATCAATACAATGTAATCTATAATGTAAAAGTTATGGTTGATTTATGCATGAAATTTGATTTATATCAACAAGCAATTACATTTTTAGATGAAAATATAACTTCTATTATTACCCATGAAATGGGATATGGTGTGTTTAATCCAGATGAGAGAAAAATAGCGAATGAATATTTATATTATCTAAACTTTTTAAATGGTCGCAAATCAAATCCTGCTAAGTCTAATCATCTTGAAGAAATAAAATGTTTTGCAACAAATGAAAGAAAAGAAAAGCATTCATTTTTAGCTTCATTTAATTGTGAGATGGATGATTACAGGAATTCTATAAATCATGCCAATTTTAATAAGAATACACATACAGTATCTGAAAATCTAAATAAAATTATAAAAATTTCTGATACAGTTAAAGAATATATTGAGAATATATTAAGTATAAAATAGAGGTAATTATGCTAATTAATTTGACAAATCATCCCTCATTTAAATGGGGCAAGGAGCAATTGGAAGCATCAGTTAAGTATGAAGAAATTATAGATATGGAATTTCCTCAAATTGATGCAAAAGCAAATGAAGATACTATTGAGGAACTATCGGATATTTATTTTAAAAAGATATTAAAATTAGGTACCAATCACACAGTTTTATGTCAAGGTGAAATGTGTTTTGTTTTTAGTTTAGTAAATAAACTGATAGATCATGGTGTAAAGGTAATAAGCGCAACAAGTGAAAGAGAAGTAAATGAAAGCATAGAAGGTAGCGTATATAATAAAATTTCAAGTTTTGACTTTATAAGATATAGAGAGTACACTAAATAAAACAAATGATGTGAGGAGGAATCAAATGAGAGCAGAAATTTATTTCAATTTGGAAGAACCTGTATCTATACCGATTCAATATAATCATATAATACAAGCTATAATATATTCTTGGATAAGTGATGAAAAATTTAAGGATTTTATACATAACAAAGGATATAAGTTTGAAGAAAGAGCTTACAAATTATTTACTTTTTCAAAAATTAACGGTAAATTTAGGATTGATACGCAGAATCGAAAAATTATTTTTTATGAAAACATGAGGATTACTATTTCCTCTGCAGTAAATGAATTTATGGAATATTTTTTAGGAAGGTGAAACATATGCGATATTTTGAAAGCCCTGCTTTTGGAGAATGGTGTAGGCGTGTTTAC
>ENA-UOOK01003766-UOOK01003766.1-fermentation-metagenome-genome-assembly--contig:-NODE-3766-length-16905-cov-17.759466_pt1 | contig 16905 bp, 12 predicted proteins | sample MGYA00245777_ERZ724023 | MGnify/ENA primary metagenome ERZ724023 (study PRJEB28704, sample SAMN03018312) | fermentation metagenome | biome: anthropogenic terrestrial biome; feature: soil...
GCGGCTGAATTTGAACCGGTGATCCGGATTACAGCTATTTCTAAATATTATCAAATTCATTTAAATTTCCGAAATCTTTTAATTTGAAGTGGAAATTGCATTAAACTCATATCTTCGCTTGCTCTAATCAAACATTCTTTCAATCAGGCTTTGTTTTTCCGCTTCTCGTGGCTCTTTACGTTTTTTGATATCTAGTCCCTATGTTTGAAAAATGCAATTGTATAAAGAATATAAACCAAAGAGCATTATTTTTAAGGAGTAAAACACTAATTAATAAAATTCAATCATTAGTTACTATATATGAAAATCAACAAATTATTCCTTGGCTATTTGTATAACTGCAAGAAATTGAGTATTTTCATTTCATAAACCTTTCATTTTACAATACGACACATAGCCTTAGGCAACTTTCAATTTCTGAGTTCAAGATGCCCTTTGAAGCAAAATTAAATAAAATTAACCGGTGGGTTATTTTTTCCAAAAAGTTCCCTTGGAAAAGTTCGCCCAGTTTTATTACAAAACTTTCAAAAGTAAACGGGATGTCCCTCCCGAGAATGCCCGGCTCGTGCTGGAGGCGATAATCATTTAGCATATTATGAAGTTAGAAGATCGTAAAGTAATTGAGATGATCCGGGAAAATTTCCACAGCAGTATTTCCTTGGACTCGTGACCATCCAATAGTAGTAACAACAACAATCCCTTGATTCTCTTTAATTGAACTGATAATGAGATATTTGATATTCTTATTATTCATACTGACCATTTAATGACAAAAATATATCTTTTCCCGACTTATTTATCTATAGTCAGTAAATTTACCGGGCCGATTAAACCTGATTCCAGCAAAGGGGAGTCTTTTTTAAAATGCCTGTAGGTGCTAAATGTATAACGTCCGCTATTCCGCGTTTCTCCTTTAAACAACCATTCGGGCCATTGTCCGTTGTGTATACCGTCATCAGGCAATTGTTCATCCCCGATCAGTCTGTTAGGCCACAAATTAACCACTTCTATTTCTAGTTCATTATTAGTTTGCTTTACAAAGTCGGTGATATCTAATTGCCAGGGAGAAGTCCATAGAGTGCCGGCTTCCCGACCGTTTATATGTATTCGCGCCATATTTTTTACCCTACCCAGGTCCAAAACTATTTTTCCCTCCACATTTTGTGGAAGGTCAAATCTTTGCCTATATACAGCTATTCCTGAATAATATTTAATTCCCGTATCTGGATGTTGCGCCCAATCTTCGAGTTTTTCGAACATAACCTTTTCCGGCCCTCCCCAGGCGGGGTCAAAGGAGACTTCCCAGGGAGCGTCTAACGTGACGAGTGATGTTTTGGAACTAAAATTTCTTCCTTTGCTGACTGTTCTGTTGTTTCTGAATACGATGAAATAACTCTCGTAGGGTTCGAATTCAAGAGGAATTCTCGTACAACCGTCAATGACGAAATATTCAGGTAACGTCCTTGTATCTCCTGTTATAGGATTCCATAACTCTGGATTTTTACCGGTGATACGGAACAGGCATTCACTGCTTACATTCTTTTCCGAACAATTAGACACGAAATAAATATCGCAACCTTTCATTGTACGGTGAGTATAACGAACCGGCTCTTTTGCTGTAAAATCCTCCGGTATATTCATGTCAGACAGTATCTTAGCCGTGATATCATAATGTGGATACAGATTATCCATTTTTTCTTTCAGTTCTGTTCCCCATATAATTTTACCCCTTCCGAAAGAACGCATTGTTAGCCCGGCAGGAATAGATAGGGTGTCCCATAATTCTTTGGTCATTACCTGAATTTTATTGTCACAATCGGGATAATCCGTTAAGCCGGGCGATTTCACCGGGGGCAGGCCTATGACAGTTGCTCCCTCATGAACCAAATCCTTGATTTTTGCCAACAGACCTGGTGTCATTGTCTCATAATCCGGCAACACAAGCAACCTGTATGAAGCGCCGCTCGGAAATATGATTTGATGGTTTTTTACGGAAGCATTGTAAATCATACTGGGAGGACAACCGTCAAAATTATATCCTTTCCGATTCGGTAGAGAAGAAAGTTCAGCTTCTAACGCTGATTCTGGTGCCCGGAACACATGTGGCGCTCCTTCCGGCGTCAGGTAAAGTATATCTGCAACGGTTCTACCCTGTTGCAACATGAACTGGCAACGGGAAACATACCGGTGATAAGTATCAACCATCGGCCACCAGGTCTGGTTCCGGTCCCAATGTACACCATAGGGACCCATGGTCATCCCCGGCCGTAAATGATCATCAAGCGCCTGATGTTGAAATGTATGATAAACCAGCCGGTTAATACCGGAAGCAAAAGCCCAGTCGCCTTGATCTTTCATTGACCCTGGATGCTGTCTCCATCCGTCTAAAACCGCTGTGAAGGCTTCGGCTGGTACTACTGGTTGTCCGATCAAATGTGCGGCAGACGTTCCTTCCATTACGCTGAAAGACGTGTTATAACCATATCCCACACTCCAGAATTCACTCATAGGCATATCGGCTATGACGGCAAGCTCAAGGTCAGCCGTCGGATTCATATCATAAGATTCTATTGATAATCCGTACCCATGACGACGGCCGTACTCTTTAATATGTCCGGCATGATTTTCAAGAATCAGTTCCTGAGAGGTTAACCTTAAATCCCATAAAAAACGTTCACTTATTTCACGACTTTCGACAACCATACCGGCATAAACCGGGTAAAACGGTTGTGGATCATATTTACGACGATTGATAAATTCTTCCCTGAATCGTTGTGTCCAGTTTTGTGCACCCATTTCCCAACTGTCCATGTGTAACATTTTCAGACCTCCGGGTAATTTATTATCCCGTTTTCCAATCGTTCTTAAAAGTTCTCCGGTAAACTTATCCAAATGGATATTTAAGGCTGTCGTATCGAATTTATCGGCCTCAAGACCGACTCCGGGTAATGGGGCCGGCCGTGTCACTGCTCCGTTATTCCGGCTTCCGAAGCGCATCACCGTCCATTTGCCTTCCGGCACATCCCAGTCCAACAAGCCGTCTTCTTTTAGAAACCGGGTAAGGTCAATGACCTGGTCTTTCCGGATCATTCCCGAAGATGGGATAAAGTTATAGCTTGCGGAAGAGGGAAGATACTGTTTGACATTGGGTTGAGAACTATAAGGAGCGCGATAGTATAAAGCTTTTTCTTCTAAATCTGCTATATATTCCTGTTCCAATGGAGTTGGAAAAGCCAATACAGCTACGTCTTCATAATAATCCACCCATTGCTGTCTTACTTGGGGCGTAAATCCTCCCTCTCCAAAGAAGGGGCGTTTGGCATTAGGAATAGGTAATTGAATCATTTTTCTTCCTGTGCCATCAATCGTTACAGAAGAAGACACAAGATGTCGCATCGATGCCTGTGCTTCCACCCACGGACCGCCACTACCTGTCCATCCGGGTCCGACGCCAAGTGTAATAGCGATACCCAACCGTTCACATTCTTCAACAGCGTGTTTGAATAATTTTTTCCATTCCGCACTGAAAAAATCAACGGATCCCCGGGGAACCCCCACGTTGACTTCAAGATATACGACATAGCCTATACCTGCTTTTTTCATTGACTCCAAGTCTTTTGTCATCGCTTCTTTGGAAAGATTACCGTCCATAAAGTACCAGTAAACCCCAGGACGGGCGGAATCGGGCGGATCCTGAAAACCCTTTTCAATTTCGCTGGTACTCCTTGTAGAAGTGCAGGCGGAAAAAACCAATAAGACGAGAAAAATGCACCAGCGAAATTGAGTGTAATGATTCATAATATTAATTAAAAATATTCAATAATTTCAATATATTTTTATTATTGGTTGTACCCAATAATAAAAACATTTCTTAAAACCAATCCATATATGTCGTAAGAATTACCGTGCAGAAAGGCAATATAAATTGTTTTGCCTGTGTATTTTTGTAAGTTTATCGTGTTTGTTATCAATGTCCAATTTCTATAGTCTGCTGTTAGTTCCAACCAATCTTGTAAAACAGTTGTGTTTCTACAATTATCTGACGTTATAGGATCCTCTGACACCAATATTTTGTATTGTTCATTATAGTAATTCAAAGACACTGATGCCATATCGTACCTTAATACAACATTTTTAGCATCAAATGGAATGTAAATTGCAGGTGTTACCAGATAATTTTCAGGGTTTAATGCCCCAACACCCCTTATGTAAGAACTAGATAATGCAAATCCACCATTTTCAGCCGTATAATTCCATGTATATCCATCTCCATCTTTATCAATATTTGTCCATGTTGCAGGAATTTCCAAATTGAATTCCGCTGTCAAAAAGGTCTTCTTAATGGGAGTACCTCCTCCTCCCTCACCAAATAGTTTCCATTCGGACAAATGAAGCATTCCTCCCGACTTATTATTCATGCTTAACCTATAAAAGGTGAATGGTTTAATGTTGTTCAACTCGAACTGTTTAGTTTGAAGCCTTTCTGTAAACTCTATATTTTCTTTTTCATCTAATACGAACCAATCGTACCCGTTGTCAGAACCTTCCAACTTCCATCGACTTGGATCTCTCTCTGGGCTATCAGATGCCGTGGTCAGCGCATATCCCTTCAAAAGAGATGGCTCGTTTTGATGAAACATAAACCAACCTTGAGAGTGAGGTAAAAGACATTTCGTATTGATATTGTTGTCAATAATTTTCAGGTAATCCTCTCCTGGAGGCGAATCGTAATATTGAGCTTCAATTAAACCTCCCATATTGGTTATGTCCGGATAAAATGATTTGGACAATGTATAATCCGTATAAAAAGTATCAATACCAAATGGAGGTACATATGCAGTACGGTATTTATATTCCGTATCAGTCGGCATATTTTTTATTTCAGTTGTTAATGAATCTGGATGAATCACTATTTTCTGCACATTTCCTTCATTATCAACATATTCTAATTGTGTTGCAACAATTTCAGATGTTGGTTCTATTTGTCGCCATTCAATAGTCCAATAATTATTGTTATTAAATTCTGCACCTTTTATAGTACGATTTAACAAACTGCTTCTATATATTTCACCGTATGCATTTCCCGTTACTTCAAAAGGTAATGATTTATTCCCGTATTGGTCTATATTTACTAAATTGAATAAAAAACTTTGTTCAGGTAAATTTTCTAAGGTTTTATAAAATATACCATCCTTGTTTCCTATTTCGACATCTATTGAATCTGTACGATTATTCCAATAGATACGGGTTGTTTTTACCCTATTCGTTCTTATAAATATTTGGAATTGTAAACGTTCTTTGCCTGGTCTAATAATTACAGAGTCGGGAAGAACCGCATATGTAATCTCTCCGTTTTTTAAAAATCGATTGCTTAATTCGTTCATGTCGGAACAAGATACCAAGAATAAGAAACCTATGCCTATAGAAGCATATATTACTTTTATTAGATTTTTCATATATATTGTAATTAATATCACCTATTAGTAATTATTGTAAAACAGAAGGCCTGTTATCCCCGTATACCTCTATTTCTCCAATCTGAAAATTAGCGCCATTCCCCCAGGTTCGTTTTACTAGTATTCTCAAATAACGCACAGGTGGATTGTTTAAATCATTTACAAAATCCTCTCCATTTTTGGCAATCTCTTCATCCTCAATTGACAATTGACCAGTTGGTAACCCTGAAGGTTTTATGGATTCACAATCCATTAATTTAGTCCACTGTGTCCATCCCGATTGAGCGGGATTGTAATTTACACATCCCCATACTTCGAAGTTCCTCAAATTCCCTTCGTGAAAAATGTAACTTGGATTTGATGTTCTTTGAAACAATCGTAAACGGCTGATCTTTCCTACCGTTCCTAAATCAAAAGAAATGGATTGAGGCCAAATACCTGTTCCGGCTGGAGAGCTGTAACAAGGATCTCCCCCATAATTCCCATCCCATAATCTGTGGATATCATAATCAGAGTTAAACGGAGGGATATCTCCTGCTGTGGTTACTTTTGAAAATTTCAATTTATCGAATTTCGTTTCATAAATCGGGATAATCGTGTCATATCTAAAAGGGCTCTTGTTTCCCCAGTGGTCTTGCAGGTAAGTCCGGAAATGAAAAGGGATCGTATCCATACCCCGTACGGTTCCTTTTCCGTGTATTGAGGAACTATAGAATATTTCTTTGGGCACATACTCCCTGTTATGATCCTCTATTTCAATATTAACCGAAATATCTGCCTTGTTCGGATTTTCCCATGTAGCAAGTAATCCTCCAAAGTCTGCTACTATAGAAAGTGTTCCCGAGATAGAAAGGACGTCTGGAATAAGCGGTTTTATCAGCTCAATATGTGCTTCAGACTCATTGCGACTTTTATCAACAGCAATCAAATTCACTTGATACTGTATAGTGTCTCCAAAGCCCTGAACCAACAGTGAATCTATAAAAGACGAAGCTTTACTCTCCATTTCCGTTTTTCCATCAATGGAGTAAACTGCTTTTATATATAACAAATCTTCATCGGAAGGAAGTGTATAGTAAAGGACAGCACCTCCAGGGATATTTTTTACACTTACATTTGTCACCATTCCGGGAGGAATATTGTCTAAAGGTTGTTGACCCACATGCTCTTCATTCCCACATGAATAAAGAGATATCGCCCACCAAATTATCCAGATAAAATAATTCTTTTTAAGTTTCATATTGTATGTATAATTTTTATGCTTAATAAACTTACCAACCATAATTTTGAATCAGATTCTTATTCACAAACAGATTAGATTCCTTTATTGGCCAGAAATAATCTTTTACGGTAAACCTTACGGATTCATTTCTCAAGGAAAGGACTTTGTAAAAATCTTCAGGCGTTTCTCCCATAATATTCCATCCTTGCGGATCTGAATTATAAACATCTATCTCTTTCCATCTTCGTATATCCCAAAAACGCTTTCCTTCAAAAGCCAGTTCTATTTCACGTTCCCTATGGATAATATTTCTTCTGCCTTCTTTTGTATTGATTTTTTCCGGATTAATGGAATATTTTGTCCATGAATCAACAATTCCTTCCAATCCTGCACGTTCACGAATCATATCCAAATACTTAAATATTTCATCTATTGAACCATCAGCCTCATTTAAAGCTTCGGCATACATCAGGTATAAATCAGCTAATCGATATATTGGAAATGGATAATATTCCCATGCTGTTCTGTCATACTGTTGCGTATTTTTATAATGACTCATTTTTTTAGCTCCATATCCAGTAATACTATTAGCTTCTCCTGCCTGAAAACCGGAAACTTGAGTATTCATATATTCGCAGTGTTTAGCATCTTTAAATGTGTTATATCCGGCACCAAAATATATACCTTTGTCAAATGCAATACTGGCATAAAAACGGGGTTCACGATTGTAATGCAGATAAACGGTTTTTTCACCTTCTTTAATGTAATAAATTTCATTTCCGGAAGATGGTTCAGGACGGACGGAATATTTATTCTGATACCATCCATTATCCTGCCACTCCTTATCTTCATCAATGGGTACACCGTTGGATGAATAGTATTTATTTACTAATCCTAACGTTGGAGACCATTCGCTTGTAACTTCCGCCAATGTATAGGGATTCATCCGTACGATTCGTGTTGACGCATCCCGAGCTAAGATTACCCAATCATTATTTGTCCCACCCCATATCAATTCGGAATTCCATTTGTCACAAATAGCCTGCCTGTAATTTATCTCCAATTGTAATGTTTCATGCTCATTAATTAACAACGGATCCAACTGATTATACAGCCTTTTTCCTTGTTCATGGGCAGCATTAATGGCTTCGAGGCAAGCATCAGCGGCTATCTGCCATTTATTGGGATCGTAACTTGATGGGAATATCTGCCTGCCTTTGTTATCTTTCATTCCCGAATAATCGGTATTGCCATTCAACAATGGACTTGCTGCAAAAAGCAACACTTCTGACTTTAACGTCAAGGCTACCAATTTGTCAATTCTACCAGCTTCTGTTCCTTCCACAATCTCTTTTGCCTCAGGTAAATCGGTCATGGCTTCTTCTAACAGGCTGATCACATAATTTATCACATCTTCTATAGGCTCTCTATAAACTTGTACATCTTGTACGCTTGCCGAAATAGGCTGATTTACATCTACTATGGGTATAGGGCCATATCTTTTCATTAAACAATAATGATAATAGGCTTTTAAAAATTTAACTTCTGCGATCCATCTTTTTCGATTATGATCCATCAAGTCTTTCACATTATCAATATTTTCAAGAAAAATATTACAATCGCGAATGCCTACCCATAATGAATGATTACCATCCCACATATTCATTATTGGTTCATTTGCATTCTGTAATCCACGTGTTATTTTTGTTCCTCCCCACGTGACAAATCTCGTCCCTAATTCCATCTGCACATACCTCTGCGTCGTTTCATCCGACCCGGTCATTGCCGGATCATTCTGTATGTCCCCGATTGCCGGTCTGTAGCTATAACACCCGTATAAGTATTTTTCGGCAGCAATACTGTTTTTAAATGCATAATCTATCGTTGCAACATTATCTGGAATAACCTCCAAATAATCACAGGATAATGCGTTCAACATTATAAAAATATAGATTACTGTGTTCTTTATGTTTTTTACCGTCATTTTGCTTTTATTTTAAGATTTTAAAAACCCAATTGAATACCTAAATTAAACACTCTTTGGACTGGGTAGCCCAATCCATTTCCGCCCATTTCAGGATCCCACAACTTAAATTTGCTGAACGTCATCAGATTAGTACCGCTTATATATATACGAAGATTTGACATATGTACTTTGGATACAACATGAATGGGTAATGTATATCCCAATTCTACCGATTTTAACCGAAGGAATGTTCCATCACGCATTAACCATGTTGAAGTTTTATAATTATTCATTATTGAATAAGTAGAAAGTCGGGGCCACATGGCATACACATTCCTGTTTGCTTCTGACCAATGATTATCTGCTATCGCTTTTATTAATCCTTGTTGGTCTCCAATGAAAGGAGTTACGTCAACTATACCATTATTAAAATCATTGTATGTAGTCAACCAAAAAGAAGTTCGTGCATTTCCTTGAAAAAAGAAAGAAAAATCGAATTTTTCGTATCCGGATGATAATCCGAATCCATATGTTATTTCAGGCGTTGTGGGATATCCTATTGGAGCCATATCCAATTCTGTAATTTTTCCATCCCTATTCAAATCTTTATACTTAATATCTCCGGCTTTGTAATCTTCAAACTGTATTGGAGAATTACGAACTTCTTCTTCATCAACAAATAAACGTTCCGCAATATACCCCCATTGTTGTGTTAATGAATAACCGATCCTTGATCTCCAAGGTGCATTGGGATAATCGGGTTCTTCATATACTTTATATTTGCTTGTAGCGTATGTGAAGTTTGCTATACCACTTATCCATACATTTGTATTGAAAGAGTGATTCATATTTATAGAAATGTCAACTCCATGTGCTTCAGCTTCCCCAACATTTGAACGTGATGGGGCTTGAAGTCCCATGGTAGAAGGAATAAATGCTCTATCCATCAATATATTGTATCTCTGTTCTTCGAAATATTCGGCCTGAATATCTATTTTCTCAAACAAACCAAGTTCTGCAGAAACATTGAATTTTTTTGAAGTCTCCCAAGTAATCTGATCGTTAGCATATCGACTGACAGATACTCCCGCCTTGCTCAAACCTCCTCTATTCCCAAATGTGCCAAATGAAGAACGATGACTGTCACTGTTCATATTGACATTGGAAAGATAAAAGAACCTGTCATTCGCATCACCGATAGCATCATTCCCCGATAATCCGTATGTAGATTTTAATTTCAAGCTACTAACAACTTTACGAAGCCTTTCTCCGTAAAAATTTTCATTAGAAACAATCCATCCAATACCGGCAGAAGGGAAGAATCCAAAACGTTCTGTTTCCGAGAAACGCTCTGATCCATTATATCCAAAGTTTCCTTCAAACAGGTAACGCGAATCATACGCATACGTGACACGCCCAGCTAAATTAAGATTCCGATATGGTAATGACCTTTGTAAATCTCCAGCATTTCCTATTAATTCATTTCGCATGGTAAAGACTAAAAGAGCTCCCGCCTCATGCTTTTCATTAAAATTACGTGCCCAATTTAGTGCACTCTCGAAATAGGTAACAGCATTTACATTTTTAGGTCCCTCACTGTATGAAAGGTAATCGGTTCCTTGTTCTTCATTCAGAGGAGAAAGCACGTATGTGTCTTTTTCTTTGTTATAATTTCCTAAGGTATAGTAAAAAGGATTGTATTGCCTTACTACATCAAAGTATGAATATCGATTTGTGTTAAACATTGCACGTAAAGAAAGTCCTTTTGCAATAAATTTAAGATCTTGTTTTAATTCAAACTGTGCCCCCATTTGACTTTCCGAGTATTCCTTATATCCTCTGACCATTTCTGCGTAAGGATTATAATATTGCATATTACCATAATTACCGAACAATATATGTTCCGTATATCCATTTGCTGCATCAGGTGCATAATAAGGGGGAAACAATACCGGATTTGTATGCATCACCATTTGAAAAATCCGCTGGCCTCCTTGAGGGGGGCCCTTATAATCGTCGAATGCTCCCGACAGACGCACTATTGCTTCCGTGGTTGGAGTAACGTTGATATTTACATTCGAACGCAACATATACCTATTCAATTTAACGTTATTATTAAAATTGTTTTTCTTGTCAACATTTAATACTCCATTATCATTTATTACACTCCCTGCAAGATAATATCGGGCAACTTTTCCACCGCCTGACAGGTTGAAATTCAATCGATGATTATTTGAAATTTTTTTAAATAATATATCGTACCAATCCGTTGCCGGAAATACATAAGGATTAGTTTTATCTATAGTATTTTTTATTTTGTGTTCCGAATAGATCAATTTACCAAGAGGATCCCTAGTGCGAACGGCTTCGTTGTGTAAACGCATATAAGTGATCGGGTCCGCCATTTCAACCATTTTGGTCGGTTGGGAAAACGCTTCTTCAAACCTTATATTTATTTGAGCCTTTCCTTCTCTTCCCTCTTTAGTTGAAACAAGAATAACACCATTTGCGCCTCTTGAACCATAAAGGGCAGTTGCAGTTGCATCTTTCAATATCGAAAAACTTGCGATATCGTCCGGCTGCATTCTGGCCAGTTCGATGCTGGTTGACTCATTATTATCGATTAGAATTAAGGGATCTTTCTTATATCCAAAAGTTGTCACTCCGCGGATAAAAAATTCTGCATTATCTCTACCTGGTTCACCACTTCGCTGATAAGAAATAATTCCCCCTACTTTTCCTGCAAGAGCAGTTGTAAGATTGCTGCTGGGTATTTTTAATTCTGTTGGTTTTACAGTCGAAATTGAGCCGATTACACTTTCTTTTTTCTGTTTGCCGAAAGCAACAATGGTGACTTCTTCCAGTTCATCAATTTTTTCCTTTAATACCACATTAATGGTGCTTCTATTATCTATTTTAATTGTCTGGGATTCCATACCGACGAAAGAAAAGAGCAACTGATCTGTTGGTTTTACTTCTATGGAATAAATACCTTCAGAATCGGTTATTACGCCTTTCGTTGATCCTACAACAGTTATGGTGACTCCAGGCAGAGGGTTTCCATCTGCATCCAGAACCAATCCCTTTACAACAACATTTCTTTGTTGTGAACGGATTGTCGCAATAGGGTTTTCTTTCTTATTAAGATAAATATATTGATTCGAAATTTTGTAAGTGAGAGGTGTATTCTGGACGAGTATGTCTAATATTTCTTTTACAGTCTTATCTTTCTCATTTAAATTAAAACGTTGAAGGTTAGCCATTTCTTCACTCTTATAGAAAAATACGTATTCGGATTGATTTTCAATCATGGAAACTACTTCTTTCAGAGTGGCATTGTGTGCTTTAATGTTGATTTTTTCATTTTGCCCATAACTGACAGCAAAGGCATTGCAGATGCCTGTCAGCATAAAAATAACGATAAATTTCATGGTCAAAAATGTTTTCCCGGATAGAAATTCCCGTGAGATTGGTATTTTATTCATATATTTGCATGTTTTTGGTTGATTTACACGTAACCGTACCGATAGTTTGCGAGACATGGGGAACGGGTTGTTAATTGATTAAAAACTGATTCACTGAGCCGGGCAATTATTATATTGTCCGGTTTTTTTACTATATTTTTTCCATATTACAGCGTTTTAAATGGTTCGACAATCTATTATTTTCGTTGAAGTGTAATTGTATCGTTATGCGAAATGCAATTAAATTGCCCGTTAAAATTAATAACATCTATTATCTCATTGATATCCTGTTTTGAGGAGAATTTACCTGTATATTTTTCTTTGCGACTTATTTTATCCGGTATCAGAATGGTTACATCGTAAATATTTTCCAGTCGTTGGACAATCTGTTCAAGAGGCATGTCTTCAAACGAATAGACGCCGGTTGTCCACGAAGTGACATTATCTGTATTTACATTGGAAAGCATAACCTGCCCGTTATCTTTATCGAACGATAATTGTTGACAAGGAGTCATCTCCACGCAGCTTTTCATATTGTTTTTTGCATCGAACGTTTCCAGCCGTACTTTTCCGCTTATAAGCGTTGTAATAGAATAAGCATCAGAGGAATAGTCCATCACGTTAAACTGAGTCCCCAATACGTTGATTCGTTGTTTGCCACTATAAACAATGAATGCTTTACCTTCCTGTTTTGCAACTTTAAACAAGGCTTCACCGTCAAGATAAACTTCGCGAACCTGTTTGTTGAATTTTTCCGGATATTTAAGAAAGGATGATGCATTTAGTTGAATCGTTGAACCATCGGGCAAATCAATGGTACGAGGATGACTTCGGGGCATAGTTCGCACTTCCACCCAAATGACTTTTTTCTTCTCTTTCTGATAGAAGAGAAAGGTTGCACCTAAAATCAATAGCCCGGAAAAAACAGCGGCTACGGCTATTCTCCAACGATTTGACAGTAATGATTGTTTCTTTGAAGCAACTGTCCCTTGACCCTGACTTTTTTGAAGTTTCTCCCATAAACGATTCCATCCTGCTTCCAGTTCAATGTTATCGGGATAAAATTTTACCGTTCGGTAGTCATAGATATCCTTCAGATCGAAAAATAAATTTTTATTTTCATCGGATGCATGAATCCATTCGGAGAAAAAATGCATTTCTTCTTCTGAAATGGTGTTTTGTAAGGCACGAATGATGATTTCCTGTATATTAAAGTCCATTAGTTAGTTGTTTCTTTCAATAATCAAAAGCTATTACGTATTTTGCAGCATCCTTTATCTATTATACGATTTGAAAAGGAAAACTACGTATTCAAATTAACAAAAATATGTAGCCTTATGCTAAAATAACAAAAAAAGAATAAATAGGAAAAGTGTTAAATTATCACGAATAATTTTCAAGGCTTTGTAAACTTGTGTTTCTACGGTTCTCACGGAAATTTTGAGCTCTTCTGCGATGTTGGTATGTTTTTCTCCTTCAAGGTATGCTTTTGTAAAAATCTCTCTGCATCTGGGCGGAAGTTTCTTTATTTCATCGTGAACAGCATTTATTCTTTCATTATACAAAAGGTTTCTTTCATACGAATCGTGCCGCATTATTTCTTCCATTTTCAGTTCTGTCCAGGCTTTAGCTACATAAGACTCTTCAACTTTATGGTGCTTCAGGTGATCAAAACAGGCATTTTTCACTAAACGGAAAAGGTAAGGAGCGATTCCATTTTCGTCGAATTTATCCGGATTCTCACGGCAGAATTTAAGGAAGACATCATGTACAATGTCTTCTGCCGTGTAGTAGTCGACAAACTTTCTGGCAAAAACTATTAGCCGGGGAGCCTGCTGTAAGTAAATCTTTTTTAGTTGTTTTTTATTGCCACAAGGTATCATTTCTCTCAAAGGGTACAAACGTATAGAATCTCTATATTATGAAATATGTAATTAACAGTTAACATCAAAGAAAACCATTACCCATCGTAGTATTGATTATTACTTGGGAGGCTATCAAGCCGGCCGTTTTTCATTATTCTGGTGCTTATTGGCCTGGAACAGTAATAAATACAACTAAGATGACGAGGCGAAACACTAGTATTTGTGAGTTTTTAATTACCGCAAAGGTATGTTTTTTTTATAATTTACAAAAGCAATCAGCTTAATATAGCGTGCTATTAGTGAATTGTATACACAATTGATACAAATTGATACTATCCACGGTTCTTATCTGGTTTATTTAATACTACCGCCTTACTTGTCGGTGTAAAGTGTATATTGAAGCTAAAAACTCTAACCCCTAAATTTACAAAATTACCTTGAAAAAATATATTATATCCATTTCATTCAATTTTTATATTTTTGCAGGATGCAAGACACTTATAAAACTATCGAACAGGCGGCCGAAGGTTATGTCACCGAGAAAAAAAGCAAATTCCTTTCGTTTGTTTTTCACGTGGAATCGCCTGAGGAGGTAAAAGGAATTGTGGATGAGCACCGCAAAAAATATTACGATGCACGGCACGTTTGCTGGGCGTATATGCTGGGGCCGGAAAGGGAGGAGTACCGCTCAAACGACGACGGCGAACCTTCCGGAACCGCGGGGAGGCCTATACTGGGACAAATAAATTCGTACGGACTTACCAACGTCTTAATCATCGTTATCCGCTATTTCGGCGGAACGCTCCTGGGTACGGGCGGACTGATCAAAGCCTACAAGGAAGCGGCGGAAGATGCCGTCAGAAATGCGGTAATTGTTGAGAAGACAATCGACCGGACTCTTACCGTCCGTTTCGAATATGTGTTGCTCAACGACGTGATGCGTACCCTGAAGCAATTCGAAGAGATCTCCTGGGAGCAGGATTTTAAAGAGAGCTGTACGATGAAGCTCCGCATCCGGAAATCGGAATTCCAACGGTTGAACGATACCCTTTCGCAAATTTACGGCGTAAAAATCGACTTAACAGAGCATCTCCATTAGTACGGACTTGACAGATTCAATTTCGGATTGTTTCAAGTGTCCCATGGAAGAGCTGATCCGTGTTTTATCGACTGCCCGAATTTGGTCAAGGGCCACACTTCCTTGCTTGCCTCCGACTATGCAATTAACCCGAAAAGGATAATTTTTAGTTGTCGACATCAACGGGGCGATAATAACCGTGCGCAAATGTTCATTCAACTCGTCCGGGCTGACAACAACACAAGTATAAGTAAAAGATGTTATAACATTATTCGGGTTAATAAACATTAAACACAGTGGTTGAAAGCACAGATACAAGATAATAATCTTTTTTTGATGAGATATTGGATATATCCGGTTTGTTATGAATTATGTTTTATAACATAAAATTTTATTTTGCCAGACAATAAATATAATGTTTGTTTGTAACAGTTAAATACATCTCGGAACATGAAACACAACGTATGGAAAGTAATATTTTCATATCTTTCCTGAATTTGTTGAAGATAAAGCATACGCGTTTTTTTTCGAATCGATTCTTCAACGAGCACCCTCATAAATACAATTTATTCGGCTTGTCGTCCATGCTTTCGGAATGCAGTGTGGAAAATACAGGGCTTAGAATTACAAACAAAAATGATATCCGGTTAATAGAAACTCCTTTTATTGCCCATGTCAATGGCGATTTTGTTATTGTTGAGAAAGTACTGGAGAATGAGATCCGATTCTTGCAAAAAAATAATAGCACAAAAATTCCGCTGGAAGAATTCAATAAAATTTGGACAGGGACTGTGCTTATCTGGATTCAACTTCTTAAATATCTCCAAAGAATATCCATCCTTCTGATTTCATTTTTTTTGCTTCTTATTTCTTTTATTCGGAATAAGAGCTATTTTGATGTCGGACTTGTTTTACTGTTGTTAATAAATTCAATAGGTGTCTATATAGGTTATCTGTTAGTTATCAAGCAATTAAATATTCAGAGTGGTTATGGCGATAGGATTTGCTCATTATTTAAACGCAGCGACTGTAATAACGTCCTTGAATCCGATGCGGCCAAGCTTTTCGGAGTTTTTAGCTGGAGCGAGATAGGATTGGGCTATTTTGTGACGAATGTATTTTTTATTTGCTTGCAGCCTTCCTATATTCCTTGCCTGGCATTAATCAATATCCTTGGTTTGCCGTATACCCTTTGGAGTATTTGGTATCAGAAATTCAGAGCCAGACAGTGGTGTCCTTTATGCCTTATAGTGATTATATTATCGTGGATACTTTTTGCAATTAATCTTATCTCCGGATTTCTTTTTCCTTCACATATAACATTCTTGGGTTTGATAATCACGGGTTTCGTTTGTGCGATTTCCATATTAAGTACAGCAGGTATAATTAATAATTTTAAAATTTTATGCGTATGAAAAAGTTAAGTAAAATCAAACTGCATGATGCAGTAGAATTGGAAGATCGTGAAATGAAAATGATTTTCGGGGGAAGTGGTGCTACCCATACGTGTCTTCTTAAATGTGGGAGTATACGGACAGGCTGCATGTAGCTATTGCTGGAGCTATATGTGGTAAAAAGGTTAATTTATATCCTGGTACGTATTTTAAAAGCCGAGCAGTTTTTGAATCATCCATGAAGAAGTATTTTCCTAAAGTTACTTTTTGTGACTGGGAGATGGAGCATTGAAATTTCCAACAGAAAACACTCTTTCGATTAATATTCAAATATTAATTTCCAATAAAGGTATATTTACGGATAAAATAATTAGTCGACCCTTAAAAAACATTCAATAGTCTATAATACAGTAAAATAATAGATATTTTCCTTGGTTATATCTGCAAGTTTTCGTAAATT
>ENA-UOOK01003767-UOOK01003767.1-fermentation-metagenome-genome-assembly--contig:-NODE-3767-length-16902-cov-39.422390_pt1 | contig 16902 bp, 8 predicted proteins | sample MGYA00245777_ERZ724023 | MGnify/ENA primary metagenome ERZ724023 (study PRJEB28704, sample SAMN03018312) | fermentation metagenome | biome: anthropogenic terrestrial biome; feature: soil; material...
AAAAAGCAAAAAATGATTGTGAGATAGGCAATAAATGCATATTTTTGCTCAATTTACTGCAGACAAACCATCAAAGAGAAGAATGAACAAAGCGCACATCCTATGGGCGGACGATGAAATTGACCTGCTCAGGCCCTACATCCTTTTTTTGGAAGAAAAGGGGTACGGGGTGGACGCCGTGAACAGCGGTCGCGACGCCGTTGAGAGGTGCCGCGAATCGTTTTACGACATCGTTTTTCTGGATGAGCACATGCCCGGATTGTCTGGCTTGGAAACGCTCGCCGAGATCGCTGCTTCTCATCCGGACCTGCCGGTAGTGATGATCACAAAAAGCGAGGATGAGGGGATTATGGACAAGGCCATCGGAAAGAAGATTGCCGATTACCTGATAAAGCCGGTCAATCCCAACCAGATCCTGATGACCCTCAAAAAAAAACTGGAGAAAAACGAAATAATCAGCGAAACCAACACCATCCATTACCGGGAGGAATTTGGCAGGTTGAGCAGTGAGATGAGCGAATGCCGTACAGCAGAAGATTGGAACGCATTGTATAAGAAATTGGTTTTCTGGGAGGTTGAATTCGCCCAATCGCAACATCCGCTGCAGGAGTTGTTGACGATGCAGAAATCGGAAGCGAACGGAGGGTTTGGGAAGTTCGTGAAGCGAAATTACGAAAGCTGGTTGTCGAAAACCGGATCCGGACCGTTGCTGAGCCACGAACTGTTTCAACAACGGATTTTCCCGGTTCTGGACAAGGGCGAAAAACTTTTTTTTATCCTGATCGACAATTTCCGGTACGACCAATGGCTGGCCATCAAGGACCTGGTGTCGGATTTCTTTATGTACAGCGAAGACACCTATTTCAGCATTTTGCCCACGGCCACCCAATACGCCCGTAACGCCATCTTTTCAGGATTGATGCCGTTGCAGCTGACGAAAATGTTTGCCGGATTGTGGGTGGATGAAGATGAGGAAGAGGGTAAGAATTTATCGGAAGAGCTGCTTCTCCGTTCCCAACTGGAAAGATTCAACCGGAAAGAGCGGTTTTCATACAACAAGATTGGTTCAAATGCCGATGGAGAGAAGCTTGTGCAGAGTTTCACCGGACTGGAACACAACGAGCTGAATGTGGTGGTATTTAATTTCATCGATATGCTTTCACATGCGCGGACCGAATCGAAAATGATTCGTGAGCTGGCTCCGGATGAGCCGGCGTACCGGTCGCTTACGCGTTCCTGGTTCCGTCATTCACCCCTGTTTGGACTATTGAAAAAGATCTCGGAAAAAAACGGCAGGGTGATCCTTACTGCCGATCACGGAACCATCCGGGTACGTCATCCGCAAAAGGTGGAGAGCGAGAAAAATGTTAACGCCGCTTTGCGTTACAAAGTGGGAAGAAACCTTTCGTATGACCCCAAAAAAGTGTTCAGCGTCACTCAGCCCGATAAAGCGGGGTTGCCCTCGCCACACCTCAGCACAAGGTACATTTTTGCTCTTGGGGATGATTTTTTCGTTTATCCGAACCGTTTTAATCACTACGTCTCGTACTACGAAAATACGTTTCAGCACGGTGGAATTTCCATGGAAGAGATGATTGTTCCGCTGGTAACGTTGCAAGCCAGGTAAATAGAAAAGTAAAAGTATGCAGTTGAAAATTAATAATTTATCCGAGATACATAAGGCCGCCGGACAATTTGTCGCCGGAATGGGAAACGATAAGGTTTTTGCTTTCTATGGCGCCATGGGTGCCGGAAAAACCACCTTTATCAAAGCCGTTTGCGAAGAGTTGGGTGTGCAGGAGACGATTACCAGTCCCACGTTCGCCATTATCAACGAGTACAGGGACAGCGGAGGAAACTCCATCTATCATTTCGATTTTTACCGCATCCAAAAACTGGAGGAGGCTTTCGATTTCGGTTACGAAGACTATTTCTACAGCGGAAACCTCTGCTTCATCGAATGGCCGGAACTGGTCGAGCCGCTTCTTCCCGCCAACACCGTAAGGGTTTGCATCACAGGGACAGATAATGGCACGCGGACAATCGAAACGAATAAAAAAAAATTACCCTATTCATGAAAAGAATCGCTATATCCATTTGTATGTTCTTGTCCGCACTACTGGTCTCTTCGCAGGTGAATACCGACCGGGTGATGATGATCGGGAAAAATGCCCTGTACTTCGAAGACTATGTGCTCGCAATACAGTATTTCAACCAGGTGATTGGCGCCAAGCCTTACCTGGCCGACCCTTACTACTTCAGGGCCATGTCGAAGTTTATGCTCGATGATTTTAAAGGCGCCGAAGAGGATGCGAACCTCTGTATCGAACGGAACCCCTATTATACAGCAGCCTATCAGCTACGCGGAGCGGCCCGGCAGAACCAGGAAAAATTTGAACTGGCGGCTGCCGATTACCAGCGGAGCCTGGAGTTTTTCCCCGAAGACCGGCTCACGTTGGTGAACATGGGTATCGTGAACGTTGAGCTGAAGCATTATGACGTGGCGGAAAAATTTTTCGAAGTGTTGCTGCGCCGCTTCCCCGATTACGTTCCGGGATACCTTACCCGCGGACAGATGAACCTGGAGAGGAAAGATACACTGAAAGCGCTGGCTGATTACGACAAGGCCATCGAAATCGATCCCTACACGGCACAATCTTTTTCTGCACGCGGGTTGCTGCAGTTCCAGCTGAAAGATTACAACAAGGCGCTGGCCGACCTGGATGAGGCCATCCGGCTGGATCCCTATTTTACCGGAAATTACATCAACCGGGGTTTGGTGAAATACAACCTGAACGACCTTCGTGGGGCGATGGCCGACTACGACCGGGTGATCGAGATGGATGACAACAACCTGATCGCACTGTTTAACCGGGGTCTGCTGCGTGCACAGGTTGCCGATAACAACCGGGCGATCAGGGATTTTGATAAAGTTATTGAAATTGAACCCGATAACACAATGGCGTACATCAACCGGGCTATGTTGCACGCAGAAATTGGAGACAATGCGAGTGCCATAGAGGATTTAAACGTCGTGCTCAACGACTATCCCGATTTTTTCACCGGATATTACATGCGGGCCGAAATGAAGCGCCAGTTGAACGATTTACGCGGAGCGGAGCGCGACTACCTGGCTGCCCGGGATGAGGAGGCCAAGGCCAAAAAACGTGCCACAACGGATGCGGAGGACGGCAGAAAGCTAGCTTCAGAATCGAAGGATACCCGCGAAGAAACGGATAAGGATATCGATAAATTTAACCTGCTGGTGGTTGCCGACAAGGAAGCATCGCAGAAAAGCCAAAGCAAATACCAACGTGAATCGCGTGGACGTGTGCAGGACCTGAACACAAAGGTGGCGCTGGAGCCTAAGTTTGTGCTGACCTATTACGATAAAGGGTTTGAAGTGAGCCGGCCGGTCTATTTCTCCGAATCAATGGAAAGAGCCAACGATCTGCTGAATCTTAATTGGAAGCTCAAGGCGGTAAACAACGAAGCTGCACTGAACGAGTTACAGGTGCAAACGCATTTCCGCTCCATCGATAATTTTTCGCGGCTGTTGGTGCAACAGCCAAACGATGCCAGGCTCTACTTTGGCCGTGGGATGGATTTCATGCTGGTTCAGGATTACGAAAATGCATTGAAAGACATCAACCGGGCTATTGAGCTACAGCCCGATTTCCTGCAGCCCTACTTTGTACGTGCGGTCATTATGACCAAGCAACTCGAGCTTGACCCGTTGCTTCCCCCCGAGGCGCTTGCGCAGGAAGCTCCCGCGGGCGTAAACCCGGTGGACAGGTTGAAAGAGTTGCCTCAGATTGCCCGGCCGAAAGTACCGGAGGTCTCCACGAAGTCGTTCCGGTATGATGCTATTTTAAAGGATTATGAAACGATCCTGCGACTTGACCCCAATTTTATTTTTGCCTACTACAACATGGCTGAAATATACAGCCTCGAGAAAGATTATCGTGCCGCGATAGACAGTTACACCAAAGCGTTAAAGATTGAACCGCAGTTTGCCGAAGCCTATTTCAACCGGGGGTTGTCACGGCTGTCGATCGGCGAAACTGCGGTCGGGTTGGACGATCTCCGCAAGGCTGGAGAGTTGGGTATCGTGGAATCGTACAGCATCATTAAACGGATGCAGTAAGCGCTATGGGATAAATTCCAGTTTAGCCTCTTGTCCTGCTTTCAACACTACCGATACATACCCGTTTTCGGCTGTTAATTCTTTTCCGTTCTGTTTTACCGTTGTCGCATAACCGGGAATTTTTACCTTGAATGTATTGTCGTTTAGCGCCTTAATGGTTGCAGACGACAATCGGTTGTCGCTCCAGCTTGCAGCCGCTTCGGCACCGCCACGGACACGTAGGCCTTTGAAACTTCCTGTTGGCCACTTGTCTGGCAGGGCAGGCAGCAATTGTATATAGCCGTCCTGGCTTTGAATCAGCATTTCAGCAATTCCCGCTGTACCTCCCAGATTACCGTCGATCTGGAACGGCGGATGCGCGCAGAATAGGTTAGCGTACGTTCCAGACCCGCGGTGCATGTTTACTTCACTTCCGGAAGTGGGCTCCAGCAGGCTTTTAAGTAGCTTGAAAGCACGGTTCCCGTCGTACAAGCGTGCCCAGAAATTGATTTTCCATGCACGGGACCATCCGGTTCCGGCATCACCACGGCGTTCCAACGTTTCGCGAGCTGCTGCGGCCAGTTCGGGGGTAGTGTTAGGCGATATCTGGTTCGACGGATACAGCCCGTAGAGGTGTGATACATGGCGGTGCTTGGGATCAACCTCCTTATAGTCCTCGAGCCACTCTTGCAAATAACCTTCGGGGCTGATCTGCATGGGAGGAAGTTTCGGCAGTGTTTCGCGGATATTGGTGGTTGTCTCGTCTTCGATACCGAGAATTGCTGCCGCCGACAGTACGTTGGTAAACAGTTCGTTCACGATCTGAACGTCCATGGTCGGGCCCATGCATACAAAAATGCGATCGTCGCTCCCGGGCATGTAAAATGCATTCTCTGGCGATGATGACGGGGCGGTGACGAGCCATCCGTTCCTGGGTTCGGAAATCATGCTGCTGAGGAAGAACTGCGCTGCCCCGGCGAGCGTCGGGTAAACAGTGCGCAGGTATTCCTTATCCTGGGTAAAGGCATAATGCTCCCAAAGGTGTTCACAAAGCCACGCTCCTCCCGTGTTGGTTGCTCCCCACGAAGCATGTTCGCCGGGAGCCGTGAACTTCCACGGGTTGCTCATCATGTGAGCCAGCCAGCCGTTGGCCCCGTAAAATGTTTGGGCGGTAGCTTCTCCCGAAGGTACAATCGATTGGGTGAAATCGATCAGGGGTTTATGCAGTTCAGAAAGATTACATACTTCTACCGGCCAGTAGTTCATCTGTACATTGATATTCAGGTGGTAATCGCCGTTCCAGGGCGTCTGCACCTGGTTGGCCCACAAGCCCTGAAGGTTGAGGGGAAGCGAGTTCTCATCGGTTCCGCTGATCATCAGGTAACGGCCATACTGAAAATAGAGTGCGGCAAATGCGGGATCATCGTCTGTCTGGAAACCGGCAAGGCGCTCGTTGGTAGGTGTGGTGTTGTCTTGTTCGCCTAACCAGAGCTCTACACGGTCGAACTTTTCTTTGTAAGCTGCTATATGCGCCTGTTTCATTTTTTCGAACGAACGTTTTTTTGCTTGTTCGAGCAAGCTGTCTACCGTCGACGTGTACTCTTTGTCGAGCATGTCGGTGGAGGTGGAAATGAGGATGACGGCCTCATCGGCATTGGCGATAGCCAGGGTATTGGAGCCCGCGGTCAGTTCCCCGCCTTTGTTCACGATTTGTACCTTGGTAAGGTAGCGGACACCCTTATCGGTACCGTATCCATCGTTGAGCTGCCCTTCCATGATAAGGGTATTCTCTTGCACCGAAAGGGTTGCCCGTTCGGGACGGCTCAGGCTTACTTCAAATGAGACTGACCCTTTCTTATCGGCAGCCACGTGGACAGCCAGCACATCGTCGGCGTGAGAGGAGATATACTCGCGCGTAAAGGTGGTTTCACCTTTCATAAACACGGTGGATGCCACTGCGTCATTGAGCGAAAGTGTCCTCACGTAATTACCCGTATCTTCCGTTTGTGGGTAGGAGTAGTTTATGTGCAGGTCCCCCAGCATTTGAAAACAGCCGTAGGGCGCATCTTTGCTTTTTCCGCCGGAAGAACCGAGCCCGCCGCACTGGAAATGATCGTACATCATGCGTTGTGCTTCCCCGTTCTTTCCTGTAAGCAGTAACTCCCGGATTTTCGGCAGATAATTGAGTGCTTCGGGGTTCAGCGCTTCAGGATCTTCGCTGCCCGACCACATAGTAATGTCGTTGAGCACGATAAGTTCTTTGTCAATACCGCCATCCGGCATCATACCGATACGTCCGTTGCCGAGAGGCAGGGTCTCTTCCCACGCCGCGGCAGGCGTGTTAAACCGCAGGGCGAGTTCTTGGGCCGTTTCAGCAGGTGGCGTGCAGGAAAGCAATGCCGCAGCTGCAAGGAGAATGGATAAAATTTTCATCGAATTGTTCATTTAAGTGGTTGATTATTTTACGGTGATGGCATCTTCTGCCGAGTTTTCTGTTCGTATATCTTTCTCCGCATCCCATCCGTTTTCGAAGCGGTTGTTTTCGATAAGAACGTTGCTGACCCGTTCAAAGAAGAACGGATGTTTGTTCCAGTGGAACGGTTCAAACTCGGTATTGTATGTAACGGTGTTGTTTCGGAAAATCAGTCCGTCTGTCGATTTGGCATAAACGAGCGGACGGTCGAACGTTTCGAACGTATTGTTTTCAATAACAATACCCGAGTGGAAAAACTGCTGTTGATCCTTGAGGTTGGGTATTTCGGGATAGATGGAAATGACGGCGTTTGTAAACTGGTAGGTTGCCGTAAGGGCGTTGATAAACCGGTTGTTTCTAATGATCACCTCCTTGCAGGCTCCGGTTTCGTACCAGCCGTTGCAGTCTCCGCAAAGCAAGATGGCCGTCCCGTGGGTATGGTCGAAAAGGTTGTTTTCGCAGATTACCCGTTTGGGTGTGCTGAAGAGTGCACCGCGTGCACGATTGTTGCGGATGATGTTGTCGGAAAACACTACTTCGGGAGTCCACGTCAGGTTTTCAATCCCGAATTTTCCGGTTTCGGAAATTTCCTGCGGAAGTGTGGCAGCAAAGGTTATTTCAAACTCTTTTGCTCCAAATTCGGTAGGTTTATCGACAGCTTTGATCGATGTAATCGTGTTGAAGTGACTGCCTACCCGTTCCATCTTTTCCGATTCCACAAACTGTACGCTGTCTCCCGTTTCACCCCACTTGAACCCCCATGCTTGTGGATGCATATATCTGGCCTGTAGTGTGGTGTCGTTTAATCGTTTGGTGACTCTCAGGTAAGTCCCGTGTACATTTATGGCATCATCGGCCATTCCTTCATAGAGCCCGTTTTTCGAAACAATCACCCCCTTACACGCCGAAAAGTGGGTTGCATCTGCCTGTGTGGTGAAAAACCGGGGGTCGTCTTCCCCTTTCAGGCAAACGGAGAACCGGTCTAAGGTAATATTTTCACTCATCTGTGCCAGCAGGCCCATCCCTTCGGCATAATGTACCTTAACATTCTCCAGTACGGTGTTGGTGCATTCGCTGATGAAGATGCCGGGTGTGGGACGTTTCCACGAACGCAGGACATAGCGTTCACCCGGCGTTGTTAACTTTATCTGCTCCCATCCCTTGATGCGTAAAACATCCGGCGAAGCTTCTGTAACCGACAGCGGGTTAAAATTTACGTCACGACGTATGTAGGTCAGGCGTTTGTCGGGCCGGAATGCCATTGAGCCCTGTGGGGTTACTTCGTAGCCTTCTCCGAGAAGGACAAGCTTTTCGGTATCGATGCGGTAATTTCCGCCGGGATAAATTTCGGCCAGCAGTTCATCTTTGCCGGGATCCACTTCGAGTATGTTGAGCTGGCGCAAGGCAGGAAGTTCAAAGTCGACGGAGAAATTTTTCAAGGTAATGTTTTGCCCTTTCAGGATGGCAAAAGGGATCATGCGTCCGTGAAAAACAAACTCCGAACCTTGTCCGTCGATGGTTACATTCTGCAGGTTTTCGAGTGCGAACCCCACCTTTTTGGGATTATCCTGGTCGTGGTTCGAGATATAGTATTCGCGTGTGAAAGCACTGTCTGGATAAAAGTCGTACCGCCCTTTCGGAATTTTAACGGTAATGTGCACGGTATCTTTCCGCGCTTGCAGTTGTCCGATCAGTTTAACTGCCGCACCCGACGCGTCTTCTTTCGTATCGGGTTTCACACCGAATGTATACTCCGGTTGTTTTGTAGAGCATCCTGTGCAGATTATCAAGGAGATAAAGAGTAAATAGATGTTTTTTAGCATAATTATCCTGTTTTATTAATTCCGTTCCTTAAATCACTCTCGCATTCTCGAATAAGAATGTTTATTAGTTTTTCAGCAATCTGAGGATAGTTGTCTATTAAGTTGTTTCGTTCCTGAGGGTCAGTATTCAAATTATACAGTTCGAAAATATTTTTTTTGGCGTAATGCCGAAGTTTCCAGCCCGTATTTTCAACGATTGCCGCTCCCAGATTGGAACTGTAAACCACATATCGGTTGTCCGGCAAGAGTACGTTTTCAGTCAGTGTTTTCCAAAAAGAAATACCATCTTTCTTGATGGAAGGTCTTATACCTAACATCTCTGCAAACGTAGGGAGTAGGTCGTAGTTGGAAACCAGTTGATTGCTGATTTCGTTTTCGGCGAATGTGCCTTTCCAATAAAATATGAGCGGAACGTTGACACCGCCTTGCAGGTTACTTCTTTTCAACCCCGCCATGGATGCGTTTCCATTGAAAATATCACCCGATAAGGAGGAGGAGTACTTATTATTGAGATCATCGAAAAATTCTCCCGATTGCAGGTTACGGTACGGTTTTTCAGCTCTTCCTTTTTGTGAATAATAAATCTCGTGTCCGTTGTCGGAAGAAAAAACGACGATGGTGTTCTTTTCTAATCCCTGTTTGCGCAATTCCTGTAGAATCAGTCCCACGTGAATATCGAGCTTCTTTACCATTGATGCATATTCTTTCTCTATAGGCGTGAGTTGGAAGTTATTCTGAATTTCAGGGTATACTTCCGGAACAGAAACCGGTCCGTGCGGGAGTTGCGTAGGATGATAAAGGAAGGTAGTGTATTGTTTTTGCCCATATGCTGAAAGGAGCCCTTTTCCCAAATCATCGGCATAAATGAAGATGACGTTGGGTTTTTGTTGCGCAGCTAAATTACCACTATAGGTAATTGTCGCAACGGTAAGTAATGAGTTAAAAATATGATTTCTCATTAAAAATAGGGTATTAATCAGCTAAAATAGCATGAATATTTTTAACATCAAGGTATTCTTCATCCGGAGACGCATAAATACCATCCATTATATATTCTACGTTAGGGAACTGTTTTAAAATTTCCTTCGCTTTCTCTTTATTTTGATACTTATATAGAGGATAACTGGTATTCCATAGCTGTTGGTGAATATCTTTTGCTGTACCCGATACGACTATATTTTCTATCTTCATTTGCTTTAATAGCGTAATGTTTTTTCTTATATTTCCCTCATCCAACAGCAAAAGGGCAAGAGAAGGTGAAAATGTAAAATTACCGCGATTTACGTCATCAACTAATTTTTTCAAGTCCGAAATGGATGAAGGTGTTCGGGCATAAACTTGTTTCAAAAAGAGTTGGATATTTTTCTCCTTCGCATAATCAGCTAATTCGATGAAAGTTTCTCTCAATGATTTGTTAAAGTTTTCAGGCGTGAAATTATTTTCAATGGTTTGTTGGGTTGAAAGTAACAAAACGTCTGCTCCTAAAGCGGACATTTTATCCATTACGTTTTTAATGATTGCCATACTTTTTTTATAGGGTAGTTCATCGTTATTGACAATACGCAAATCAGGAAACAGGTTGATTCCAGAGGTTAAGTCTACTGACACCTTTAATTTCTGACGGTTTATCCAATCTCCTTCCTGTTGTAGTCTATTTTTTTCTTTGTTGTATAAATAACGCCAATCGACTACAACCCTGTCGTAATGTTCAAAGAAAGTAGGGCGTTTCAGGATCTCTTCTTTTATATTCAGGGTATTCCTTAAGACCAGTGATGTTTTATGTTTTGGTCTATCCGGATTAATCTTTGGCATCACGGATATATCTGCATCCTGAAGATTAACCTTGAATATTCTAACACTACCGCCAGCAATCGTGTTGTGCGTGTTTTTCCCTATTGAGGCTCTTACAATTTTTGGTGTGAATCCAACAGCCTTCATTTCAGATAAATCAGTTTCCAATTCCTTTATCGATGCTATTTTTCCTGTTTTTGTACCGATATGGAACTTTTGTGGATACCATTTATCATTAGATATAAGAACCGTATATTCATTATTGCCTTTATAACATGTAATCATACTTAACGCAGGATTTGCAGAAAATAGTTGAACAGATGAGAAAATATTGTTCAACAACACTTTTACGTGGTTTAAAACCGGAAAAGGTTTCGCTAAAACCTGTTCTTCCTGTGCCAGAGCCGGCAATTCGCATTGAGGCTGATCGGTAATGCCAAAAGGAGAAGCAAACACCGTAATCATTCCTTTGCCTGAATTCAATTCTACTGTTACTGGAATTGTATCACTCCATTGGATTACTTTTGCGCATGATGGATACTTTAACTGCAGCAGGTTATATTCTGCTGTTTCCTGTATCTTATCTCCATTGTATTCTATCTCCGATGCAGATGTATACGCTTTCTTCCCGACACAGATGCCTGCTATACCATTCGGCATATTTTTTAAAGATGCTGACGTGATAACAAGATGGCCGCCGTCTTTTACATACGTTTCGAGTTTGTCATTTATTTCAGAACTCCGTTGTATTTCATCTGCGATAATCAAAACAGGATATTGCTTTAATACCCATAACGGAGCATCGGTCATTAAACAGTCAGCAATATCTCCATACGGAGTTGGAGCAATAAACCCCCTTTCATCTTTATAGTAGGAAGCGTCTTGATATCCGGGATACAATAGGTCGAGTACACCGTCTGTAAAGTAGTTCGGCTTTTCGTAAGGTAGATTTCCCCACAATTTGTATGCCTGACGGGAATAAAGATGACGGGGAAATGTCCATCCGGAAAAGAAGTCTACCATTACAGCAACCGGCGTGTACATTATTCCCGGATCGCCGTATTTATCTACCCATTTGGCTGCACTCTGCTGAATTTTTCCAATTGGACTTAATTTTTCGTTGTCAACCCGCATGGATCCTTCAAATCCTACTGCTAGGCAGTCGTACATCAGATGGTTATACATCAGTCTTTTCAGCAGGCTGAGTGATGTCCCTTTCAAGGGGCCGCCACTGTTGTAGTCTTCATCGATGTTTGTAGCATCCTTATCGTATGTTTTAAACCCCCAACGGTTCCATACCGATGCGTTCCCAAACCAACTAACACCATATTGTTTTCCTGCTCCGCGAATAAATGAATAATAAATTTGTGAATTAGGTAATCCTTGAGCGGTTTCAGCTCCTATTAAGGCATAAACTCCTTCTTTTAAAAAATAATGGCCGAAGTTTAACGAAACAAGTGTAGACATTTTATTTCCGAGCTGATTACCCATCTCCTCGAAATGACGTTGAAAGTTTAAGTATTGTTGTTTTCGGTCTACCCCCATCGGATACATGCGCGGCGCGTAACTCCCGACATATCTCCCGTCCTGCTCGCCGTTGTCCATTCCCAACCACCTGTTGCCAAGTTCAGTTTCAAACAGGGATGAAATGCTGTCTGGCAATACAAACTGTCTCCAATAACCTCCGGGTCCGGAACCGGGGACATATCCCCAAAGATCGAATAAGTAAAGGCCCCTTCTTTTTATTTCACTTACAATTTCTTTGATATTCTCTTGATAAATAAAAGGATACGACACCCATAAGATTTTACCCAGTTTGTCTTTATTGATCCACAAGTCCAATTTTTCATTATAATTTCCTGTTAAATCCCTTAGTGCGATAAATTCGGTTTTATTTTCGAAAAGTGAAGCGTCTGGCGATTGAACAAGGTGTCTTGAATAATCGGGATGTTCTGAAGGTGTCATGGGGTAAGGATAGATTTTTATGCTGTTTTGTCCATGCATGGTTGCAAAACATAATGTCCAAAAGAATATGGAAAACAAAACCGTTTTCATTTTGTGTGTTTTTAAATGTTTCAGCGTATTTTTATTAACATCATGATGTGGATAAGGTAAGATTGTTAAAGATGAAGAGGGTGTGTTAATGCACCCTCTTCAAGAGAGACTATTTACTTATAATCAGTGTTCTGCGAGAGTTTCCCCTGATTTTTATCAATTTCTGATTGAGGTATGGGCCACAAATAGTTTTTATCTTCGAATTTATAAACAACAGGTGCGTCCTGCACTGCATTTAGAACAGTTTTGGCTGTTTTCCATCTTTTTAAATCAAAGTAGCGTTGCCCTTCAAAAGCCAACTCAATTCTACGTTCGTGACGTATTCTCTTACGCATGTCGTCTTTTGACAAACCGGCAGGTAACGGCGGCATTCCTGCACGTGTGCGGATGGTATTTATAGAATTATACGCAAGGAGAGTGGGCCCATTCAGTTCGTTTTCAGCCTCGGCCAGCATCAATAATACATCTGCATAGCGCATAATTACCCAGTCTTGTTGGCTTAATGTGCTATATCCATAAGGAGGGGTGAGGTTCGATGATAAAAATTTAGCAAGTCCTGCTCCTGTTGGCTTTGCGTTTCCAGCAGTATATTCTGTACCGTTAATAACGTATTTCTCGATGAAAACTGTTTTCGCTAAACGTGGGTCCCGGTTTGCCAAAGAAGCGTTGGTAAAAGTTTCAGTATCGAGGGTAAATTTACTTCCCGCTTTTTTCGGAAGCGCTGTGCCCGGTGTTCCGTCTTTCATCTCAAACTCTTCCATGAAATTTAGTAACGGGCTAACGACGAGCCAGTCGGCATACCACATATCGGCAGATGTTGTGGTGTTGGGAGCCAGGAATTTTATCGACATCATGATTTCTGGCGATGTTTCCTGTTTTACATCGATGAAGTTGTCTGAAAAATCCGGAGCCAGGGAGTAGCCTGTAATTTCGCTCAACACTGTTTTTGCTTCGGACATTTTACTGCTAATCATATTGCCGGCATCATCATAGGCGGTATAAAGAATCATACGCGCTTTGTAGGCTTTTGCTGCATTCCTTGTCCATCGGCCTTTTGCCCCGCTGTATGTGGCATCTTTTAGATTGGCAATTGCGAAATCGATGTCGTCCATCATAAATTTATATACTTCGGCTTGAGGCTTCTTTTCCTGATATTGTGTTTCGAGGGTCAACGGTTCACTTACAATCGGCACTTCTCCATAACCTCTGTAGAGATAACTGTAGTAGTATGCCCGTAGCATCCGTGCTTCAGCTTCGTATTGGGTTTTAACAGTACTGTCTAATCCGCTGAAGTCTTTCAATTTACTCAGAAAGATGTTGATTCGGGCAATATCTGCAAGTGCTCCTAAATAAACCTCTGAAACAAAACCCCCCGATGAGGGATCTATATTTCCCTGTACCATGTTTGTCGTTAATCCGTACTGTCCTTCGGCATGTTGCCCGTAACTGTTGTCGGTTAAGTTGTCCCAGCATGGAGTTGAGAATGACCACATATTGCGACGCATGCTGCCGTAGGTTGCAGTGAGGGCCAGATTAATGTCCTCCGGGGTTTTCCAAAAAGTTCCCGAAGAAGGCCTGTCGTTTGGATTTAAATCGAGATCCACACACGAGGAAAAGCCTATAGCAATTATAATAAAGTAAATTAATTTTTTCATTGTTGTTCAGTTTTAAAATTCAACATTCACTCCAAAAGATACGATTTTGTTCTGAGGATATTGAACAAACCTTCCATCTCCGGCACGTTCCGGATCCAATCCCTTATATTTGGTAAAAGTAAGAAGATTGTCCCCGGAGAAGTACAGCCTTATTCTGTCAATGCTTACCTTAGAGGTGATGTTAGCAGGAATTATATACCCAACAGTGAGGTTCTTTAGCCTTAAGAACGAGGCGTCCTGCAAATACCAGGTACTGGCTCTTCTGTTGGGATTTGTACCGTCCCATCCATAATAGATTTTAGGGTAGAAGTTGGATGTGCCGGGTCCTGTCCAGCGGTTATTCACAAAATCCAGCGTGGGTGCAGCTCCCTGTATAAATGGCTCCAATCCCCAGCCGTCCGTGTAGATTCTTCTTCCCTCGACTCCCTGGAACAGGAATGACAAATCGAATCCTTTCCATGATGCGTTTCCGTTGAACGAGTATTCAAATTTTGGAAATCTACCGGGTACGGTTACGCGGTCATCGTTGTCGATGACGTTGTCCCCGTTCACATCGCGGTACTTGATATCACCGGGGCCAAAATTTCCGCTGAACTGAGTGGGCGAATTATCCACCTCTTCTTGTGTCTGGAAAATGCCGATGGCGTCAAGCATATAATATGAGTTGTAGGGTAAATTGTTTTCGCGAATAACATATCCATCAATCTCTCTTGCTCCAAACTTGATAAGCTTGTTCCTGAAAACGTCTACAAAGAAGCCCCCGCCATATTGCAGTCCCGACAAGGCACCCTGGTTAATCCTGTCATTGTACTGAACGGTAAGTTCATGGCCTGTATTCAGCATGTCACCGCTATTAACAAATGGGGCGCTTAATCCCAATGCCCCGGTAACCTGTGCTTGCCTTAAAATATCAAAGGTGTGTTTTCTGTACCAGTCATACGTAATGTTTAATTTTCCGAATAATTGCAAGTCGAGTCCGGCGTCTGCAACCGAGGTCGATTCCCATTTCAGCAATGAGTTTGCAAGAGCGGATTGAGCAACCCCAGGACTTAATACAGAATTGTCAAAGGCATAATCGCCGGTAAAGTTAAGTAAGTCTTGATAGGGATAGGGAAAATCTCCACCTATATTTTGATTTCCTAAAAGTCCGTAAGACGCTCTTATCTTTGCATTTGTCAACCAATTTATCTCTGCATTTTTAATAAAATCTTCTTCGGTTAATCTCCATCCTGCAGAGAACGAAGGGAAGAAGCCCCAACGAGTGTCTTTAGCTATTCTTGATGTGCCGTCATAACGAACATTAGCTTCAAATAGGTATTTCTCCATGTAGTTATAGTTAAACCTGCCGAAATAGGAGTTCAGCGCCCATTCTGTTGTATTTCCATTGGCGGTTTGGACAGCAGCAGTTCCTGCATTCAACTCTTGAAGATTGTTGGTTACATACTTTTGCCGATATCCCTGTAGAAACTGGTAGTTGTTATATTCCTGGCTATATCCCGCCTGTAATCCAAAATTGTGTGCTTGATCTATGTTGAAATCATATTTCAGGTAAGTAAAGAAATTTGTGTAATAATTTCGGTTATTGTGCGATATTAAGCCTTCACCACCCACGTCAAGTGTCCTTGCAAAGTTGCCGGAGTGATAGTCGTAAAGATTGACTATCGGACGCCAGTCTTTATAGGAAACATCACCTAGATTTACGGCCATTTTCGAATACCAGCTTAATCCTTTTGCTAATTTGATATCTGCCCATAGTTGTGATGATACATCGTAATTGGTCGTGGTTCTCATTACATCATTTTCCACGATGGCTACCATGTTTTTGTTATGGCTTTCAAAGTTGTACGCAGAATTCACATATCTTCCATCGGGTAAAAAGGGCATATATGTGGGGGCTTGCGACAAGGTTGACAAAAATGCATCATCATGGCTTTGCCGTGGATTTTTTTGATTTCCCTTTTCCATCGCAATATTTACTCCAACGGTGATCCAATCTTTCAAATCAGACTTTACATTTGTCCTGAAGTTGTATTTGTCAAATGTAAATCCTTTCATTGTTCCCGGCTGATCCACATATCCAAGCGTAATGTTATATGTGGTTCCCTTGTTTCCTCCGTTAAGCGATAAGCTGTGATTTTGAACAAAAGCTGAATTGAACATGTATCCCAGCCAATCGAAATTCGGGTATTTTACCCTGTCCGTTGCGTTCCGGTATGAGTTAATCATATCTTGTGTATATAAACCTGTAGATATCCCGGAATTAGCTTTGGCTTCGTTGGTTAACTCCATGTAGTCGGCGGAATTGGTGACTATATTTAACATTTTGGTCGGATTATGAACTCCAAAATTGGCGTTGTAGTTCACTTTAAAACCGCCGTCTTTTCCCGATTTAGTTGTAACAAGAACTACCCCATTGGCAGCACGTGCACCATAAATAGATGCAGATGCAGCATCCTTCAATACAGAAACACTCTCTATGTCGTTTGCGTTTAGCGTAGAAAGTGATCCCGGAACACCGTCAATTAACACCAAAGGATCAGAACCGGCACTGCTGTATGTACCTTGACCGCGAACTCTTATTTGAACGGATTCATTCCCCGGCTGTCCAAGTCCTTGTATAATTCGGACTCCAGGCATTTGTCCCTGAAGCATGGTTGCCGGATTGGTGACCGGCCGTTTTACCATTTCATCTCCGGTGACTGCCGAAACGGCTCCGGTTAAATTCACCTTCTTTTGTGTACCATACCCCACAACGATCACTTCGTCCAACAATTCCGTATCGGATGCCATAGTAACGTCGATACGGGAACGTCCGTTCACCGCAACGGTTTGTGATTTCATCCCTACATAACTGAACACCAGGTTTCCGTTTGAAGGTACGTTATTCAAAACGTAGTTCCCGTCAACATCAGTAGTGGTTCCGATGGTAGCATTACCTTCCACGATAATAGTTGCTCCGATCACCTCAAGTCCGGTATC
>ENA-UOOK01003768-UOOK01003768.1-fermentation-metagenome-genome-assembly--contig:-NODE-3768-length-16890-cov-3.287199_pt1 | contig 16890 bp, 14 predicted proteins | sample MGYA00245777_ERZ724023 | MGnify/ENA primary metagenome ERZ724023 (study PRJEB28704, sample SAMN03018312) | fermentation metagenome | biome: anthropogenic terrestrial biome; feature: soil; material...
AAGCTGCTGGTCCTGCCATACTTCTCCGGCCTTTAGCAGAATCCTGTCCCCGGGCTGAAACTCTTTCTGGTTCGCCATGGACAGCGTTTTCCATGCCTTGTCTTTGCCTGTCCCGTCATTGTTGTCATTCCCGTTAGATGCATCCAGGAAATAATCCTGCCCCCCGTATGGGTTCTGCTCCTGTCCTGTATCCGCGGCATAACTTATGATATTGGACGGAAATAGTGTCACTGTCATAACTAAAATAAGAAAACCAGCCAATATTTTCTTAATCTTCCCCATAAGAACCTCCTACTCTTTAAATAGTCTCTCAAGTTTTCCTTTATCAACTGACTCTGCAGAACATTTCTTATATTCATTATCTAAAAATTTATTTAGTTTTTCTTCCGCCAGTATTGACCTGATTTGAGTCCCATACAGGTCATCCGACTTGTTTTTATCAAAGGTTTTATTCAAAATCTTAATTACGCTGACTACATCCCCATTTGTTACTTGTGTAACTTCATCCTGCTCCATTTCATCCGCTTTCACTCTCACATCGTAACGTGCCTTGAGGTCCTCCGAATAGCTTTCCCCGGTAAAAGTATATGTATTGGTTTCAACATCCTCCTTGTATTTTTCCTTGATTGCCTGCACCGGAAGGTTCTGACGAAGCATCGTTTCTATATCCGCAGCTGCAGTCTCCGGATGGGTATGATTGTACAGTCTGACTTCAAGAACCTCTGCTTGTGTGGCATATAGTTTCCATTCATCCTGATTTGCTTCAAGATAATCTTTTATCTCCTGTTTACTGACATAAAGTTTTTGTCCTTCTTTTTTGCTCAGTTTATTAATTAGATCATTCCTGGTATTTGTGACAAGATTACTCAAAAATTCCTTCTCTGAAAACTCTTTTTTCCCATATACTATTTTTTTGTCAGCAAAAGCTTGTTCTTTTTCTATATTTCTACTTTCCCTTGCCTTTTCAATCTCATCATATTCTACAGGAACATCTATCCCGTTCTCCCTTGCCATAGATAAAATCAGTTTATCGGTTATACAATGTTCCAGGGCTTGATAAACCAGCACCTCAACCGGTTTTTCTCCCCCTGTCTCTTCATACCAGTCTTCTTTTTCATTCAGCTCTTTGTGATGGGTATTATGAAAATAGTTCATAACCGTACTTTTTTCCATGTCTGAATAGACCTTTAAATCTTTTTCAGTAATCTTATATTCTCCTACCCTTGCAAAAACACAAGAGCTATAACAAGAATGGCAATAGCAAGTAAAATTGAAATACCTATATATAAGCGTCTCTTTCTTTTTGGTTTTTTCAATCAATGCCTTCCTTTTCTAAAATTGTACTTACTTATTCTTCATTTATCACCTGCACCCCCGAGATTGTCGGATAAATCCGATATTCTGGAAAAGTGATGGTTATCTCACCGGTTTCTACTCTATCAAACCTGAGAATCCGTTTATAGCCGATTGTACCGCATTCAACAAGCATTTTTCTCCGGCCGTCTGTGCGGTAATAAATCTGGCATTTTTCAATTCGCTGGCTGTCGGCTATATACTCTTTGAGTATGATGATATTGCACGAAACCGGCTTTCTCCAATGTAAGGTAATCTGTGGCCGGTTATCATCGGCTGTCGGCTGCCAGTATATATCTTTTTCATCATCAAGTGCCGCTTTATCTGTCCTGCCCGATGAAAACTCCACCTCTGCGGCAATAACTTCATCATTTTTGTATTCCAAAGATAAGTGGTCTATATTAAATATCCAAATATTTTATGTTATTTTTTAGGTGAAAACAGTCCGTACTCTTTGTTTTTTATTCATTTTCATCAATATTAAGCCTCTGCTAAGAACTTGCTGATTTCTTCGTCTGTAACCTCATGATTTGAAAGATCACCTGCAAGATACTGGTCATACGCGCTCATATCAACCAACCCGTGTCCTGAAAGATTGAAAAGGATGACCTTTTTCTTACCTTCTTCCTTAGCTTGCAGCGCTTCTTTAATAGCAGCGGCAATTGCATGGTTGGATTCGGGAGCCGGAACAATACCTTCTGTTCGTGCAAACAAAACGCCAGCTTCAAAAGAGTCAAGCTGCTTAATATCAATTGCTTCAATATAGCCGTCTTTAAGAAGCTGACTAACAATACTTCCTGCTCCATGATAGCGAAGTCCACCTGCATGTATATTTGCGGGCGCAAACTTATGACCAAGTGTAAACATCGGAATTAGTGGAGTGTATCCTGTTTCATCTCCGAAATCATATTTAAATTTACCGCGAGTGAGCTTTGGACATGAAGCAGGTTCAGCAGCTACAAAACGGGTATTTCTATCACCTTTTAAATTGTGACGCATGAAAGGAAATGATATACCTGAAAAATTAGAACCACCACCAAAACAACCGATCACAACATCAGGATATTCTTCTGTCATCTCCATCTGTTTTTCAGCCTCTAACCCGATGATAGTCTGATGTAAGGAAACTTGATTTAATACACTTCCTAAAGCGTATTTACAATTTGGGGTTTGCATTGCAAGTTCAATAGCTTCAGAAATTGCAGTGCCCAGACTTCCCTGATAGTTAGGGTGGTCAGTAATAATTTTACGTCCTGCTTTTGTTGACATACTTGGTGAAGCTATAACCTGTGCGCCCCATGTTTGCATTAGCGAACGTCTGTAAGGTTTTTGTTCGTAACTTATTTTCACCATATAAACTGCAAGCTCAAGTCCGAAGGTTTTAGCAGCAAAAGCAAGTGCTGTGCCCCACTGTCCTGCGCCTGTTTCAGTTGTAATATTTGTCATGCCGTCAAGCTTATTATAGTAAGCCTGTGGCAATGCAGAGTTCAGCTTATGAGAACCTACCGGACTAACGCTTTCATTTTTAAAGTATATATGCGCAGGAGTATCCAGTGCCTTTTCGAGTTCAGTAGCACGTACCAGTGGAGTAGGGCGATAAATTTTATATTTATCCCTTACCTCTTCAGGTATTTCAATCCAAGGATCAGTCTGATTCACTTCCTGACGCGAAAGTTCCTCAGCAAACAATGGAAACAAATCCTCTGCCTTGATGGGTTCTTTGGTCTGTGGATTAATCATTGGCTGAGGTTTATTTTTCATCTCGGCAGCAATGTTATACCACTTTGTAGGTATTTCCGATTCTGAGAGCAGAAATTTTTTTCTTTTTGACATAATATATTTATTGTTTATTGGATGTTTTTTTCAATTTAATGATAAAAACTAAATTATTCTGGATAGATTATTCGTTCTGATGTTCTCTTCAACAATTGCGTCAATAACTGCTACTGCAACCATATTAGTAATATCACGGACGGAAGTTTCAACGTCAAGAATATGTACAGGTTTATTTAATCCCATTTGAATCGGCCCAATGATATCATTCATTCCTGTTTCTTTTAGCAGTTTATATGATGAGTTAGCAGAACTCAGGTTTGGGAATACAAGAGTATTTACCTCTTTATCACGCAAGCGAGTGAATGGGTATTTCTTATCTCTCAGTTCTTTATTCAATGCATAATTAACCTGCATTTCGCCGTCTACAACCATATCAGGGTATCTTTTGTGAAGTGTTTCAACTACCTGGTGTACACTTGCAGGGCTACCTACTGAATCAGCTCCGAAATTGGAGTATGATACCATTGCAATTACCGGGTCATGATTAAAAAACTTTACTGTTGCATCTGCAAGTCTAGCAATATCAATCAATGTATCTGTATCGGGATGTCGGTTGAATAGAGTGTCAGCAAGGAATAACATTCCTTTCTTAGTATTCACGATATGCATTGCACCTATATGGTTGAGCCCATCGCGTATTCCGATAACCTCTTTTGCAATTTCAGTAGTATCAGCATATTTACTGAAAACCCCTGTAATCATTGCATCAGCCTCCCCGGTTTCCACCATCATCATACCAAAATAGTTCCTCTCGAACATCTTTTCTGCAGCTTCTTCAAAGGTCATTCCCTGACGCTCTCTTTTTTCAGTAAGAATTTTTGCATAACGCAGTCTGCGTTCTTCTTCACGGTCATGACGAAGATTTACAATCTCCATTCCTTCCAGATTAATCTGGTTTTCTTTTGCAACATTAGCAATCTTCTCTTCGTTTCCAAGTAACACTGGTCGGCATATTCCTTCAGCATAAGCTGTCTCAGCTGCTTTGAGCATATTAAGGTGGTTGGTTTCTGAAAATACCACACGCTTAGGATTCTGACGAGCCATTTCATACAACCGGCGTACCATTTTATTATCAAGTCCCATCAGGTCACGCAGTTTATGATCATAAGCTTCCCAATCCTCAATTGGTTTACGTGCTACACCCGATTTCATAGCAGCCTTTGCCACAGCAGGTGCCACTGAAGTCAGCAGTCTTGGATCCAGTGGTTTTGGTATTATATAGTCTCTTCCAAAACGTAGTTTCTTAATACTGTAAGCAGTATTAACTACATCAGGTACAGCTTTTTTAGTTAGATCTGCAAGAGCATAAACAGTAGCAATTTTCATCTCCTCATTTATACTTGTAGCCTGAACATCCAGAGCTCCTCTGAATATATATGGAAATCCAAGGACATTATTAATCTGATTAGGATGATCAGAGCGTCCGGTTGCGAAAATAATATCTTCTCTCGCACTCATCGCTTTCTCATAAGAAATCTCAGGATTTGGATTAGCCAGAGCAAATACTATCGGATCATTACTCATCGATTGCACCATTTCTGTAGTCAGCACATCTGCAACAGAAAGTCCCAGAAACATATCTGCACCCCTCACAGCTTCTTCAAGAGTAGTAATGTCTCTGTCTGTTGCAAAAGGTTTCTTCCTTTCATTAAGGTCAGTTCTTGATTTATTGATAACACCTTTTGAATCAACCATTACAATATTTTCAAGCCTGGCACCCAACGCAATATAAAGTCTTGTACAGGAGTTAGCTGCAGCGCCGGCCCCATTTACTACAATTTTTATATCCTCTATCTTTTTACCGTTTATCTCCAGAGCGTTAAGTAGTCCGCATGCCGATATAATTGCCGTTCCATGCTGATCATCATGCATTATCGGAATATCAAGTTCCTCTTTCAGACGCTCCTCAATTTCAAAACATTCCGGTGCTTTTATGTCTTCCAAATTAATTCCCCCGAAAGTTGGAGAGATTGCTTTAACTATCTGAACAAACTTTTCAGGATCCTTCTCATTCACCTCAATATCAAAAACATCAATACCTGCGAATATTTTAAACAGCAGACCCTTACCCTCCATAACAGGTTTTCCCGCAACAGCACCTATATCACCTAAGCCAAGTACAGCTGTACCGTTGGATATAACCGCAACCAAGTTACCCTTAGCCGTATATTTGTATGCAGTTCCGGGGTCTTTCTCTATTTCCAGACACGGCTCAGCAACACCCGGCGAGTATGCAAGAGATAAATCATGTTGAGAATTATAGGGTTTGGTAGGTAACACCTCAATTTTTCCCGGACGTCCCTGAGAATGATAATCAAGGGCATCTTCACGCAACTTGTTATTTGTCATTTTGATTGTTTTTGTGCAGTAAAAATTATAATATGCACAAAATTATAAAAATAATGCGATAGTTTATAATTTTTCCTGATAGATTATCTGATACTGTTCTGCAGCGATATGGAATTGAAATGCAGATGCTTCCCCTTCGCAAACTTCACTGTTATGAGAGTGTGTACTGTCGGTCACCTGCTCATCCTTCACAATTGTACCTCTCACCCTAACATACTTATCCACACAATCAGGATCAAATTTTCCAAGAGTAGCACTTGACTCAGCCCGGATAGTTTGTTCACTTTCAACATCCTTCAGAAAAAGTTTCATACCGCTTTTTTCACATACATGTGTACACAGACCTTCAATAATTACACTCTCACCAGCTAGCGATTCAGCATTCAAAATAATTTCATCGATTTCCGTAACGCCAGTCTTTTTACCTGTGCAGCCTGCTATAAAAATGATGGAAATTGTCAGAATTGGAAATAAAAGAGAAAACTTGTTTTTCATACTATACAGTAGTTTTAAAATTTATGATTCAAAGATAACTATTTTCTATTTCTGAGAAAAATTAGGAGTTGTTTGCAGTAAATATTTCTTTATTCGTCGGGAAAAATGATGTTGTTCGTCGATTTATTATTGCATAACGATCTTGTCTCACCTTATCTTTGCACAACTTCAATCAACATTGTAGCCTGTTAAAGATAAAGCAAAATAAGCTTTAGAAGTAAAAAGGCTTTAATATGATTGAATAATTTTAAACAAATTAATACATTTACGTATGGAAACAGAATTCAAACCCAAACAATCGCCAAAAGCGCAAGGTATAATTTTCGGTATTTTACTAATTCTTGCCGGCTTACTATTTCTATCCTTTAATTTTGGATGGATTGATTCAGCACTTAAATCGGTCATTTTCTCCTGGCCAATGCTATTTATTGTGTTTTCTATAATGAGTTTTTCTAAAAAAGATTATGCTTTCGGGTCTGTGTGGTTGATTGCAGGATTATTTTTTCTGCTACCCCGATTATCCGCAGCCTATCCCGGTTATTTTACAGGAATCGACAGTGATTTTACCAGAGTGTACTGGCCTTTGTTGCTTATCATTGTGGGAATTGTAATAGTTTTTAGTGTTTTATCCGGTAAAAACAGAAAAGGAGGATTTTGCGGTCATCACCCAATGCAAACTCAATCCACTGAAAACAGCGATGGGGTAATTAACAAGAGTGTAACATTCGGAGGATCCGAAAGCATATTCCTGGACCCTGTTTTTAATGGCGGAAACATAAGTGCAGTGTTCGGAGGTGTTGTTCTCGACCTACGGAAAACCTCACTCCCTGAAGGCGAAACATATCTTGATATTTATGCTGTCTTTGGAGGAGTAGAACTATATATTCCCGATAACTGGCTTGTTGAAACCAAAATACAGACAGTTTTGGGCGGTGTTGAAGACAAAAGGTTTATTTCTCAAACTGATCATTCCAGAAAATTGATATTACTAGGAAATCTCACTTTCGGAGGCTGTTCAATACATTAGGCTGAATGTAAAGAATGAAATTATTAATCACACATACACAGACACACTGGCTTAAACTTTTGTTACTAAGTATAATATTTGCTGTATTACATACACTGGCATATCAACCACTTGTAACATTCACGTTCAGTTTGTTTTTCCTCAAAAGTCTGGCAGATGGTTTAGTCCTTCTAGGATTAGGTGTATTGTTGTCACAAATAATTCCATCAACCAACTATGTAAAGCTCGATCCCTTACAGCAGTTTATCAATTATTTTGCGTTAGGTATTTTAGTAGTCATATTGTGGGTTTTCAGCAGTTTTGTTGCTTCATACTTAATATTAGGAAGTGACAACATAGATGAAATTATCGATATAATACCCATGACATCATTTATCGGGATATTGCTTTATATCATAGATATTCAGCTCATTCATCATCGCATGGTTGAAAAGGAAATCTCAAATGATCCTGATTTAGAAGCAGACGTTTCATTGAATAAAAGTGATGAGTCGCACGATACCGAAGTTTTAGAGCGAATTGCAGTTAAAGTAGGACAAAAAATTCATGTGATTCTGATTCCTGATATTATTTATATTGAAGCTGACGGCGATTACGTAAGAATAATTACTGATCACGGCAAATTTATGAAAGAGGATACTATGAAATATTATGAGGCAGGATTACCGCAATCAAAATTCGTAAGAGTCCACAGGTCACACATTGTAAATGTTGAAAAGATTCTCCGTATCGAACTATATGAGAAACAGAATCAGATGCTCACACTAAAGAACGGAGATCAAATAAGGGCAAGTGTTTCAGGTTATAAAGCGTTGAGGGAAGCACTCAACTTGTAAAGCGTTATAAATTCTTAATGTAAAGTATGTTAAAACCCGGAAAACTGTTTTGTGGTTTATAGTTTTGCTTACTACCTTTGTGCGTTTTTCAACACAAAGTAAATGGAAATTAGAGATCGAATAATAAACAAAGCAGGAGATTTATTCTTCATGTATGGCATCAAAAGTGTGTCAATGGATGAGCTGGCCTCTTCTCTTGGCATATCTAAAAGGACGATATACGAAAATTTCAAAGATAAGGAGGATATACTCAATTCTCTCCTAATCAAGATAAGGGATGAGCGTAATAATGTTTTCAAACAATTTCTTGCCGATGAATATAATGTGGTAGAGGTTTTTATCAAAGTTATTGAGATTCATACGCAACTGCCCGTAAGTAACGAAAAGCTTTTCCATGATATTTACAAGTATTACCCCAGAATTGCTAAAATGATGCAAAAGAATATGGAAAAGAACAACGTGCTTTTGCAGGAATTTCTGTTAAAAGGTATAAGTCAGGGTTATATTCGTGAAGATCTTAATGTAAAGATAGCGGCATTCCTGGTAGAAGAGAGTACATACACATATATGCGTGCTTCTTACATGGATAAACCCCCCTTCTCTTTTAATGAGCTTTTCTATACGATGATGATTAATTTCGTTCGTGGAATATCTACTGAAAAAGGTATAAAAATTATTGACTCTTATCTGAAAGAAAAGAAAAGTCATTCTATGTAATTGATCAAATGAAAGAATATCTTGAACAGATCAATTATTATGCAATTAAAAAATATAAAAGAATTAAAATAGAAAGATGAAAAGACCAATTATGAATCCAAAAATGTTTACTGTGCTTTTTGTAATGTTGCTCAGTTTCAAGGGGCTTACCATCGCAAAAGCTCAGCAGACAGATAGTTTGTATATCGACTTAAACAGTGCATTGGATATAGCGTTGAGTGAAAATCCCACTGTTAAGGTGGCCGATATGGAAATCACCAAGAAGGAGTATGCTAAAAAAACTGCTTATGGTGCATTGTTACCGCAAATGGATATCATCGGATCATATCAGCGAGCAATTAAGAGACAAACTGTATATTTTGATGAAGGATTTGGCTTTGGAGGAGATATAGACCCAACTAAATATACTCCGGAAGAGCTTAAGATTATGGAAGTAGTGGGTAAAATGTTCGCACCCGATCCCGAAACATCAGGTGATGGTATCCAAATGGGACGTTTCAATGTTTGGTCTGCCGGACTCAATGTGAACATGCCTTTAGTTGTTCCCTCATTATGGAAAAATATCCAGATGAGTGAAGTGGACATAAGCCTCGCTATGGAGCAAGCCAGAGCATCACGAATCAACCTGATTAACCAGGTTAAAAAGGCCTATTTTAGTCTCTTGCTGGCACAGGATAGTTACGATGTACTTAAACTGACTTACGAAACCGACTCTATTAATCTGCAAAATATTCGCAACAGATTCAATCAGGGTGTTGTAGCTGAATATGATGTTATTACAGCAGAAGTAAGGCTAAAGAGTCTGATACCCAGCATCCTTCAGGCAGAAAACATGCGTAAAATTGCAGAAATGCAACTTAATATGCTTATGGGGATTGATGGTGAAATACCTCTTAAAGTAACCGGTTCTCTTGATGAGTACGAAGCTACAATGTCTGATGTGATAATCCCAGCCGATACCTCTTTAATGCAAAATAGCGATATAAAGCAGTTTGATCTTCAGGCAAAACAGGCAAAAAATGCTTATGAATTACAAAAGCTGCAATATGCGCCATCACTCGTAACTTCTTTCAACTGGACATATATGAGCCAAAACAACGACTTCAGGTTCAGTAATTATCGCTGGGATCCATACTCAATGCTGGGAGTAACCCTTCAAATCCCGTTGTTCAACGGTGGTCAGCGTTACCATAATGTTAAGCAGTCCGAAATACAACTCTATCAGCTTAGTGAACAGCGTAAGGAGTTGGAAAGAGGATTAAGGATGTCTATAAAAAACAACTTCGATCTGATTAACAAAAATATCGAACAAGTTATTGCAACACAGTCATCTGTAGAGCTTGCCCGAAAAGGTCACGACATAACCTTAAAAAGGTATGAAACCGGGATGGGTACAATTGTTGATGTAAATGCAGCTGCACTTGCAGTTCTCAATGCAGAGCTTCAAAACAGAAACGCAATTTATGATTACCTCGCTGCAAAAGCTGATTTGGAAAAGGTGTTAGGATATGATATCGCACCTGTTGAAGATATAAACAGGTGATAAAAATTCTTAGATTTAAAATTAAACAAATAGAAAACAATAATAATAACAATATAACTTTATGAAAATGTATAACTTATTGAAGTTTACTCCTTTTGTTGCAGCTATTTTTCTCATTTCATGCGGAGGCTCCGGACAGTCTGCATCAGAGAGTGAAACTTCACAAAAGACAAAAGTACGTGTTGAAGAGGTGAGTCTGGTACCGGTGGATCAGATCTCAACATTCACAGCTACAGTTGAAGCAGACAAGGTAAATAATATTGCGCCCGCCATGGGTGGACGCATACGTCAAATATACGTTGATGTGGGCTCTTATGTAAAAAAGGGACAAGTGTTGGTAGCTATGGATGCTGCTACATTTTCTCAGCAAGAGACACAAGTTGCTACATTAAGAAGAGATTATGAGCGATACAGAGAGTTGTATGAAGTTGGCGGAATTTCTAAACAACAGCTTGATCAGGCTAAAACTCAGCTTGATGTTGCCGAAACAGCAATGGAAAACCTGAGTGAAAATACAAGACTGATAAGTCCGCTGAGTGGAGTAGTAACCGCACGCAACTATGATCCGGGTGATGTTGCTATGCAACTGCCAATTCTTACAATAGAGAGTATGAACCCGGTAAAGGTAACTCTAAACGTATCGGAAAGATATTACAGTCAGGTAAGCATTGGCATGCCCGTTGAAGTTCAGGCAGATGCACTTGGTGATGAAGTGTTTGAAGGTAAGATATCTTTAATTTATCCTACCATAGACCCCATGTCACATACTTTTACAGTGGAGGAAACAGTGCCAAACAGTAATCAAAAACTGCGTCCCGGCATGTTTTCACGTGTAAAAATGAACTTTGGGTCAAACGACCGTCCCCTGTTAAGCGACAGGGCAGTATTGAAGCAAGTAGGTTCAAACGACCGCTACGTATTTGTGGAAGAAAACGGCAAAGCTGTATATACCCTTGTGCAACTTGGCGTAAGAATTGATGATAAGTATGAAATCCTTTCGGGATTAAATGCAGGTGACAAAGTAATTATCCATGGAAATACCAACCTGATAGACGGTTCGGAAGTTGAAGTGGTTGATTAACAGGTATTATCTAATTAAATATAAGGATAAAATAAGATAGATATATGAAGATATATGAAACCGCGGTTAAAAATCCCGTCGGCACATCACTGATATTTATTGGAGTAGTATTGATAGGACTTCTGTTTTACAGACAGTTGCCCATCGACCTCTATCCAAATATCGACCTAAATATAGTGTCGGTAATGACCTCTTATTCGGGTGCGGGAGCACAGGATGTGGAAGCAAACGTAACACGGCCTCTTGAGGATGTACTTAACACTACCGAGAAGCTAAAAGAGATTACATCACAGTCCAGAGACGGACTGTCTATGATTATGCTTGAGTTTGATTTCGGTACCGATATGGATGCCGTGATGAATGATGTGAGAGATAAAGTGTCGCTGATATCCGGGTTCCTCCCCGATGGCACAGAAGATCCCATGATTCTGAAATTCAGCTCAGACATGATTCCGGTAGTTGTTCTCTCTGCCACCGCCGAGGAGAGCGCCGGCGCATTATATAAAATCCTGGATGAGCAGGTTGCCAACCCCCTGAATCGTATCTCAGGTGTTGGAACAGTATCAGTAGGTGGTGCCCCACAACGCGAGATACAGGTGAATGTGGTGCCTGCGAAGCTCGAAGCATACAATATGTCACTCGAACAGATTGCACAGGTTATTGCAGCTGAAAACCTGAACGTGCCTGCAGGTAATTTTGATATAGGTTCACAAACCTATATGTTGCGTCTGGAAGGTGAGTTCAAAAATAGTAGAGACCTTAATAATATTGTTGTTGGCAACAGTATGGGACGCCCTGTTTATCTCAGGGATGTTGCCACTGTCAGCGATACTCTTGAGTCGCGTGTACAGGAAAACTACACCAATGGCAGACGAAGTGCAAGTATCATTGTGCAAAAACAATCAGGTGCCAACACGGTTGCTATTGCAGATGCAGTAAAGGCAGAGTTGCCCGGATTGCAGGAAACATTGCCGCCTGATATCCATATAGAAACAGTAATGGATACTTCAGACTATATTAAAACATCCATTAACAGCTTGCTGGAAACAATCCTGATAGCGTTATTTATAGTTGGTATTATTGTTCTGTTTTTCCTTGGAAGATGGCGTGCAACCATAATTGTTATGGTTACAATACCTATTTCGCTTATCGGATCATTTATATACCTGTACTTGACGGGTAATACAATTAATATTATTTCACTGTCCGCTCTCTCCATAACCATAGGTATGGTGGTTGACGATGCCATTGTTGTGCTTGAGAATATTACCTCGCATATCGAACGCGGCAGCCGTCCCAAGCAGGCAGCTGTATATGGTACCGAGGAGGTTTCCCTTTCGGTTATAGCATCAACACTTACAATTATTGCAGTGTTCCTGCCTATGACAATGGTAGGCGGTTTTGCAGGTGTGATGTTTAAACAGCTCGGGTGGATGGTAACAATTATTATCACGCTGTCGTTGATTATTTCTCTTACGCTAACTCCAATGATGAGTGCCCACATGATGCGCTCAACCAAAGAGACCAATAAAAACAAATTCGACAGATGGTATAGCAAGAACATCTTGCCAATGCTTGATAAACTCGACGGAGGTTACGGAAGACTGGTAAACTGGGTTGCAAGGAGAAGAAGAACAACATTGTTAGGTGTGATTCTAATTTTTATCATAAGTGTAATTATCAGTGCAGTTACTTTGAAAACAGCATTTATGCCCGAGTCTGATAATAACAGCATTGCCCTGACTGTTGAGATGCCCACCGGCACACGTATGGAAGTTGCACGCGAAGTAGGGCATACCATTGCACAAGGCATGAAGGATAAATATCCTGAAATAGAAATTATCTCCTTCTCTGTCGGTATGGCCGGCGAAGACGACACTTGGGCAGCTATGCAGGATAATGCTTCTAATATTATGACCTATACAATGCGTCTTACAGAGGCTAAGAACAGGAAGAAAACCATCTATGATATTTCTGATGAGATTCGTCAGGATCTTGCCAAAATGCCGGAGCTGCATCGATTTCAGGTTATGCCAGGTGGTGGCGATATGGGAATGGCAGGAGGTAATAATGTTGCTGTTGAAATTTATGGATATGATCTTGCCGAAACAGATGCAATAGCTGCAGATATGAGCAGTAAGTTGGCTGATGTAAAAGGATTGAGAGATATTGTAGTATCGCGTAAAGATTATAGGATGGAGTACCAGATTCAGTTCGATCGTGAGAAGCTGGCTCTTAACGGACTAAACATGGCTACTGCAGCTAACGCTGTTCGTAACAGAATCAACGGTCTGGTAATGTCACGTTATCGTGAGGATGGTGAAGAGTACAATATTCGTGTACGTTTTGAAGAGCAATATCGTCAATCAATAGAGGATATAGAAGATATTCTTATCTATAATCCAATGGGTACAGGCGTTAGAGTACGCGATCTGGGTACAGTAATTGAGACATCCTCACTCCCACAGATTGACAGACAAGACCGTGAGCGTATTGTTACAGTTACAGGAACTATCTACGGCAGAGCACTAAGTGAAGTTGTGGAAGATGTTAATATTATTCTGGCAGAAACAGAGATCCCAACCGGAGTTCAGATCGAAATGGCGGGGACATTGGAAGATCAGCAAGAAGCTTTTTCCGAGTTGGCACTACTACTTCTGATAGTATCAATACTTGTTTATATTGTACTTGCATCTCAGTTTGAGTCGCTAACCTATCCATTTATGATTATCCTCACAATTCCGTTTGCCTTTACAGGAGGGCTTCTATTGCTTGCAATAACGGGAGAACCGCTGGGTATAATGGGATATGTAGGATTGATTATGCTTGTGGGTATGGTTGTGAAGAATGCAATTGTGCTTATCGACTATATCAACCTTAACCGTGAGAGAGGCATGTCAATTATCACAGCCGTAGTTCATGGCGGACGCTCCAGGCTGAGGCCGGTTTTGATGACCACACTAACCACCATTTTGGGTATGATACCTCTTGCAATAGGCACCGGTCAGGGATCTGAAATGTGGCGGGCATTAGGTATAGCAATTATTGGAGGTATGACATTCTCCACTATCATTACACTAATACTTATACCTGCACTCTATTCAATGATGGCCGGATATGGTGTACGTCGCAGAAGGAAAAAACACCGCGAAGTTATAGTGGAAAAAAGAGAATTATCGGTTAGTTAAATTGGAAAACGAGATTTATGAAAGCAGTAATGATTTTATTAGACCAGGCTCATTATGATGAGATTGTAGACAACCTGAGCTCACTTAACATACGTGGTTTTACTTCATGGAAAGAGGTGTTTGGAAAAGGAAGCAAAGATGGTTATCCGCACTATGGTTCTCATGCGTGGCCATCAGTGAATAATGCAATCCTCACAATAGTTGAAGATGACAGAGTGCCGGTTTTATTGAAGTATCTGAAAGAACTTGACAATGAGTCGCCCAACCTTGGCTTGCGCGCATTCGTCTGGAATATTGAAGATATGATATGATTCAATTTTGATGTGATTATATTGTTTTTTGTCAGGACATTAGTCATCCTTGACACTGATTAAATTTATATTTTACACTTACCAAATCCTTACAAAGGCCTCTTTTAAAAGAGCAAGATAAGGACGAGGTAAGTGCAAGATAAGAACAAGGTAAGACAAAAGTAATACCCAAAACCGACCATGTAATTACTTTTTATTCATTACAACAGTCCAATATCTTCCATCATCCGTAATCGTGCAATCAGACTCCATATTCCTGGCAATCTGATACCACATATTTTGGGTAAAGCTTACCATATCATTACGGGTGACTTTCCAAGCTTTGCTTACAGATGGAGGCAGAATTTTAACTACTAATGTTGTATCATTCTTCTCCACTAATTCTACATAAGTGGTGATACCAATTACGTAATTAGAAAAATCTATCAAAAGATTATCATAGGTTCGCGATCTTTCCCAGTTTTTTGAATAATTTTCGCCAACTATATTACCAAGCTCTTCAGGAGATAATCCGTTTCTCTTATTATAATCTACCATACTACACATAAAATCATACATAATATTTGTGGATAATGAAAATCTCCTAGACGCTGGAGCATTATTCATCAGAAATTTTTCTCCGATGTTTTTACCGTTCAATATCGGAAAGTTCTGGTTGTTGATCATCATTTTAATTTTCCATACACCATCAGTCTGTTCAAGAAGAAATGTAGAGATGTTTTCAGTTATTCGGGTTAAATTTTCGCCACTTATAGAGTCAATAACTTTTGCAGTTACCAAAGCCAACAACCTGACTGTCGTCAGTGTACATTTCGAGAACGGAATCCCACTGTTTATCATCAAACAGTTGAAAGTATTCTTGCATGAAGTCTTCTGCCGACTTGATCTGATCATTCTGAGCAAATACAAGTGCAGGAAATAGTAGAAATAGGGATAATACTTTTTTCATCGTTTCTGTAATTTTTAATTTTCTTTGAAAACATCTAAGGCATAAAATGTTTGTTCAATTAATATTACAAAAACTTTCCATCTTATTGGAAATATGATGAATTCCTACACCTAATTTCTGTTTTTAGTCAGCTCTTTTTTTCAATATTTATTATGATATTACCTGTTTTTTGTCCGGTTTCCACATACTTGTAAGCATCAACAATATCATCCAGATTATAATGCCTTTCTATTACAGGTCTGAATTCGCCCGATTCAACCAGGAATTTGAGGTATTTAACGTCATCCTGACTGATACCCGGCAACGGGAACAACACCTTTTTTCCTCCCGAGAGCGGGGTGGTGAGGGCAAGCCAAATATTCTCACCGTTTTTGCCAAGTTCAGTAGAAATATAAATACCTTTTTCCGTTAGCAGAGGTTTGCACTCTTTAAAAGAACTTTTCCCGACAGCATCAAAGATAAAAGAGAACTTTATGTCGGTTTTAGTGAAATCTTCAGTTTGATAATCAATTACCACATCGGCACCTAAAGATTTAATCAGACCTACATTTTTAGTGTTGCAAACAGCCGTAACATGAGCACCTAAGTGTTTCAGGAGCTGAATGGCAGCAGAACCAATAGCACCAGTCGCTCCATAAACCATAACAGTATCGCCAGCTTTAACTTTTGCAGCCCTGATACTCTCAAGAGCATAATGCGATCCTTCGGTTATGGGAGCAGCATCTTCATAAGATAAACTGTCGGGTATAGTTGCCAGTGCCTTGTTTTCACTAATAACCATATATTCCGCATGACCACCGAAGGTTTCGTCGTTGAAACCAAAAACCCTGTCACCATTTTTGAATTTAGTGACCTCCGTTCCGGTTTCCTCCACGATACCTGCAAATTCACATCCCAACACCGAAAACTTTGGTTTGAAAAGTCCGCTAAAGAACCTCGAAACAAAATACTCAGCACTTCGAAAACCGCAGTCAGTCCTGTTTACCGTTGAAGCATAAACTTTAATCAGAAGCTCATTTCCTTTAGGCTGAGGTATAGCTATCTCTTTCACACGCACAACTTCAGGCGGTCCGTACTTCTCATACACAGCTGCTTTCATCATAATGTTAACCGATTATTTACATTTTTCTAATTTATTTGGAATAAATGTATAACGGTTTGGGTGGGGGATTTGTTGGGGAGAATTTGAGTTTTAAGGTGTCGCT
>ENA-UOOK01003769-UOOK01003769.1-fermentation-metagenome-genome-assembly--contig:-NODE-3769-length-16886-cov-16.452914_pt1 | contig 16886 bp, 13 predicted proteins | sample MGYA00245777_ERZ724023 | MGnify/ENA primary metagenome ERZ724023 (study PRJEB28704, sample SAMN03018312) | fermentation metagenome | biome: anthropogenic terrestrial biome; feature: soil...
GCTTATTGCTGACAGGTTGCCCCCCGGCAGAGCCTGTTTCCTCTTAACACCCTGATGCAAAGATAAAATTTAAAAGTTAATTAAAATGAATTGTCCAATTTTATTGGGATTTTAAATGGAAGGGTAATATGAATCGAGTTTGTTGTATTTTCAATTTGGCAGCACACTATAGAGCTCCAATATACAAACTTATTGATAAAGAAATGAAAAGTGACTTTTTCATCGGTGATAATGTAAAATCACCAATGAAGAAAATGAATTATCACGAATTATCAGGTTTTAAAGGTGAACTGAAGAATATTTATTTATTAGGGAATGTTTATTGGCAGAAAGGAGCTATTAAAACTGTTTTCTCTGATTACAAACATTATATTATTACAGGTGAACCACATTGTTTATCTACATGGATCATACTTTTGTTTGCTAGAGTCTCGTTTAAGAAAACTTATTTATGGACTCACGGTTGGTATGGAAGAGAATCAAAAATTAGAAAAATAATAAAAAAAATATTTTTTGGTTTGTCGAATCACGTCCTTTTATACGGTGATTATGCACGTGGTTTGATGATAGATGAAGGTTTTAAAGTGGAAAAACTACATTGCATTTACAATTCATTGGATTATGATACTCAAATTAAAGTCAGAAAATCATTAAAGAGATCGAATGTTTTCAATGAAAGATTCGGTAATGATAATCCGGTTTTATGCTATGTAGGGCGCATTCAAAAAGTGAAACGATTGGATATGCTTATTGAATCAATGGTAATTTTAAAAAACAAATATAAGAAGTCGTTAAATTTGGTTATTGTAGGGAAAGAGAGTGAAGATACTGATATAAATGAATTGATAAAGATAAATAAACTATCAGATAATGTTTGGTTTTACGGACCCTCTTACGACGAAAATGAACTTGGTATGATTTTTTACAATTCAAATCTTTGTGTGTCTCCAGGAAATGTAGGTTTAACCGCCATTCATTCGCTCACATATGGTTGCCCAACAATAACTCATAATAGTTTCGAGAATCAAGGGCCAGAATTTGAATCAATAACCCCAGGTATTACAGGTGATTTTTTTGAAGAGAAAAATATTGATGATCTTGCATTGAAAATAAATGAGTGGCTTAATTTCCATCCAAAAATTGATGATTCAATCAGAAATGAATGTTATAAAGTGATTGATGATAAATATAATCCTCATTATCAGATTCAATTACTGAAGTCGCTCTTAACTTGATATGAAGAAACTTTTACAAATAAACTCTGTAGTCAACTCCGGATCTACTGGCCGCATTGCTGAAGAAATTGGACAGACAGCTATTGCTGCTGGATGGAAGAGTTATATAGCATATGGAAGAAACGACAGACCCAGTCAATCTGAATTAATAAAGATTGGCAATGAATGGGATATCAAAATGCATGGGTTTCAAACAAGATTATTCGACAGGCACGGGCTAGGTTCAAAATCTGCGACCAAAGAGTTAATTGGAAAGATTAAAGAAATCTCACCTGATATCATCCAACTTCACAATATTCACGGTTACTATATCAACATAGAGATACTTTTCAAATATCTTCGAAAAACAAATATTCCTGTTGTATGGACATTTCATGACTGTTGGCCAATTACAGGTCATTGCTCCTATTTCACATTCGTAGGCTGTGAGAAATGGAAAAAAAAGTGTTACGATTGTCCGCAAATAACAAGTTATCCTGCTAGTTGGTTGGTTGATCGTTCAGAAAAGAACTTTCATCTCAAAAAAGAATTGTTTACTTCGTTGCCCAATTTAACATTGGTGCCAGTTTCAAAATGGTTGTCTGGAATATTGGAGGAATCATTTCTTCAAGGTTATTCAATTAAGCTTATTCATAATGGTATTAATACAGATGTATTTAAACCTTCAACTAGTAGACATTTCCGCAGCAAACATGGTTTGGAGCACAAGTTTCTATTGTTAGGAGTTGCAAGCGTTTGGAGCCCACGCAAGGGTTTGAAAGATTTTATAGAGTTGAGTAAGCATTTGAACAGTGATTATCAGATAGTACTGGTAGGACTTTCTAGGAAACAGATTGAGCAGCTTCCAAATAACATTCTGGGTATTGAAAGAACTGAGAGTGTAGAAGAGCTAGCAGACCTGTATGCTTCGTGTGATGTCTATGTGAATCCTACTTACGAAGATAATTTTCCTACGACAAACCTTGAGTCTTTGGCGTGCGGAACACCAGTGATAACTTACAAGACTGGCGGCAGTCCTGAAGCAATTGATGAGTTCACAGGAATAGTGGTTGAACAGGGAAACATTGGTAAACTTATTGATGCTTTTAACAAAGTAAAGGATAAAGGTAAACAATCTTACTCAGATGCATGTGTAAATAGAGCGCACAGGTTATACAAGAAAGAGGATAGATACCAGGAGTATATTAAATTGTATGAAAATATTCTTCGTAAATTATCCAATTCTTAATTGTCTGTAAGATTCAAGGTTAAAGTAAAAATGATACATAATGTAAAAAAGATCAAAGATAATTGGACATCATGAAAGTGAGCATAATCACAGCAACATACAATAGTTCAGCACATATTGTTGATTGTGTGAAATCTGTAAATGATCAAACCTACCAAGATATTGAACATATCATCGTAGACGGGGCATCGAAGGACAATACGCTGGACATTGTGAATGGTATTCCAAACAGGGTAGGGAGAATAATTTCGGAACCGGATAAAGGTATATACGATGCAATGAACAAAGGGATTAACGCTGCAACCGGTGACGTGATTGGTATATTGAATTCGGATGATTTTTTTACTTCAGATGATGTAATTCAAACAGTTGTAGATTCTTTCAAGAACAACGATATTGATGCCCTGTATGGAGATGTGCATTTTGTTTCTCCTGATAATCTTTCTAAAAGCGTACGCTATTACTCTTCATCGGTATTCAACCCTTCGTTGTTTAGATTTGGATTTATGCCGGCACATCCTTCTTTCTACATGAAAAAGGAGTGTTACGACAAATATGGTTTGTATGCGTTGGATTACAAAATCGCTTCGGATTACGACTTATTGATTCGCTATTTGTATAAAGAGAAGATTAAGTATAAATACATCAAAAAGGATTTCGTGACAATGCGTACCGGTGGGGTTAGTACCGAGAATTTCAATAGTCGTGTTACATTAAACAAGGAGATTGTCAGAGCTTGCAGGAAATATGGCATCTATACCAATGTGTTGATGCTGAGCCTGAAGTATCTCTATAAAATTTTTGAACTCAAAAGATAATTTGTTCCAAGATAATTATGACAAAAAAAGCATTGATCTCAGGTATCACCGGACAGGATGGTTCCTATTTAGCGGAATTTCTGCTGGAAAAAGGATATGAAGTACATGGACTGCTGCGGCGGTCTTCTTCATTTAATACGGGCAGGATTGAACATCTTTACCTGGATGAGTGGGTGCGCGATATGCACCAGAAGCGTTTGATCAATCTGCACTATGCGGATATGACTGATTCCAGTTCTTTAATAAGGGTGATACAGAATATTCAACCGGACGAGATTTACAACCTGGCAGCGCAGAGTCACGTGAAGGTGAGCTTTGATGTGCCTGAATATACAGCCGAGACGGATGCGGTGGGTACACTGCGTTTGCTGGAAGCAGTGCGCATCCTTGGTCTGGAGAAGAGTACCCGCATATACCAGGCTTCCACTTCAGAACTGTTCGGATTGGTGCAGGAGGTACCGCAGAAGGAGACGACTCCTTTTTACCCGCGCAGTCCTTATGGAGTGGCCAAATTATACGGTTTCTGGATCACAAAGAACTACCGGGAGTCGTACGGCATGTATGCTGTGAATGGGATTCTCTTCAATCACGAGAGTGAACGACGGGGTGAGACTTTCGTTACCCGGAAGATCTCCATCGCAGCTGCAAGAATTGCACAGGGGATGCAGGACAAGCTTTACCTGGGGAATTTGGATGCCATGCGTGACTGGGGTTATGCAAAGGATTACGTGGAATGCATGTGGATGATTCTGCAGCACCCGGAACCGGAGGACTTTGTGATTGCCACGGGTGAGATGCATTCGGTCCGTGAGTTTTGTACACTGGCCTTCGCCGAAGCTGGCATCACCCTGCGGTGGGAAGGTGAAGGGGTCAATGAGAAAGGGATTGACGTAGCTACCGACAAAGTGCTGGTAGAGGTGGACAAGAAATATTTCCGCCCGGCAGAGGTGGAGCAGCTGCTGGGTGATCCGACCAAAGCAAGGACGTTGTTGGGTTGGAACCCGACCAAGACTTCGTTCCCCGAACTGGTACAGAAAATGGTGGCACACGACATGCGTTTCGTGCGCAAGTTGAAATTGAAAGCGGAGATTGACGAGGATTTACAATAATTTTGGTTGAACTTGCAATGCGACGACTGCTTTCTCTTCCACCCAATGCCGTAAAGGATTATACCCAACTTCACCACCGTAATGGGAAGGAGTGGTTTTGTACTTCGGACCCCCGGGACAAACGGTTGGGATCGGGTAGTGGAACTACCTGGTTGCTGGAAGAGTGTTACCGGGAGGAAAATCCGGGTGTGGACTTTAACGATTGGCTCTCGGCTGAGAAGCGTATCCTGATTCATGCCGGTGGTCAGAGTCGTCGCCTCCCTGCCTATGCGGTGACGGGGAAGATAAGTCTCCCTGTGCCCGTATTTCGTTGGGCAAGGGGTCAACGATTGTCGCAGGACTTGCTGAGTCTGCAACTGCCGCTTTATGAGAAGATCATGCAGCAGTCGCCCGCTTCACTCCGTACGCTGGTTGTGAGCGGTGACGTGTACATCCATGCGGAGAAGCCCTTGCAGGAGATACCGGAAGCGGATGTGGTCTGTTATGGTTTGTGGGTGGATGCTTCACTGGTAACACGCCATGGAGTGTTCGCTGCACGAAGGGAGACCCCTGAAGAACTGGATTGCATGCTTCAGAAACCTTCCTTGCGTGACTTAGAGGATCTTTCACATTCGCACTTCTTCCTGATGGATATCGGCCTCTGGTTGCTGAGCGACCGGGCGGTACAGCTATTGCGGGAACGCTCCTATGGCGACGGGGAGAAGATGCAGTTCTATGACCTGTACAGCGCGTTTGGACTGGCATTGGGAAATCGTCCTGCCATCAAAGATGAAGCGATCAACAACCTTTCGGTAAAGATTCTACCCCTGAACGGTGGGGAGTTTTACCATTACGGGACCAGTCGTGAGATGATTTCGTCTACGCTGGCGCTGCAGAACAAGGTGTATGACCAGCGACTGATCATGCATCGCAAGATTAAGCCCAACCCTGCCATCTTTACCCAGAACGCGGTGGTGGAAGTCTCTTTCACGGAGAGCAACCGCAACATATGGATTGAGAATGCTTGTGTTGGGAAGAAGTGGCGTCTTTCGGCCGATCATGTGATTACAGGGGTGCCGGAGAACGACTGGCAGCTGAACCTGCCGGAGGGGATCTGCATAGACATGGTGCCGGTGGATGAGACAGGTTATGTGGTTCGTCCCTATGGAATCAATGATGCGTTCAAAGGAAGCATCGGCAGTCCTGAGACGATTTGGATGGGGCTCCCCATTATTCAGTGGTTGGAAGAAAGAGAACTGACTTCCGACCTGCTGGGGGGTGATGGGATTGATCTTCAGCAATGTCCGCTTTTCCCCTGTTTGGAATCAAAAGAAGAAATGGAGCAAGTGCTTAAGTGGATGATCGGTACGGAACCCTTATCCGCTGAAGGGAAAGATATCTGGCTTCGCTCCACACGCTTTTCAGCCGATGCGTTGATGGATCGGGCATCACTGTCCCGATTATATGCCCAACGGTCGAAAACCCGACGGAAGAACTATCCGATGTTGGAGCAGAATTACGAAAAGAGTGTGTTTTATCAGCTCGATCTCTCCCATGTGGCGGAAGATTATGCACGTTTGCAACTGCCTGCTCCGAGGGCTCTTCTTGACGACGCGGACAGCATGCAGAAGATTCACAACAGGATGCTTCGCTCCCGTCTATTTTCGTCGCAGGGCGACAGCCTGAATGCGGAGAAGGAGGAGTCGGAAGCTTTTATGCTGCTACGAAACGGGTTGATCAATGCTGTGACGGGTGAGAAGCGTGTGCCGAAGTTGGCAGCGCTTCCCGATCAGATTGTCTGGGGCAGGAGTCCGGTGAGAATTGATCTTGCCGGAGGGTGGACCGATACGCCTCCTTTTTCGCTCTACGCGGGTGGGAGTGTGGTGAACATGGCCATTGAACTGAACGGGCAGCCGCCTTTGCAGGTCTATGTGAAGCCTTGTGCCGATCATCACATCGTGTTGCGCTCCATTGATATGGGTGCCACGGAGGTGGTGAAGACTTTTGAGGAGTTGCGGCTTTACCGCAGGCTGGGATCGCCTTTCTCTATTCCCCGGGCAGCGTTGGCGCTTTGTGGCTTTCTGCCTGAGTTCGCGGGTGAGCGGCATGATTCACTGGAGCAACAGTTGAATGCTTTTGGTGCCGGGATAGAGGTTACCCTGCTTTCAGCCATTCCTGCAGGGTCGGGTTTGGGCACCAGCTCAATTTTGGCGGCTACTGTGTTGGGTGCACTGAATGACTTCTGTGGGCTGCAGTGGAACAAACATGAGATTGCAACGATCACATTGGTGCTGGAACAGTTACTTACCAGTGGCGGTGGTTGGCAGGATCAGTATGGCGGCATCTTGCATGGAGTGAAGTTTCTTGAATCGGAGAGTGGCTTTCTGCAGCAACCCCAGGTGAGTTGGTTGCCGGAATCTATCTTCAGGGATTCATTGCAGGCTCCCTGCCACCTGTTGTACTATACGGGCATCACCCGTGTGGCAAAGAATATCCTGGGTGAGATTGTGCGGTCGATGTTCTTGAACGAGGGTCATCATCTCGCCATCCTGCATGAGATGAAAGCGCATGCCGTGGATATGGCGGAGTGCATTCAGCGGGGCAATTTTGAACGGTACGGAAAACTGGTGCTGAAGAGCTGGCAGCAGAACAATGCACTGGACAGAGGGACCAATCCCCCGGGAGTGGCACAGATCATTGATCTGGTCAAAGATTATACCCTTGGGTACAAGCTTCCCGGTGCCGGCGGTGGAGGCTATCTCTATATGGTTGCCAAAGATCCGGAAGCTGCATTACGGATCCGGAAGATCTTAGAGGAGAACCAACCGAACGACAAAGCCCGTTTCGTGGATATGCAACTCTCCAACAAAGGTTTTCAGGTGTCGAGGTCATAAAAAAAGAAGTAAATGTGCTCTGTTATGTATGATATTTCAACATACAAACGGATTTCATTAAACAGGTGTTTTGAAGAGTTATAATAACCAAACTAAAGTGTGGATTTTAAATAATTATGAAAGTAAGTATTATCACAGCAACATACAATAGTTCAGCGCATATAGCGGATTGTGTTGAGTCTGTGAATAATCAGACATATAATGATATTGAACATATCATCATTGACGGTGCTTCAAAAGACAATACGGTAGATATCATAAAAAGTATACCCAACAGGGTTGTGAAAATTGTGTCAGAACCGGATAAGGGTATTTATGATGCAATGAACAAAGGGATTAAAGCAGCAACTGGAGATGTGATTGGTATCTTGAATTCAGATGATTTTTTTGCTAACCCTGATGTGATTAGTGAAATTGCAAAAGAATTTCAAGATGATGCATCCTTAGAGGGTGTTTATACAAATCTTTATTATGTGAATCAAGACAATCCGAATCAGATAATACGTCATTGGGTGTCGAATTCTTTTAAGAAGGGAAGCTTCTTTAAAGGATGGCATCCACCTCATCCAACATTATATCTAAGAAAAGAGGTGTATGAAAAATACGGGATTTTCAATCTTGATTTTTCTCTTTCTGCTGACTTTGAGTTGATGCTACGATTCTTTGAAAAAGATAAGATTAAAACGAAGTATTTACCTATTACCACCATTAGAATGAGATTGGGTGGGGCTACCAGCAAAAACTGGGAGAACATTAAAAAACAGAACATTCAATGTGTGGAAGCTTTTAGAGTTAATGGTCTTAAACCACCATTATTTTATACCCTTTACAGGCTATTACCGAAGTTGCTACAATTTTTTAAAAGAAGATGAAACAGAAATTGTTATTTACGGGTGCTTCCGGATTCTTAGGACACAATGTGCTACCTCTCTTGCAAAAAGATTATGAGGTGAAAACATTGGGATTGACTGAAACAGATGACTATTTTGTGAACATTGCAACTTCAGAGCCTCAACTGGATCAACCGTTTGATATTATTTTGCACGCTGCCGGTAAAGCGCATATGGTGCCAAAAACAGAAGAAGAAAAAAATATGTTCTTTGATATCAATTTCAAAGGAACAGTAAATCTGTGCAAGGCCCTGGAATTATCAGGTATACCAAAATCTTTTATTTTTATAAGTACAGTAGCTGTGTATGGATTGGAATTTGGGGAGAATATCACTGAGGAGCATCCATTAAACGGGGATACACCATATGCTTTGAGTAAGATCCAAGCGGAAGAATATCTTACTGATTGGTGTGCTCGGAACAATGTGACATTGGGAATTATTCGCCCTTCACTGATTGCGGGTCCAAATCCTCCGGGAAACCTGGGAGATATGATTCGAGGCATTAAGACGGGTAAGTATCTTTCCATTGCTGGTGGCAAGGCACGTAAAAGTGTGCTGATGGTTCAAGACATCTATCGTTTGATATTACCTTTAATGGAAAAAGGGGGTATCTACAACGTCTGTGATGATTCTCAACCTACTTTTAGAGAGCTGGAAATACTTATATCGAAACAACTTGGTTTAAAAACGCCTTTATCAATTCCCTTTTGGCTAGCAAAATCGATGGCTTTGGTTGGTGATCTATTGGGAAAGAAGGCTCCCATCAACTCACTTAAACTGAAGAAAATTACGGAATCTCTTACTTTCTCCAACGAGAAAGCCAAACGGGAATTGAATTGGCAACCTTTGAATGTGTTGGAGAATTTCAGGATTGGGTAGTGAGAATGTATTTAAAAAAGCACATTGAATGAAAGCAGGCAATATTAAAGCGGCTGGGTATCGACATGATGCCGATTACTGCAAAGAAGGGAATGAGAAAGACTCTCGGTAGTTTTAAGTGATTAGGCGAGTTAAATATTTCGAATATTACACATAATTCGAATATTTCGTTTATATTTGCAGTTACAACATAAAAAAATACAGTTATGGTAACGACAAATGATATAAAAAGGCCTAATAAACGTGAGCGAAAATTAGCTCAGGAGTCTTACACTTCTCTCATTTCCTCGATTGAACAGTTAAAATCGGACCAGGCCGAAATTGAAATTGAAGAGACCAGGGAGAGAATTATTCTTCCTGTAAAAGCATTGAATTTATTAGGAGAAATATTAAAGGCAATGAGTCAGGGTAAACCTATTTCAATAGTACCTATTGCAACGGAAGTGACAACCCAAAAAGCTTCAGAGATTTTGGGATGTTCAAGACCCTATCTCGTGAAATTACTAGAGGAGGGAAAAATTGAATATACAAAAGTAGGAAAACATCGTCGCATTAAATATGAGGATGTGATCGACTACAAAAAGAAAATGAAAGAGGAGCAAAAGAAACGGCTCATCGAGATGATGCATGCAGATGAAGATCTAGGGCTTTATGATTCATAGCGTTCGATTTACGGCAGTCCTGGATACCAATGTGATTTATCCGGTAATTATCAGAGATCTTCTTCTCTAGTTTGCCTATTATGATATGTATACTCCAAAATGGAGTAATCATATTTTTGATGAATGGAAGGACGTGATGCATAGAAAAGGAGTTTCACCAGATGAATCAGAAAAACGTACACTCAACCTGAACAATGCCTTTCCCGATGCTTTGGTGACACATTACGAAACCCTTATTGATCATCTTGAATTGCCGGATGAAAAAGATAGGCATGTATTGGCCGCAGCTATCAAAACGAATGCACATGTAATTGTTTCAAACAACATAAAGGATTTTCCAGAAGATGTTATGGATAAATATGGCCTGAAAATTAAAACACCGGATGATTTCCTGACGGATATCATTGACTTGAACACTGAAATAGCGATTGAGGCTTTCAAAGAAATGGTGCTGAATAAAAAAAATCCAGAATTAGATGAATATGAAGTGTTGAACTGTTTAAGAAAAAACGGACTGAAAGATACTGCCGACTACCTACATGCCCTTCTTTAATTCGGGTCTAATTGGTCTTTGTTGCTGGATTAATTGCTACGTCGATAAAGAAGGAAATAACAAAACTAATATTTCGATAGTGGTATAGGAATAGTTTATTGTATAATTTAAAATATCGTTGCATAGGAAGTATTCATTTTTTAAGGACAATGAAAGATAAAGAATTCTTGTTTCGATTAGTTAATTCAAAGGATGTCTTGCTCTTTATTGGAGCCGGGTTTTCTATCCCTTCTGGGATGCCTTCGGGAAATGAATTGAAAGAATTTCTTGTTGAAGATCTGAAAGAGATAACAGGGTTGGATATGTCTGATAAATCATTACAAGATATTTGCGACTTACTAAAAAATGAATTGGGACATGTCAAATTTATCAAATTGTTGGCTGATTATTTGAATAAGACAAGCACAGATACATCTTCACACGATCTATTGGCGAACATTCCTTTTTTCGATAACATTGTGACGACAAATTACGATTCATATATCGAAGATGCTTTTGGTGATAAATGCATCGTAAAAGTCTCTGATCGACAATTGGGTATTTATGAAAAAGGGAGAGTATGTATTTATAAAATTCACGGTGACTTTTCTCATCCTCAACAAATAATTATTACAAAAGGTGATTATGCGAGATTTTCAAATGACCCTAATAATTTGATATGGAATGAAGTAAAGGGGTTGATGTCAAAGAAAGCAATATTGTTTATTGGTTATAGCCTAGATGATGTGCATGTATATAATTATCTTTTTGGGATAATTGGAAAAAAGGGAAGTAAAAAAAAATGTCAACATGCATATTTTGTTGCACCTGGTATAAGCAAAGAAGATAAAAAATTATTAAGATTCAGAGGTATTACACCGATCAATTCAACGGGTAAGGATCTGTTAATTGAGTTGCAAACTTATTTAAAATCTAATATCATTAATTCCTATAGAAGAAAAGAGACAGATCAATCTAGTTTCTCCTCGTTTATGGCTGCAAATAATATCTCAGTAAAGATGTGTTCTTCAGAACCATCTTTGACTGATTTTAAGCCTATTGATCCATCCAAACCATTTGAATCCAAGTTCCATTTTGGATTAAATATATCGTTATCAGACACCGAAAATTTAGAAAAAATTGGTTCAATAACAGAGGAAGGAGGTTTAAGGATTCCTGGGAGCAACTTATATAATTTTAGAGGTGTTATAAACGATATAGAAATAATGAATAATTCTAATATCAGTTATATAGAAATTCAACCTACCACTGAAGAAGTAGATATCCTTTATACAGATGCTGAAGGTAAAACGATATATTATCCACACTCAAAATGTTATAAAAATTCTTTTGCCAAATATGATTTACGTTTTTTGATAAATAGAAAATTATATTCAATTAACTTATATCTGAATTTTGTAGATGATAAAATAAAAGGAACTTTTACTCTGGATTTCCATACAATCAATATGGAACATACTGGACTAAAAGAAGAGCTCAGAGAGTTGTGGTTAATGACAAGTAAAAAAGAAGGCTGTTTCAATGTAAAAATTAATAATAAGAATATCCCACTTGAAATTGATATGACTTCGCTTTCTAATATTACTAACGATGCTGTAATTTATTATGGTTGTTTGAATAAACTTGTGATTGAAAAAAATATTCGTATACAAGAATTTCCTGAATTTAGTTCGGAAAACTTGGAGAAGGCTCTCATCTTGTATTCCTATTTTTTTGATATCGGGATTAGTGCATCTACTATTTATCACTCAGATAAGCTAACGCTTTCGTCAGAGATAAGTCTTATTGAAGAGACAACGGATTTTGTTGAGAGTTTCAACAATAATCTCCATGCCATAAAGTTGACTGGAGAAAGAAATAATATTACATTAGGTGACTTTACAATTCAGAAACTTTACAACTGTATGGTCGTAAAAAACGCCATCACACAACGTATTGAACAAAACTCTGGGGTCTACAATTTATCTAGCACTTCGAAAACATCTGACATAATGTTTTTCTTTACTGACAACGCAGAGAAGATTGATGTTCTTTTATCCAAACATAACAATGTACTCGATTTAGTGAATCCTTATCAAATGTTTGAATAATAGTTTACAGACATAATGAAGAATATAATTCCACCGGTTAGCAAATTAATATCATATAAACTGATTTTTCTTGGTATGAAACAGTCCTTTTGATTATTGATCGAAACTTTTAACGACAATGAGATAAAACGAAAACGTTGAATAGTTTAATTAAAAATAGAATATGGGTTCATTAATCACATATGGTATCGTCTTAGTTTTGCTGCTTGCGGCAGAACTTTTTTATTTCCGGATAGCAGATCGATTTAACATCATCGACAAACCGAACGAGCGGAGCTCGCACAACTATATCACCATCCGAGGTGGAGGGGTCATCTGGTGGGTAGCCGCCCTACTCTACCTGTTGTTTAACCTATCCGTAACGGCCGGGTGGTTTTTGGCTGGAATCACGTTAATTGCAGGTGTAAGCTTTGTGGATGACGTAAAAGGGCTGGGACAGAAAATGCGCTTGCTCTTTCACCTTCTGGCAATGAGCTGTGCATTCTACCTGGCAGGTGTCTTCGGGAGCTATCCTTGGTGGGCTATAGTTATCGGCTACGTAGTGTTTATTGGCATCGTCAACGCGTACAATTTTATGGATGGCATCAACGGGATCACAGGACTCTATAGTATAGCAGTACTGGCTTCGCTGCAGTATGTTAACCTGTCGTACGGAAATTTTGTGCCACCGGACCTGATCTGGTACCCGATGATTGCTTCTCTAGTATTCCTTTTCTTCAATTTCCGGAAGAGAGCCCGGTGCTTTGCCGGGGATGTGGGAAGCGTGGCCATCGCTTTCTGGATTGTGACACTACTGCTAATATTGATCATAAAAACGGAGAACCTGATATGGATTGGTTTCCTGATGGTTTACGGAGTGGATACAGTGATGACCATCCTGCACCGCATTTACCTGAAACAAAATATTATGGAGGCGCACCGGCTCCATTTCTATCAGATACTGGCAAACGAAAAGAAGGTACCCCACCGGTTGGTGTCGCTAATCTACTTCACGGTGCAACTGCTCTGCTCCGCGCTGATCATTATACTCTACCCGGTAATGGGATGGTGGATCTTAATAATCCTTGCGATTCTATTGATATTGATCTATTCATTCAAGTTTAAATTCGTAAAAATATCAAATCCGTGATTATAAAACGGGTAGGCCGATAACACAGATGCAAAAATGAAATACCTGCTCTCTCTTCCACTAAACGCCGCAGACAATTTTTCCACACTGCTCAAAAACAGAAAAGGACAATGGTTTTGTACTTCAGACCCAAGAGATACCCGGCTGGGATCCGGAGGCGGCACAACGTGGCTGCTGGAGGAATGTTACCGAAACGAAGACGGGCAAACCTCTTTTGAAGAGTGGCTCGCTAAAGAACAACGAATCCTCATCCATGCAGGCGGTCAAAGCAGACGGCTGCCGGCATATGCGGTCTCAGGAAAAATAAACGCTCCTATCCCGGTATTCCGGTGGGCAAGAGGACAGAGATTGTCCCAAGACCTGCTGACGGTACAGCTTCCCCTGTACGAGAAGATAATGAAGGAGGCACCGCAGCCGCTTCGGACACTCATAGCCAGTGGAGATGTCTTTATCGACGTTAATGGCGCACTTCCCGCTATTCCTGAAGCGGATGTGGTTTGCTTCGGGCTTTGGGTAGATTCTTCCCTGGCAACCCGTCACGGTGTCTTTTCCGCATTGAGGGAAACACCCGGGGTCCTGGACCGTATGATGCAAAAGCCCTCCATTGAAGAACTGGAAACGCGTGCCCGGACACATTTTTTCCTGATGGACATCGGATTGTGGTTATTGAGTGACCGGGCAGTACAATTGCTCAGGGAACGCTCTTACGGCGCGGACGGGAAGCCCGTGTTTTACGACCTGTATAGTCACTTTGGCCTGGCGTTGGGCGAAAATCCACCGATCAAAGACGACGACATCAACCAATTATCGGTAAAAATCGTCCCCTTGCCCGATGCACGCTTTCACCACTACGGCACAAGCCGTGAGCTGATCTCATCTACCCTGGCTTTACAGGAAAAGGTAACTGACCAACGGCTGGTAATGCACAAGAAAATCAAGCCCAACCCTGCCATTTTTACCCAAAACTCACGGATAGACATCTCTTTCAACGAAAGCAACCGGAACGTGTGGATTGAAAACTCGGTCATACCTGAAAAGTGGGCAATTGCTTCGGATCATGTGATCACGGGAGTGCCCGAAAATGACTGGGATATCCACATCCCATCGGGAATTTGCATCGATATTGTTCCTGTTGGAGAAAAAGGATACGCTGTGCGCCCTTACGGGATAGACGATGCATTTAAGGGCGATATCAGGCATGCTTCTACCCTGTGGATGGGAAAACCCGTTAGCGAATGGCTACAGCAGCGAAACCTGGAAATAACCGACTTGGGTGGGCAGGCATCTGACCTGCAGAAGTGTAAGTTATTTCCTTACGTCAGTTCCGAAGAAGAGATAGAACCTGTGCTTAAATGGATGATAAACGAGCCGGGGAATGACCGGGGAGAAACCATCTGGAGAACTTCCGAACGTTTCTCTGCGGATGACCTGATGGATTTTGCCTTCCTCCAGCGCCTTTATACCCAACGTAAAAAGCTGAGAGAGGAAAACTTCAAAGCGCTGGAAAACAATTACGAGAGAAGCGTATTCTATCAGCTTGACTTATCGGATGTGGCTGCAGAATACGCACGGATGGGCTTAACCGTCCCGGATACCGTGAAAGACTCTTCCGACAGGATGACCCGAATCCACAACAGCATGCTGCGTTCAAGGATTTTTTCACTGACTGAAGATAAAGATAATGCGAAGAAAGAGGAAGAGGCGGCATTCTCTCTTTTGAGGGACGGATTGGTAAACGCACTCAGGCACTCCAAAAGAACTCCTTCACTGAATATTCACCCCGATCAGATTGTCTGGGGACGAAGCCCGGCGCGGATAGATATCGCCGGGGGATGGACGGACACACCGCCATTCTCTCTTTTTACCGGGGGAAACGTCGTAAACCTTGCTGTTGAACTTAACGGACAGCCTCCCTTGCAAGTGTACGTAAAACCCTGCCAGGAGCATCACATACTGCTCCGCTCCATCGACCTGGGCGCTGCAGAAACCGTAACAACATTCGAGGAGCTGAGGGATTACAAAAAAATAGGCTCACCTTTTTCCATTCCAAAAGCGGCTCTGGCTCTTTGTGGGTTTATACCGGAATTTTCGGAAAACAATTTTCGGACATTAAAAGAACAACTGCAACACATCGGATCGGGGATTGAGTTGACATTGCTCGTCGCTATTCCTGCCGGATCGGGAATGGGGACCAGTTCCCTTCTCGCTTCTACAGTATTGGGCGCACTCAATGACTTTTGCGGGCTGCAATGGGATAAAGCCGATATCTGTTCCTATACACTTGTCCTGGAGCAATTGCTGACCACCGGCGGGGGATGGCAGGACCAGTACGGCGGCGTTTTTCACGGGATTAAACTGTTGCAAAGCGAGGCAGGATTTGAACAAAAGCCCCGCGTGAACTGGTTGCCCGACTATTTGCTTACCCATCCGGAGTACAAACCGTGCCACCTGCTGTATTATACGGGTGTTACCCGTGTGGCCAAAAGCATACTCGCCGAGATAGTGCGGGGAATGTTCCTGAATTCAGCGGGCCACCTGCAGCTGCTGGACGAAATGAAAACACATGCGTTAGATATGGCGGAATGCATCCAGCGGGGCGATTTCACACAGTATGGACAGATGATATCTAAAACTTGGGAACAGAAGAAAGCGATTGATCCGGGGACAAACCCTCCCGCAGTGGAACAAATAATAAGCCTGGTGAAACCTTACTGCAACGGATACAAACTCCCGGGGGCCGGAGGAGGGGGATACCTGTACATGGTTGCCAAAGATCCGATGGCAGCGGCTACGATCAGAAAAATTCTCCTGGAGAACCCTCCCAACAATCGTGCCCGCTTTGTAGAAATGGAATTGTCCACCAAAGGATTCCAGGTATCGAGGTCTTAACATGACGAATATGCTCATCAACGATCAACTTTTAAACACCGTTACCGGACAGGCAAAAGCCAGTTCCCGACTCCGCATGAATTTCAACCTGCACGATTCGCTGGATGCGAAAGCGCAGCGGCTACTGAACGCGTTGGAACCCGGAACAGTCTTGCCGGTTCACCGTCATAGCCATACCGCGGAGACTTATATCGTGCTGAGGGGCAGTATTAAGGTCTTGTTTTATAATGACGACAAAGTGCTTACAGCAGAATTCCTGATTGATCCCAAAGAGAAGGAATACGGCATCCATATCCCTGCCGGACAGTGGCACACGCTGGAAGTACTGGAAAGCGGAACCGTAATCTTCGAAGTGAAAGACGGCCCTTATGCTCCTTTGCAAGTGGAAGATATCCTGGAGCCAAAGACTTAATCAGACTTAGAAGTTTAAACCCCAATTAAAGCCCTTATGTGCTTTTACATAAAAAAACAGAGTTGATTTATACTCGGAACCAATTGATTTTTACTATCTTTGCAATAGACGGTTTTT
>ENA-UOOK01003771-UOOK01003771.1-fermentation-metagenome-genome-assembly--contig:-NODE-3771-length-16874-cov-9.966645_pt1 | contig 16874 bp, 13 predicted proteins | sample MGYA00245777_ERZ724023 | MGnify/ENA primary metagenome ERZ724023 (study PRJEB28704, sample SAMN03018312) | fermentation metagenome | biome: anthropogenic terrestrial biome; feature: soil; material...
ACCTGTTAACAGCTTATCATATAGATAAGTCATCAACAGGAAAAATTATAGAGCCAGGTGGTGAAGCAGCACCAAGTAGTTGGTACTTACGGCGATCCTGTTGGGATCCGTGGTAAGAGCTATTACATCATTGGTTCCAGTCGTTACCTCAAACGGGCAAATTTTGAAACTCGTTAAGGTTTAGCAATGTCCTAACATATGTACACAATTTATTGGGCGTAAATAGAAAGGTTCTGTAATTATTTCGATTACAGAACCTTTTTTGTGTCTTATTGATTTTTAATTATATTTTACGAATGACAGTTAATATTAAAGCTGTGAGTACTGAAATGAAGGCAATCGTTAAGATTAGTTTCATGCTGATAGAAGTAATCCCCCAACCAGTGAGAGAAAGGGTAATGGTAATAATGCAATTAAGAATAATTGCTGTGGCTACGGCTTTACTTGGTTTACCTAACCAGAATGTCTTTTTAGTGCGCGTCATTAAAATGGTGAGCATTGCACTGAATATTAGATAGCAGTATAACGCAGAACTTATTTGACCGCTTGAGAAGTTATTTGCATTTAGATAGTAAAGGATAGCGAATCCAACTGCTGTCCAACCAATAGCTAATACAATCGCAATTTTACTTAAATTAAATAAATTCCAACTTTCAGGCTTATGAGTAATGACAGTATTGTCGGTACCCAATACTAAAGTTACCAAATCATTGAGTATGGCTACTAGAATCATCGCGTTTAGTCCTAATGGCATGAAGTGGAAGATAATGTAGCCAAAGACTAGCAACATTGAAAGTTCAGCTGAACGAGACAATTTAGTAATTGTCCAGGTTAACATTCGCTGATAAACGCGGTGACCACTGTCTAAGATTTCAATGATTGGCATCAATCCATCCCTCATTAAAATCATTTTTGCAGAAGTTTTAGCTAAATCAACGGCATCTTTTACAGCAATTCCTACACTTGCTTGTTTTAATGCAGCTGCATCATTAACACCGTCACCGGTCATCCCTACAATATAGCCTTGTTTCTGCATTAGTTTAACCATTTCTAGCTTATTTTCAGGAATAACATCAGAAATACCGGCTAATTGGTCAATTTGCACGTTTTTTAAATCAGAATACGAAACTACCTTTCCCTTAAGCCCAACTTCTTGGGCAACGGCAGCCGCAGTTTTTTGATTATCACCGGTTAGCATGATGACTTTTACACCACGACTTTGGATCTTTTTAATAGCTGCAGCACTATCAGGACGTGGTTGGTCTTCTAAAATAAAAATACCAATAATTTTACCATTTACCATCACGGCAACTGTTCGCCCAGAAGAAAAATCGATCTTTTCTGGTAATTTAATAGGTGAGTGGGCTATGTTGCTTAATCTCTTGAGGGATCCAAGTTTCACCATAGTTTTATCATTAATTGTTGCTTCTGAATATCCTATATCGGGATTGAACGGCTGGAAGTTAGTTTTGTTTAGAGACTCGATTCCCTGTTGTTTTGCATATTTTAAAATGGCCAGATCGATCACACTAGAATTACGCCGATCGGTTACACTGACAGCGTACTGAATCGCATCCCTGGTGTTAACGTGACTTAGATTATAAAAACGGACTACTTCAGGTTTATTAGCTGTAATTGTACCGGTTTTGTCTACTAATAATAGGTTTAAATTGGCAGCCTCCTGAATTCCGCTCAAATCGCTGACTAGGATATGATGTTTACTTAATTCTTTGGCTTCAACTGAATTAGCAACTGCAAAGCTTGAGGGCATTGCAATTGGAATGGTCGCAATAAAAAGCATTGCTAAGAATGGCAACATATTAATTAAATTTTCGTGCCGAATTATCGCCACAATAATTAATATAATTGCCAAGATAGCATCAAGAATTGCTAAATAGCCGATTACTTTGCCTAAGAGAATTTGTAATTGTCCAGGAGCAGATGATTTATTGATTAGGCTAACCGTTTTTCCAGAACGACTATTTTTACCAGTCTTGGTAACGATTGCTAAAGTATGGCCGCTTAGAATCTCGGTGCCTGAAAAAGCAGCAGTAGCTACCGAATGGGTGACAGCTTTTGCCTCGCCACTAATACTACTTTCATTAACGGAAATAGGGTGGGTTAGGATTTTTACATCAGCTGGGATAATATCACCCTGCTTTAAGCTGATTATATCTCCTACGACTAATTCTCTTGCAGGAACCTTAATCCACTTACCAGACCGCTTAACTGAAGCAGTTGGATTTAATTTGTGTGCTAAAGAGTGCAGGAACTGTGTTGGCCCGTCTTGACTGAATAGCTCCGGTGAATGCGGAAAACAAGAGCATTGCCACCACAAAGAATGCCTGGATATATTTTCCTAAGACAAATTCAATTAAGAGGGCTACTTCAAGGATCCAGGCTGACGGCTCCCAAAGTCGTTTTAGTACTTCCTTATAAAAATTGAATTCTGGTTCTGCTACCTCGTTAGGCCCATCAACCATTAATTTGTTTTTTGCTGCTTCTCGGGTTAATCCCTGAATCTTATCTTCTTTTTCTAGCATGCTGATCACCTCAAAATTTAACATCAAAAAAACGCCTATTGCATTGGGCTCTATAAGAGTTTGTGCAATAGGCGTCATTAAATTGCTTAGCAATTTTTAAGACGAACGTCATCGTCTTATTAACTTGTAAATATACAGTAGCGCTTTTGTTATTGGCTTGCAATCAATTTATTTACGATCTGCTGGTAGTTGAGATATAGCGCTTTGAAGCGGGTATTATTCTTGGCCTGCCATGGCTTAGGTTTACCGCAGAAATGTAGAATTGAAGTGTTTTGCATTACCCATTCCAGGTTATATTTACCGCTGCTTTTAGCCAAATAAATAGAATAGGCTCTGGCATCATAATTCCACTTGGTTTCCGGAATTTTCAGAATATACTTTCCGTATAAGTAGTTCAAAATATCCTGGTCAGGCAGAATTAAGGCATCGTGGTGCTTATTGATCACTGCACTTATGTCCTTTAATTTGACCATCTTACGCATTTTATCCAGATCCATGACCATGATTCCAGAATTGAAGTAACCATACTTGGTGCCTAAACGGATGTTGTTAATTGAACTCATGATATCTGTTAAGCCTTCGTGAACTGAAGCAGCAAACATATTGCCTTTAAGATCCAAGTCCCATAACTGTGTAATCGAATTGATTATGAGAATATCCGGATCTAAGTAAATAATTTTATGCAATGAAGCTGGCAAAATATTGCCGCACAACAAGCGGAAGTATATTTCTTTAGGATAATCATGCAGGTTAATTAATGATTGGGGAAATTGAAAATCTTGATTCATGGCTAAACTTTTTAAAGCAAAACCTATTTTGTCAGTGAATCTTTTGAGATTATTAAGTGCCGCATCACTAATATCTTCATAAATAACCCAGATACGAAATTGAGATTGCGGGTTATTAAGCCGCATTGAGTACAACATTACTTCTAGTGGCTTGATGTAGTTTTGGTTAATCGTTACCAGGATTTCAATTGCTTTTTCTTTGTGTTTATCCATGTTTTCTTTCCTTGAATCATATTTTTAGGTTATGAAATAATTATACAATAAGAAGAATTTTAAGAAAAAGTAGTTTTTATTTATACAAAGATGATTTATATTAAAATATCTCGTATACTTTTATTAATGATATGAATATCTATACTGTTATCTGGAGAGTAGGAAATTATGGATAATAATACATTTATTTTGGTAAATGATAAGGTAGCTAATCTTAGTCCTGAACAAGTTTTTGATGCGAAGAAGTATACAGATTTGATTGCAGTTACTTATTCTGCCAGCGCTAATTTTGTTAATAAATACTTTAGTAATTTTAAGAATGTTGATTTAGTTTTAGGAATTCCAGAGAGTAATACCGAGACAACCGCTGCACAAATTCAGGCTGATCAAGTCATAAATACGGTTGGACAGTTGAAAAATAATATGCTGAAGAATTTTTATGCCTTATCAACGACTATGAAAGATAAACTAACCAAGCATCATTTCAATATCTATATAAGTACTAAAAAGGCTATCCATGACAAATTTTACTTGTTGAAAAATGCTTCCGGACAAACCAGGGTAATTATTGGATCGGCTAATGCATCTAATCAAGCGTTTAATGCTAATATTGCGCAGAGTGAATGTGTTTTTATTTTTGATGATGATGAAAAGCTTTATAACGCTATTTATCAGCATTATTCCAATGATATCGCAACGATTGTGCAGAGTTATTATCCTAATATGCTACTAAAGAAGTACAAGGAAACCAAAAATAAACAGGCTAAAGATAAAAAAGATGTCGCAACTGTTTTTACCTTAGATTCGAATGAAGAGGCTGATATTAATACCGATGCGATTAGTGGTGCAATGGACAGCGTTGAAGATAAAGAAAATGTGGATAAGGATACGAATTCTAGCAAAGTACTTGATTCAATTTCTGATAAAGCTTCTAAATTGCGTCAAAGTAACAGTAAGAAAAATAAACAGGATTTAGAAACAGTTACGATTCTAAAACAGAATATTTTACAAAGACCTAATCTTCCAACCAAACTTCGAGGTAAAAACACAATTAAAAAGCGGGTTAAAAAATTAATTGTGCATGATGTTGTTGATGCGGGAAATAGTAAAACGACTAATAAGACAATTGCTTTACGGGAGTCATTACCTGTATTGTTAGACCGCCCATTGGAAAGAAATTTACAAAAGGGTAATAGTGGCATCTTACTAAAAGATAAGAACAGTAATATTATGCATCCCATTGGTAAATATGCTAATAACGACACAATTAGAAAGCAATTAACGCAAATTGATCACTTAATGGAAACATACCGTGATTATACAATGCCGTTAAATGACAGCAGTAGAGTTAAGAATGAATATGCTAAGCGGCCTTACGAAGCTTTGATTTTTGCTTTCACTGCACCATTTTTAACTGAAATTAGAAGTAAAGTTAAAGGAAATTTACGTGAACGAGTATCAAACTTTCTCTTCTTGGGTGCTGATTTTAATACTGGTAAATCTACTTTATTAGATGCTTTAAGGATGATGACCGCTTATAGCAGTGATCAGATTAGCCCTAAAATATCTTGGACAAACCGTTTTCCGGGTAGCAGTCGTAAAATCTTTGATGCTTCAAATGAATTACAAATTCTGATGACTACTTCGAGTAATGGTACTTTATTCTATGATGAAATTGATCCTAAGTTCTTTGAAAAAAATGCTCGAGATATCATTCTTAGTTCTGTTCAAAATTCGGATAGTAACAGTGATATTGCTCCGGTAATTGCTACTACCAATAGTGCTAAAACAACCTTTGAAGGTGAAACGCATAAACGGTTGAAGTTCTTAAACTTTACTAGAAAATTTCCGAGTCTTGACAATAATGATGAAAAGAAATGGTATAATCCCACATCTGTTAAAAAATTGCACGAAATTTTGAATAATATTGATAATAGTCTTTTTTTAGATTTTATTATGCGTATGTCTGAAAAATTAAATGAAGATAATATTGACTGGGGGATGAACGAAGGAGAAAATGATTTTCTTAAAGTTAGCCGGGAGATTTTTAGGCAATATTATAAACTAGCGGATCTTCCGTTACCGGAATATTTCCCTGAAGAAGCTATTCATGGAGATTATTCGCAGAATAGTAAATGGATGTGGTATAAGCTTTATCACAGTGATATTGAACATTTTGTCGAAAAGGATGGTGTGCTGACTTATAATCTTGCTAGAAACATTGCTAGTACGAGTAATTTTAATAAGGGTTCAGCAATTGAAGCTTATCGTAATGCTTTACCAACCAGTGTCTGCTATGAAGGTAATAAGGGTAGGGCCGGTAACATTATCATGCTTAACAAAAAAGAATTTCTAAAGTGGATTAATATTAAGCAGAATGAAACTTTTGCTGATAAAATTAAGAATTTCTTTTCTTAAAATTATAGAAACAGGATAAAAATACATCTCATGTCTGTCGTATGTAATAGGTATGAGGTGTTTTGTTATGGTGAATTTATTTTTCTGATAACCAATTCTGTACGTCTTGGCTATTTTTAAAAATAGTAATTGGTGTATTTTTAGTTTCTTTCAAAAAAGCTAAAGTGGCTTTTTCACCATCAGTTAGATTAGCTTTGAATGGAAGTTCACCGTTTACGACAATAAGTTTATAAAACATAGTAATTGCTATAGTAGATAATTCACCTGTTTACTATAAATGATATAAAAATTACTTTTCCAGTAACCAATCTAAAACATATTTTACTTGAATTCCGTCTATGATGCCGGCATCATCAGCATCCAGAGACAATACAGTCTTTTTATAACCATCAGGAATGAATCTTAAGTTATCTATTTCTCTGGTACTATTTTCTGGTAAATGTAGGGAAACTTGATAGTATTGAACTTGTTCGCCTTTTCTAGCAATAAAATCTATTTCTTTGTTGTTATAATTACTGACATCAACTTTATAACCGCGCCGTAATAATTCGATAAAGACAATATTTTCTAATTGATGTCCTATATTATCTTTGTAAGATTTATTTAATTGTGTGTTTCGCAAACTAGTATCGACAACGTAATACTTGGCTAATGTTTGCAGCCATTTTTTACCACGAATATCGTACCTTCTTGCTTTATAAAAGATAAAAGCGTCTTCTAAAAGACTCATATAAGAAATGACCGTTTTAGTTTGAGTTTTAAATCCACTTGATTGAAGTGTTCCAGCTATTTTATTGGCAGAAATAGGATTGCCAATTTCGCTCATCATATATTCAGCAATAGCTGTGATGGCTTGGTCATTTTTTCCATTTGATCTAAGAGCAATATCCCGATACATAATTGTATTAAAAATATCTTCTTGAACTGAGATTCTGAAATCATCATTAGGAGCCAAAATGGCGTTAGGGAAACCACCAACTTTTAGATATTCATTAAATAATTTATTTTCTTGAAATGGTTGTCCTTTTTTATAATCAAAGAATTCTTTAAAAGATATTGGATATACCGTTAGCTCAACATAGCGGCCAGATAATAGTGTAGTTAATTCACCAGAAAGTAAATTAGAATTTGATCCCGTAATATAAATATCCGCATCCATATCAATTCGTAAGCTATTAATTGCTTTTTCCCAATTTTTAACGTTTTGAATTTCATCAAAAAAGAGATAATTTTTTTACCTTTAACTATATGATCCATTACATAGTGCCACAGAGACATTGAATCTTTGAAGTTAGAGTATTGTAAACTTTCGAAATTAAGATAAATGATTTGCTTTGCGGGGATACCTTCTTTTTTTAGTTCATCAATGAACATATTCATTAAGTAGGTTTTGCCTGATCTTCTAACTCCAGTAATAACTTTGATGAATTCTGAATCTTTGAAATTCTTTAAAAATTGTATGTATCGTGGACGTTTAATTATCATATTTATCACCTTTAGAAATATGATATATATTATAAAACAAAAAAGCATTAAAAAATAATTTTTATGTATTAGAATACATAAAATCGTAAAATATTTATTTTTATGTATCCCAAAACTAAATATTTACTTAATTTAATTTTATTAAATATTTGATTTTTTAAGAAATATTATCAAATGTTGTGTATAATTAATTTTATATTGATGATCATGAAGTAGTTGAATATGAAAATACTTCATATAAAGAGGAATATATGGAAGAATTACCTATTTATCATGGTACTAGTATAAAAAAAGCTGACAAAATTATTAGTGAAAATAAAATGCATTATAATCCTAAACCGGATCACTGGTTAGGCAACGGGATATATTTTTTTGAAAATGATTATGACGCAGCAAAATGGTGGTCTAAAATTCATTTTCATGATAACTGGATAGTTTTAAAGTATAATTTGAAAATAGGTGAAAAAGAACTTATTGATTTAGATACGTTACATGGTTCTAAAAAATTTAAAGAATTTTGTAAAAAAGTTAATGTTGAAATGGGAAAAGATGAATTTAAAATTAAAATAAGTGAAAAGGAGAATAGATATATAAATGCTAGTAAAAATCCTAAAATTTGTAGACAAAGAATTGTAACTTCTGCTTATTTATCAGCTTTTTATAATCTTAATCATTATAAAGCCTGTGTTAAATCTTTTTGTATATCTGCCTTTAATGACTTGTCTATATTACATTTTGAATCTAGAGAAAGACAAATGTTTATTATTGATAGTTCAATGATTAATTGTAAAAATTTAAAAAAGATACGAAATAACGTATAATGTTTATTGGAGGATGATTTGATGGATATCAATAAACTATTAAAGGCCTTTAAAGATACTGGTCATGAATTAGTTCGTGTAAAAGGTCATTCAAAAGATAATATTATTACCCCTGATGGGAAGACGGAATTTGTAAAACCATCCTTAGATGTAATAGCACCGATTGAATATACAAAAGAATTTAATACGAGTTTTACGAAAAAATCAAAATATAACGTAACTATGTATAACGTCAAAAAGAATAATTTTAAACAAGCTTTTAGTAGTAAAAATTACTTTAATATAAAAGTACAGGATTTAAATTTTAAAGGTAATGATAACAAAATAAATAATCTTACTTTAGATTCAAGTAGTACGGTGGCTGCATAATGGAGAATATAGTAAAAAGTGGTTTTCAGTTTACTAATCCTGTTTTGGAAGATATACAGTTTAAGACTTATCCAATTAAAACAGATATTAAGAAGAGTAAAGTAAATGTTTCAGTACAATTTAATTCTCAAGTAAGTGATCCGCAAAAAATAGGACAACTTTTAGTTTCAAAACTTGCATTAACCGTAAATGCAAAATGTACTGAAAATAAAAATAGAATTTATTCTATAAAAGTAGTATATTCTTCATCATTTAGATCAAATTCCAAAATGAAAGTTGAAGAGTTTGCCAACTTAGTGAAGGTCAATGGTTCTTCTTTGTTATTATCCTATGTTAGAACACTGATAGCCGATTTAACTTCAAGAAGTGGATATGATGCATTTCAATTGCCATTTGTTGATTTTACGAAAGCAATAAAAAACTAATATAAATATTTTAAAATGAAAATTCTATAATTATTGAATTCAATAATTATAGAATTTTTTTATGTATCCCAAAGCCAAATATTTGTGTTGTTCAGTTTTACATAAAGGCATAGGAATGATTACAATTAACTAAATAGATTTTTATTAATGAAACTTAAATATTAGAAAGTGATTATATGCGACAAGAATCACTGTTTGCTAATCAATCAGAGAATAATACACCGCTTGCTAGTCGGGTACGGCCTAAAACTTTAGACGAATTTGTTGGGCAAAAGCAGTTGCTTGGAAAAGGTAAGATACTCCGTGAAATTATTGAAACTGATCGAGTATCCTCAATGATTTTCTGGGGACCTCCCGGTGTCGGTAAGACAACTTTGGCTGAAATTATTGCCAGGCAAACGAAAGCTAAGTTTTTGAGCTTCAGTGCAGTTGACAGCAGTATCAGTAAAATTAAAAAAGTTATGCACCAGGCGGAGAAAGACCGGGAAGTAGGTGAAAAGACGATCGTCTTTGTTGATGAAATCCACCGCTTTAATAAGGCACAGCAAGATGCATTTCTACCATACGTAGAACGTGGCAGCATCATTTTAATTGGAGCTACTACTGAGAATCCATCGTTTGAGGTTAATTCAGCTTTGTTGTCCCGCTGTAAAGTCTTCGTCCTTAAAGAGCTAACGACTGCTGATATTATGCAGTTGTTGCAGAATGCATTAAAAAATCCGGAAGGTTTTAAAGATCATAAAATCATCATTGGTAAAGATGAAATAAGGGCAATTGCTAACTTCGCTAATGGGGATGCTCGTGTTGCCTTGAATACTTTGGAAATGGCGGTTTTAAATGGTAAAAAGGATGGCAAGAATATTACCATCACTAAAGACGATCTGAAGCAATTAATTAATAAAAAATTTGTTTTATACGACAAGAAAGGTGAGCAGCACTACAATATTATTTCCGCCCTGCATAAATCAATGAGAAACAGTGATGTGGATGCGGCAATTTATTGGTTATCTAGGATGCTGGCTGGTGGAGAAGATCCACTATATATTGCGCGTAGGTTAGTCCGCTTTGCCAGTGAAGATGTTGGCTTGGCAGATACAAATGCTTTAAATGTAGCCATTAATGTCTTTCAGGCTTGCCAATTCTTGGGGATGCCAGAATGTGATGTCCATTTGGTTGAAGCTGTCACTTATTTAGCGATGGCACCTAAATCGAATGCAATTTATAAGGCAAAATTAGCAGCAGCTAAGGATGTTAAAGATTATCCGGATGAACCAGTACCGCTACAAATTAGGAATGCTCCTACCAAATTGATGAAGGATTTAGGTTACGGTAAGAATTATAAGTTGGCTCATGCCGCTAAGGATAAGTTAACTACAATGAAAACAATGCCGCCTTCACTGGAAGGGCACCATTATTATCATCCGACTACTCAAGGACACGAAATTCGTTTTAAAAAGCGCTTAGAACAGATTCAGCAATGGCATAAAGAACACGATAAATAAAAGAGATAGTCACCCAAGAAGGTGGCTATTTTTGTCTTTGTTATTTTAATTTTCTGTTGTTGGTTTTATCGTTTACTATAGCCATGTTTTTGCTGTTAAGCTTACCTTATTTTTTATAAATGTGGTCTAGATAGGTTGACAAAAGTGCCAAAAAATAAGACAATAAAAGCGGTTACAAAAGTAACAAATTAGTAGCATAGAAAGTTGTGAATTTATGGAGTCTAGAGATAAAACTTTTGTGTTATGGTTCAATGATTTACGTCGTAAGGACGTTAATTTAGTTGGTGGTAAATCATCTTCACTGGGTGAGTTAACATCAGGGACTAATGTACCTGTTCCTTATGGTTTTGCCACAACCGCAGCCGGTTACCGTCACTTTATGAAAGAAACCGGTTGTAATGATAAAGTAAATGCTTTACTCAAGACCTTGAAAGATCCTGAAGATTCCGATGAGTTACATCGTGTATGTTCAAAAATTAGAAAGATTATGACAAGCGTCAAGATGCCAGATGACCTGGCTAAAAGCATAGGTGACGCTTATGACCAATTGGCCAAAAAGATGGGTCAAAATGAACCATTTGTAGCTATTCGTTCGAGTGCCACTGCTGAAGACTTGCCAAATGCATCCTTTGCTGGTGAACAAGATTCTTATTTAAATGTTCATGGCCGCGATAATGTCATTAAAAAAGTCCAACAGTGTTATGCATCACTGTTTACTGATCGTGCAACTTATTACCGAATTAAGGCAAAGTTCCCACAAGAAAAAGTTGCTCTGTCAGCCGCTGTTCAAATGATGGTCTTTTCAAAGGGATCAGGAATTATGTTCAGTGTTAACGTAGCTAACGGTGATGATACTAAAGTCATGATTGAAGCTGTTTGGGGCCTTGGTGAGTATGCGGTACAAGGTACTGTAACCCCAGATGATTACATTGTTGACAAGAAGTCAATGAAAATCGTTGATAAGACCATTCCAAGCAAGAATATCGAATTAGTTCGTATGCCAAATGGTGGTGTTGAACAAAAGAATGTCCCAGAAAAGATGGCTAAGAGTTCAGTTTTAAATGACAAGCAAATTGTAGAATTAGCTCGTTACGCTGAAGAAATTGAGAAACACTATGGCTGTTACATGGATATGGAGTGGGCCCTTGATCCAGACGATAAGTTATGGTTAGTCCAAGCTCGTCCAGAAACTGTTTGGTCACAACGCAAGAAGAATGGTGACAAGAAGCCTGAGGAGCAAGAACAAGGAAGCGACACTGAAGCCACTAACAATAAGGTTCTGCTTAAAGGTTTGCCAGCAAGTCCAGGCGTTGCAACCGGTACGGTTCACGTTATTGATGATCCCAAGGACATCAGCAAGTTCAAGAAGGGCGAAATTTTAGTAACCTTGATGACCTCACCAGACTGGGTACCAGCAATGCAGAAGGCTGCCGCAATTGTTACTAATAATGGTGGTATGACTTGTCATGCTGCGATCGTATCTCGTGAAATGCAGATTCCGTGTTTGGTAGGTACTTCAAGCAGAGGTAACGCTGCTACTAAGATATTAAAGACTGGTCAAGAAGTAACTATTGATGCTAAGAACGGTATTGTTTACCAAGGCCGTGCAGAGAATATTCTTAAGCCTAAGGGGAAGGCAGCTAACAGTGCAACTGCTGCTCCTGCAGCCGAATATTTCCCACCAACAGCAACTAGGGTAATGATGAACTTAGGTGATCCTGATCTTGCTGAAAAGTACGCTAGTTTACCAGCTGATGGTATTGGTTTAATGCGTGAAGAGTTCTTATGGACTACTTACATTCACAAGCACCCACTTTACTTAATTGAAACTGGTCATCCAGAATACGTTGTTAATGAATTAGCTAACGGTATCAGTAAAGTTGCTAGAGCAATGGCACCACGTCCGGTGGTTTTGAGATTTTCAGACTTTAAGTCAAGTGAATATCGTAACTTAAAGGGTGGAGATAAGTTTGAGCCGCACGAATCAGCCGATTTGCTTGGCTGGCGTGGAGCTTCAAGATATTATGATCCTAAATATCTGCCAGCATTTAAACTGGAATTACAAGCCGTTAAGAAGGTACGTAATGAGTACGGTTTGAAGAACCTGAACGTAATGATTCCTTTCTGTCGGACCGTTGATGAGGCTCGTAAAGTAACAGATATTATGCGTGAAGAAGGTTTAGTACGTAGTGCTGACTTCAAAGTCTACATGATGGCTGAGATTCCTTCTAACATCATTTTAGCTGACCAATTTGACCAATTTATTGATGGTTACTCAATTGGTTCAAACGACTTGACCATGTTGATCCTTGGCTGTGATCGTAACAATGACGTTGTTGCTCACCTGTTTGACGAGCGTAACTTAGCTGTTAAGCGTGCAATTCGACACCTGATTAAGGTTGCTCACAATGACGGTAAGACCGTTTCAATCTGTGGACAGGCCCCTTCAGAGTATCCAGAATTTACTGAATTCTTGGTACGCAGTGGTATCGACTACGTATCCGTAAACCCAGACATGGTTAAACAAACTAAGCTTAATGTTGCTCACTTTGAGCAAAGAATTATGCTTGATAAGGCAACTGGTTTAGGTAAGAAAGATCCTGAAAATTACGACTGGTAAAATTTGAACTTATCAATGAGTAATTGTTAAGCAATAATTATGAACTAGTTAAGTATATAATATAGATTTTTTGAATAACTGCGATGATTAAAGGATTGTCGTAGTTATTTTTTTATTTATAATTGTTTATATTGTTGAAAGCGAATTTTTTTACTAAAAGCATTGACATTTAATGTAAGCGATTATATTATGATTATGGAAACGATACCATAGGTAATGAGATGAGTTAATGACAACAATTTCTGAGATAGCTAAGGAAGCTAATCTTGGTACAACAACGGTATCAAGGTATTTGAATAATCAACCTTATGTCAGTAAAGAGAAAAGGCAACGGATTGAAGCAGCAATTAAAAAGCTTGACTATACTCCCAATACGGTTGCCAAGCAATTGCGAACACATAAAACTAACCAGATTGGTGTTTTAGTTTCGAGAATTACGAACCCATTTTTTGCTCAGCTGATTGATGGGATTGAGAGGCTATTGCATAAATATGGTTATAGCGTAATGGTTATGCAAACTTATGATGATCCAGAAGTTGAACAACATTTTCTGGGGATGTTAGATAGCCATGAAGTTGATGCTATTATGCTCGCATCGATTGAGAAAGCCGATCAGATAATTAAAACGGCGAAAAAATATCCTGGTAAAGTTATTTTAGTAAATGAAGATATACCGGTATTAAAGACTAATTCGATTATTTTAGATCACTATGATGCGGTTAAGACTGGCTTACGGTATCTGTTCAATAAAGGTTATAAAAGAATTTCTTATGTAACTGGCGGTTCTTTTACCAGCAGTGATCATGGGAGTACTCGAACACAAGCTTTTCTGGATTTTATGCAGGAACATAATTTAACAATTAAAGCTGATTGGATTTTTGAGGGTTACCACACTATTGATGATGGTTTTAAATTAGCAAACAATATATTGAATTTAAAGCAAAAGCCTGAAGTTGTTTTCACTAACTCAGATGAAGTTGCATTGGGTTTAATAGTCAATTTGCAAAAGCATAATATTAAGATTCCTAATAATATAGCCGTAATGGGTTATGACGATCAGCCGCTTTCTAAATATGCGGCGGTGCCGATTACTACGATTCATCAGCCTGTTGATGATTTAGCTAAAGCTGCGGTTCATAAACTGCTAGATAATTTAAAGGTAAAGAATCATATTCAAGTTCCTAAAATGAAATTGAAGGTTATCATTCGAAAAAGTACTTAAAGTTGAAGTTTAATTTTGTATCTTTTGTGGAATCGATACCAGATAAAGGAGTTAAAATTTGTGATTAAAAATAAAAAATGGTGGCAAAAAGAAATTTTCTACCAAATTTATCCTGCCTCTTTTAAAGATTCAAATAATGATGGCATTGGGGATATTCAAGGTATTATTTCTAAGCTAAGTTATTTGAAAAATTTAGGTGTAAACGTCCTTTGGTTGTCACCGGTTTATCAATCGCCGATGGTTGATAACGGTTATGACATTTCAGATTATTTTAAAATCAACCCTATCTTTGGCAACATGAAGGACTTTGATGAATTATTAAAAAAGGTTCATCAATTGGGTATGAAGCTAATTATGGATTTGGTCGTTAACCATACTTCTGACCAGCATCCCTGGTTTAAAAAGGCACTTAAAGATCCGTCTTCTAAATACCGTAATTACTATATCTTTAAGAAGGGTGACGGCGATAATCCGCCAAATAACTGGCGGAGCAACTTCGGTTATGGATCAGCTTGGGAAAGAGTAGGTGCCAATAATGATTATTACTTACACGTCTTTTCTAAACAACAGCCTGATCTAAATTGGGAAAATCCAGAATTGCGCAATGAAATTTATAAAATGATCAATTGGTGGCTTGATAAGGGAGTTGATGGCTTCCGGGTTGATGCCATTACCTTCATTAAGAAGGATCAAGACTTCAAGTCTTTGCCAGCCGACGGTCCGGATGGATTAGTTCAAGTAAAAAAGAAGACTGAGAATCGACCAGGAATTGAAAAATTCCTGCGTGAAATGCGCGATCGCTGTTTTAAGGGCCGCAAGATAGTCACCGTTGGCGAAACCTCAGGACTGAAGTATTCAGATTTTCCTACTTATATTGGGGATCATGGTGTCTTCTCGATGGCCTTTGATTTTCACTATGCTGATATTGACGTTGAATCTGGTTCTGAATGGTACAAGCGGACCGATTGGAAGCCAAAAGATTTAAGGAAATTAATTGATGCCAGTCAAGAGTCAATTGAACAGACTCCTGGTGGTTGGTCTGCCAACTTTTTGGAAAACCATGATCAACCACGTAGTGTTTCTAAGTACATTTGCTCATTATCCTATAGAAATAATGGAATTGGCGCTAAAGCTTTAGCAATTATGTATTTCTTCTTGCGTGGCTGCCCGTTTATCTTTCAGGGGCAGGAATTAGGTTTACAAAATTTTGAACGTGAAGATATAAGCGAATTTAATGATGTTTCCAGCATTAGTAATTATGAACAAATGCTGAAATTGGGTATTAGTCCTAAGCAAGCTTTGCATTATATCAATCTACGTTCGCGTGACAATGGCCGAACGCCGTTTCCGTGGAATAATGACGTCAATAATGGTTTTAACAACGGAACTAAACCCTGGCTCAAATTAAATGAGAACGTTGGTAATAGTACCGCTAAAGATGAATTGCAGGATAAACAATCGGTCTTAAATTTTTATCGGCAATTAATTAGTCTACGCAATAATCCTGATTATTCGGACGGTTTAATCTATGGAGATTATAAAAAAATCAGTGATTTACCTGATAAGGTGGTTGGCTATCAGCGTGGTAAAGATTACGAGGTGTTAGTTAATATGAGTGAAGAAAGGCAGAGGCTTCCGTGTGCAAAAGCTAAAATATTAGTTTCTAATTATTCGGAGCAACATGAGGTTGATCAGAATTTGGAATTAAAGGACTATGAGGCTGTTTTAATAAAGAAAGTTGAGGAGTAGAAATGGCTCGTAAAAAGAAGGATTACACAGACGTTGCCAAACAACTAATCGATATTGTCGGTAAAGATAATGTTGTTTCGTTAACTCACTGTGAAACTAGATTAAGATTTGTTGTCAAGAATCGTAAGAAGATTGATGACAAGGCTATTCAAAATTTACCAGATGTTAAAGGGGTCTTTTATGGCTCTGGACAATACCAAGTAATTTTTGGTACTGGGATTGTTAATGATGTTTATGCGGCAATCGATAAGTTGCATGAAGTTAACACTATTTACGGTAAGGATGATGCCCAAGGTGATGACTCAGATAAAGATAAAGCCAACCAATCCTGGGGTAAAAGATTCATGGCAATGCTTTCTGGAATCTTTATTCCTATTGTTCCGGTAATTGCCGCAACTGGTTTATTCCTTGGATTAAAGAGTACTTTTACTAATCCGCAGGTATTGAAATTATTTGGAATGGTACCCAGTCAGATACCAGCTAACTTATTAACGGTTGTTTCTGTTTTAACTGATACTGTTTTCTCATTCTTGCCTGCATTGATCGTATGGTCAACCTTTAGGTACTTTAAGGGAACGCCCATAATCGGGATTGTTTTAGGATTAATGCTGGTTTCACCACTGCTGCCAAATGCTTATTCGGTAGCCAACGGAACGGCAAAGGCAATTAAATTATTCGGGGTTATTCTCGTAATTGGTGCCCAAGGATCAGTGTTAACA
>ENA-UOOK01003775-UOOK01003775.1-fermentation-metagenome-genome-assembly--contig:-NODE-3775-length-16864-cov-4.044084_pt1 | contig 16864 bp, 9 predicted proteins | sample MGYA00245777_ERZ724023 | MGnify/ENA primary metagenome ERZ724023 (study PRJEB28704, sample SAMN03018312) | fermentation metagenome | biome: anthropogenic terrestrial biome; feature: soil; material...
GGTGGAATCCAACCCCCCGGAAACCCCCAGCACTACCTTGGAGATTCCCACGTTTTCCAGACGGGCCGCCAAAGACCGAACAGCCAGCTCATATAAATCCGTCAGATACTCTGCCTTGCCGATGGTGGGCAGGAAGGGGTTGCGCTCTACATTGCGCAAAAGTCCCGGCTTTTCGGTTCCCGGCGTGATGCCGTGTTCGAGCAGGGGAGCCGCCGGATAGAGCTTTTGGGAGCGGATGATGTCCAAGTCCAGATCCACGGTGCAGCCGGCGCTTACGGTGCCGGTCTGCATATAGGCAAGCTCGGTTCCGCATTCGAATATGCTGGCAAAGCCCCGGTAAACATAGGGGAAAGAAGTATCTCCCGCGCCGCCGTTCACCAGCGCAATTCCAATTCCCAGGGAGCGGGAAAGCCCCGCCAGCAGGGTCGCAATCTCCTCCTCCTGTCCGGCGATAGCAGGGAAATAGGAGGGAATGAGAATCAGATCGCAGCCGGTGCGAGCCAGTTCGGTCACCCGGGCGGCCACCCCCGGCAAACCACAACTCAGAATACAAAAAGTCCACATCACCCGTTCCAGCAATCTGTTCCGAACCAAAGTTGGATACCGCATTCATCACCAGACTCTTGTCCGGCCGACGAGCTTTCATCCTTCTAATGAAAGAAGCAAATCCCACAGGGAGACTCAACTTACTGCCATAATAGTCATAAACCGTACCCCGGTCTCCAACCTGGTCAATATGATAACCATCAAAATCAAGGCTAGCATACACATCATCATTCCGGTCAGCAATATAGTTCTGCCAGTCCCCATTTGCAGGATCCATCAGATAAATATTACTTTTCCAACCCGCCGGCATCGAAAGTTTATCCATCGTAGCATGTCCCACATCCGTATAGAGATGCCATTTATCACTGACCCCATCTTCCTTAGCATCATCAAGAGCACCGTAGCAAAGATTATAGAACATCGACTTCATGCCATAAGCATGTTGGGTAGAAATATAATCCTTGATAACGCTGGTATAAACCGTACGTTCAGCAATATCCGTATAACTATCCATCAAGTTACCCCGTGTCCCCCCAAGCGGCCAGTGATGCTTATAGTGCCAATCATAAAACTGTATACCATTGATATGGCAACGGTTCAGAAAAGCCATCTCATCCTGGACGGCAGTATGGGTCTTGCTACCATCGTATGTAGCCACAAAGCCATAACGAGGGTATTTGGCCCAGTTGGTGGACACATCAACGCCGACCGTTCCATAAACGGTTTCCGCAGAATCCCCATCCTGAGTATAGATATCCGTCAGATAACCCGTGTGATCCATTGACGGAGCCGTCCATGTCCACGTATTACCCGTCAAGGAAGTTGTACCGATGATTTCATCACCACAACGATAACGAACCTTTGCCCCGGCAGGAATCGTGCCGGAAGCAGTGAACGTAATTTTCTCACCAGGTTTATACAAAGCCTTATCCGTATTCAAGTCCACATTCAAGGCAGGCGTGATGTGAACAGCCGGCTGCAATGGCTCAAGATGAGAGCCATTGAAAGTCGTACTATCACTGCCACAAGAGCAAAAGAACAGTGGAAGAGCCATCAATATAGGATACATTTTCATATTGATTATTATTTGTTTTATATTGTAAACTACTGTTTGACGATAGAAACCGTCTCCTCAAGTTGATTGAGAGTGATCTTATACGTTCCGGAAGTTGTAACTTTCCATTTCTGGTCAATGCCAGAGATATCTACATCCTTATATTCAGCTTTCAGATTATCATCACTTTTATCGATAAAGAGAGCCTTTTCAGTCTGTCCGGTAGGTTCCATATCATTACCGTTAGCACACATCAGCCAAGCCCCCATCCAGTCGCTCCGCTTATCACACGAGAACTTCAGTTCGCCCGCATTAAGCGTACCTGTCCAAGTAAAGATATACGGACTATCCGTAGCCTTCATTGCCGTAGCATTGCCAAGGTCCCATCCACCGGGAGTAGCATCGCCGACCAAGTAGATCATGCTATAAGGAGTAAACTCACGCATCATCATACGTTCTTTGCCCGTCCGGATATCCACACAGATCTTATAAGCCTTACCCTTCTCACCGTCTGTGAGGTTCCATTTATAATCCGGATCATACCCGGAAACCAACTGCATAGAAGTATCCGTATAAGGAGCATTGTCATGAGTAGCCTTATACATATTTTGCCAACTTCCTTCAGAAGTACCAAACTCGAATCCACCCCCTTGGTCGAAATAGCGTCCGTAGCGGAAGAGGAAACTATCCAGAGGATCACGAGTCATATTCACGAAACTCCAGTTGGTCATTTCACCCACAAAGTAAAGATAATCATAAGCAGGTTTATTACCTTCTTCCTGTGTAAATGTCACCTCACCCGTCAAGAGATTGGCCATCACCTTATAATAATGATCCTCCGTAATCTGCCACTGTCCATCAGGCTGGTCATCAGTAGTACGCAACACTGCAAGACCTTTATCATCCTTATTATATGAAGGCAAGAACTTTCCCAGCGTCGTAATAAACTTCACATTGCCAGTCTTCAGCATACCCTCCCACGTAAAGATACCATTATCGGTACGCTCCATTGCCGTGGCATTGTCAGCGCTCCATCCATCAGGAGTAGCATCACCAAGGAGATAAAGCGTCGTCGTGACAGGTTGATAAGGAGTAACCTGGAAAGTCAAGGAATCCGTCTGTACAGCGTCCACTCCCGGAACGATAGCACTGATACGCGCATCAATACCCGTGGACTGGCCTGCTACCCCACCAAACTTATCCAGAATCAAATTATTGAGATTTTCCTCATTGATACTCCAAGTATAGACCTGAGCTTCATCAGTCAGAGCCGTATAAGGCTGAGCAAATTTAGTCCCAGCCTTAGCCAGTTCAAGTTTGTAATAGATTTTATTTCCTGTACCTGCATTATTGCCTGTGGTCCAGTTCAGCACGATTGCATTGCTGGCATGATCCATTTCATTCAACGAGTTAACCTTTTCGCCAGCAGTCAGGGTAAGATGATCCGACCCCTTGTCAAGTTGTTCATAATCCTGATCCGTACAAGCAGAAAGCGCAAAGCTCCCCAACAGTATCCCGATAAGACCAAAAATATATTTTTTCATGATGTATCTTTATTTATTAATAACCTGGATTCTGTTTCATGAGAGGATTAGCATCCCTCTCTGTCTGAGGAATAGGGAACAGCAACCGGTCCTTCGTCACATTCGTCTTTCCGATAGACTTGAGAAATTTCAAGGCATAATTGCCATGGTTCAATCGAATCATATCAAACCACCTATACCCTTCAAAAGCAAATTCCATACGACGCTCATGGATGATTTTATCACGCATTTCGGATTGGGTAAGGCCTGAGACTGCATCCAGACCAGCACGTTTCCTTACGATATTCAAAGGTACAGCCGCCTCATCTGTCTTACCCTGCTCGTTAAGAGCCTCAGCTTTCATAAGCAGCACGTCAGCATAACGGTAAACGACAAAATTAGCCGGTGAAGTATTATATTCAGGTGAGATACGCTTCGGAACCAAGAACTTCCTCACATTATAACCCGTGTAAGAATAAGAACTCTTGTACGTTTTTCCATCGAAATCAGGGCAGCCAGCATAAAGAACCGTCAAATCCTTACGTTTATCTCCATCTTCCCATTGACTCATGAATTCCTGTGTAGGTTGGTTCCATCCATAACTGCCAGCCACGAAATCAGAATTACGAGGTCCCATGAAAGTTGACAACCAACTAGACTGCGGATTATTTCCCCAGAAATTATATTCCGTATCGCCACTATATTGAACTTCAAAGATAGACTCCGGCCCATTATTAACCGTTGCATCAAAATTAGCTGCAAAATCACACTTGCTCAAATCATATCCCAAGGCCGTAACCGAATCACAAAGGTTGACGACATGCTGGTAATATTCCGGATGATCCGGTGCCAGAGTCAGATACATATCTGCCATCATCGTCATCGCTGCATCCTTAGAAGCCCGTCCTACATTCTTACTGTCATATTCACTTTTAGCAGGAAGGATATCTATCGCTTTCTGGCAATCCGAACGAATCTGACGGTATACCTCCTCTGCAGAAGAACGGGCAATGGCTGTAGGTTTACCCGGATTATAAGGAGTCAGCCGGAGAGGAACCCCGCCATAGAGACGGACGAGAACGTAGTAATAATGAGCACGCAAGAAATAAGCTTCCCCTAAGCAACGTTTCTGCAAGGCATCCATCGTCTTCCCTTCAAGATCCGTGATCAAGATATTACACTGTCCAATGCCCACCCAGGGAGAGCGCCACATATAAAGAGCCATACCATTATCACTTCCTTCAGTAAAATTAGAAGCCTGGACCGTTTCCAGTCCATCCGTGCCACCTCCGGCACCTACGATACTATTCCCGGCAACAATGTCCAGCGTCCACAGACGTTGATTATACATATTTGAAGATTGGAGCGTTCTATAACAACCATTTGCCATAGCTACTGCTACAGAATCGGTGACACTCGTTTCAGGGTCTACCGTATTTTTCGGTTCCTTGTCCAAGAAATTATCTCCACAAGAGGTAACGGTCAGAGTGATCAGGAACACGATATTGAAAATTGATAACTTTTTCATGATGCCATATTAAAAGTTAATATTTAAACCGATATTGAATGTCCGGGAAACTGGATAGTTAGACAGGTCTATGCCATTGATACCTACTTCCGGATCAAATCCAGAATAGCCTGTAATCGTAGCCACGTTTTCGCAGGAAAGAGTTAACCGTGCACTTTCAACAGTAAGTGATCTTAACCACTGTGACGGAAAATCATAAGAAAGGGAGATCGTTTTCAGACGAAGATAAGAACCACTTTCGACAAAGCGATCAGAGACACGGTTATTTCCGTTCGGATCACCATAGACAGCACGTGGCATGACATTGCTTGTACCCTCACCATGCCAACGAGAAAGGACATCATTCAACTGATTATAGGCAGCAGACATTCCAGTAAGGTCAATCTTATTAGCATTGAAGATCTTGTTACCGGCAACTCCCTGCAAATAAATGTTCAATTCAAACCCCTTCCACGTCAAGATATTGCTCATCGAGAACAGATGGCTTGGATTCGGATTACCGATAACCGTACGATCCCCATCATTGATAACTCCATCATGGTTCAGATCCTTGAAACAGATGTCACCCGGTTCAGCACCAGCCTGATAAGCATGCTCCTTCACTTCTTTCTCATTCTGAAAGATACCATCACAGACATACCCATAGAACACATTGATAGGATAGCCCTTAGCCAGCATCGTAACATAAGAATTATTAATCTGATTAATATAATAAGGTGTTGCACTATTCAAGTCATCAATCTTATTCCGATTATACGTATAAGATAACGATGTATCCCATCCCAGAGCACCTTTCAAGTTCACAGTATGCAAAGTCAGTTCAACACCCTTGTTGGTTACTTTTCCAGCATTAGTATAAGTCGTACTGGTATCCTCAAAGCCCGACGTAATAGGGATAGACGCCTTTACCAGCATATCACTGGTTTTCTTGATATAAGCATCAAAAGTCAGATTGATACGAGAATGGAACATCGTAGCATCAAATCCGATATTTGTCTGAGCTACCTGTTCCCAATGGATATTCGGGTTAGCAAGCGTAGTAGAAATCAAAGCCGTCTGCTCATTGCCATCAGTTCCAAAAGGATAAACACTGGTATTCCAAGTAGCCATATAACTGTAATTACTGACACTAGCCTGGCTGCCCGTGACACCATATCCCATACGGATCTTCAAATCGTTCAGCAATTCATTCTGCTTGTACCAGGGTTCTTCCGTAAGACGCCAGGCCAATGACACAGAAGGGAAAGTACCCCAACGATGGTTCCGTCCGAAACGGCTGGATCCATCACGGCGGACTGTAGCCGTAAGAAGATAACGGTTACTATAATCATAGTTGGCCCGGGCCATATAAGAGAATAAAGCCCATTGTGTTTCATTGCCACCAATGGAATACATTTTTTCTCCATTATCCATCTCATGAACATTCTGGAAAGCAAAAACATTCTTCTGTGCATTCAGATAATCATCATCATTCCACTGAGCAGAAGTACCAGCCATCAGAGAGACATGATGCTTCTTGGCAAAAGTATGGTCATAAAGGAAATAATTATCCCAAAGATAAGTAAAAGACTTATTATCGCTCTTATATCTTGAACTTTCTTCCACAGGAGTCGGTTTCCAGTCATAAGCCGGCGTCCAGTTGTCAATATACCAGAATTTTGCATCAAGGCCCAGGGTAGTTCTGAACTTCAGGCCCTTGAAGAGACTAATCTCTCCCGAGATATTCCCAAGCAGATTATAACCATTTGTCTTATTCTGATCTGTTTTTGTCGGTCCGACAGGATTTCTTGTAGAACCATACCATAAGGAGTTCCCTTCAGGGCCAGACCAATTGCCATTCTCATCTTTGACGGAGAAGACCGGAAGTGCACGATAAGTACTTCCAAGATCATAACTACCCTGTTTCTTCACATCAGCACTTAAAGTAAGATTATTCGTGAACTTCAGCCATTTCAACACTTGCGCATCACCATTAAACTGAAAGGTATAACGCTTATAGCCCACACTTCTGACCGTACCCGTCTGATCAAGGTACCCTCCGGATACATAATAATGAGCATTATCAGAACCACCGGAATAACTTAAAGTATAATTCTGCGTATAACCAGTACGAAAGACCTCATCAACCCAGTCTGTACCCTTCCCAAGTGAAGAAGGGGTTATCCATAAAGGATTCTGCTCATAACCGGCATTAGTCATCATCTCATTGTTCAATTCTGCATATTGAGCAGCATTAAGAAGTGATGGTTTTTTCGTGGCATTCTGAAAAGAACCGTTCATGCTCAGAGAAAGCCTGCCCTGGCCAGCCTTTCCCTTTTTCGTAGTAATCATAATTACCCCATTAGCCCCACGGGATCCATAAATAGCCGTGGCAGATGCATCCTTCAAAACATCCAGACGCTCCACATCCGCCATATTCAGATTGTTCAGACCCAGATCAGTAGGTACCCCATCTATAACCACAAGTGGGTCACAGTTATTGATAGAGCCAAGTCCCCGAATCTTTATAGATACATTATCCCCAGGTTTACCTGCATCCACAACCTCCAGGCCAGCGACCTTACCCTGGAGAGCTTCTCCAACATTTGAGACAGGCTGATCCGTCAGACTTTTCGCATCAACCGATCCAATGGCACCTGTCAGGTCACTTTTCCGCATAGTACCATAGCCAATCACTACGACTTCATTCAGTTGTTTGCTTTTTTGGGTAAGGCTGACAGAAAGAGTCTGGTTTCCATTAACTGCAATGTCTTTCGTATTATATCCCAAATAAGATATTGAAAGCGTACCATCTGCAGGGACACCTATAGAAAAGTTACCATCCAGATCAGTAACCGCAGCATTCGTTGTACCCTTCTGGATGACCGATGCTCCTATGACAGGTTCTCCGGTTTCATCCTTGACGACTCCGTGAACCCTGATATTCTGGGCGAGAAGGCTTAAAGGTATTAAGAAGCCGACTGTACAGAACATAATTCTTTTCACTAATTGTTTAAAGATGTTCATAATAAAGATATGTTTACATATTTTTAGGTTTCGGTTGCAAAAATAGTCTTTAATCCATTATATCACTCTATCAAGTAGATAATAAGTAGAAAATAGTATTCTGATAAAATTATAATTTATTGATTTACAATGTTTTATGTGTTAATATAAAAAAGGCAAAGTAGATAGGGTCAATTATATAATTTTTTCTTATATTTGCAAGAAATTATCCAAGAACATGAAAAAGCCCATTTTATTAATATTTTTCAGTCTGTTTGTCCTACTTCCAGGAGTAGCATCAAACCAGAACAGTCTATCTCATCTGGATAACATTCTTTCCCATCGAAAAGAATACAATAATTCCAAGGAACAGCACATTAACATTCTCAAGGAATGCATTACTAAATACAATGTTCCGGAAGAAAGGCTGAAAATCTATGAATTACTTTATCAGGAATATTATGTCTACAAGTTTGATTCTGCTCAGTTGTATGTAGACAAGGCCCTAGTCCTCTCCAGAAAGCTCCATGACCATTACCACACCGCATTGGATCTCATCTACAAGGCCAAACTCTTTTCCATCGGAGGACTTTATGGCGAAGCCACTGTATTATTGGACTCCATCAATATCAACCAACTTAATAAGGAACTGCGCTTTCAGTATTATACTACTTATTTTACTCTTTACTCCTATCGGAGTGACTATTGTAATGACAAATACTACAAGCCAAAATATCGTGCCCTTGCGTCGTCATGCCTCCGCGAAGCAATGCAGTATCTGACCAAGGACATGCCGGAATATAACTTTTACCATGGTGAATACTATATTTATGTAGAACCCAATGATCAGAAAGCTTTAATATACTATTTCAAGACCATTCATGAGCAAAAGCAAGCCTCACGGTACTATGCAATGGCCTGTTTCGCCATAGCCAACAACTATAAGAAACACAACCATCTCAAACAATATGAGAACTACCTGATCAAAGCCAGCATCAGCGATGCCCTCTGCAATACCCGCGAGAACTTGGCATTGCAAGACCTTGCCACACTTCTTTTTGAAAAAGGGAAAGATAATATAGTACGTGCAGACAAATACATCAGTATTTCCCTGGAAGATGCAAAATTTTATAACAGTCGGCTCCGGATACTGGAAATATCCCAGAAACTACCGACTATCGTCTCTGCTTATGAAAACATGATGAAGATGAACAACAAGAAATTGAAATCAGCCCTTTTTCTCATTTCGCTGCTCATCATCAGTTGTATAATCTCACTAATATTCATTTTCCGTCAGAACAAGCAACTTACATTAAGAAGACGACAACTATCTGAAAACAACAACAAACTTACCACTCTTAACGGACGCCTGAACGTTCTCAATGCGGCACTTCTTGACACAAACCATAAACGAGAAGGACTGGCGAAACTTTATATTGATCTCTGTGCCAAATATATAGACCGCCTGAACAAATACAAAAATATGGTAAAACGCAAGATCAAGGCGCATCAGGTAAACGAACTCCTGAGCAATATCTCTTCATCACGACTATCAGAAGAAGACGCCACGACGTTCATCACCAGGTTTGACAAAGCTTTCCTTGATCTTTATCCTACGTTTATCGAAGAATTCAACAATCTCTTGGATCAACCTCAAATCGAGAAAGCGAAACAACCACATTCCCTGACTCCGGAACAACGCATCTACGCCTTGATCCGTCTCGGTGTTAAGGAAAGTTCAGAAATAGCCACATTGCTTTTCTATTCACCCCAGACCATTTATAATTACAGGTCGGCTGTCAAGAATAAAGCAAAGAATAAAGATACATTTGAAGATGATATAATGAACCTCTGTACGGTCATCAGATAAATACAGGCCGCGGTTATTCAGAACTCAGATCTGCTATCACCTGCCGATAATCAGCCAGCATCTTGGTTCTACTGATATACCCCATCAATCGATTATTTACATCTACAACAGGCAACTGTGCAGCATCAGTAGCATCAAATTCCTTCATTACCTCCCGCATGGACTCATTGTACATCAGGCGGGCACTTGGCTGGATCATCAACTGCTTTACCGTAAATTTATCATAAAGCTCTGATCTGAAGATAATATGCCTGATCCTTGTAACATCAATAATACCAAGTAACCTGCCCCCATCATCAAGTACCGGAATAAAATTATTATTACTCCTGCTGATTTCCTGAACCAGTTTTCTCATTGGCAAGTCCTGGCTGATCGGATGATAATCTTTTTCTATCAGTTCATCCATATTCATCAGAGTCAAAGCAGACTGGTCAGTATGATGAGTCAAGAGTTTTCCTTCACGTGCCAGGCGAAGAGCATATATACTATTGGTTTCAAAGATACTTGTTGTCAGATAACTACTGATACAAACAATCATCAAAGGCATGAACAAATCATACCCCCTGGTAAGTTCAGCAATCAGGAAAATACCCGTAAGCGGAGCATGCATCACTCCCGTCATCACCCCCGCCATGCCAAGCAAAGTATAATTATTTTCCGGAATATAAACCCCAAACTGCTCCATATTCCAAAAGTGTGCAAAAAGGAATCCTCCGAAACCACCCACAAACAAAGCAGGAGCGAAGGTTCCACCACAACCGCCAGAGCCCGTAGTGGCAGAAGTAGCAAAAGTCTTGCTAAGTGTTACCAAGGCCACGTACAACAACAGCAGATTCTGATGTCCGGCAAAAACACTTCCATTCATCACCTGGCTCCAATCCGCCTGCGTATGACCACTCAGAAGGACATTGACTGCTGAATATCCTTCACCATAGAGTGAAGGAAAGAAAAAGATCAAACTACTCAGTAAGATCCCACCCAAAATAAGTTTTGCTAAAGGACGGTCCGAAAACTTTAAAAAGATCTTTTCACAGAATCCCAGTGACCTAATGAAATAAAGACTCAGCAATCCACAACAAACACCCAAAAGGATACAAGCAGGAATGCGCTGTACACCCCATGCCGAAGACAAGACGAAACTGAATAAAGGTTTCTGCCCCGCAAAGATATAGGAGAATACGGTAGCTGTAACGCTAGAAATAAGAATCGGCAAGAGAGAAGCCATAGTAAGATCTACCATCAGAATCTCCAGCGTGAAGACCAGTCCGGCAATCGGAGCTTTAAATATCGCAGAGATTCCTGCTGAAGCACCACATCCGACAAGCACCATCAGAGTTTTATTATCCCGCTTGAAGAGTTGTCCGAGATTAGAACCAATGGCTGAACCTGTAAGAACGATAGGTGCCTCACCACCTACAGACCCACCGAAGCCAATCGTTATGCTCGAAGCGATCACGCTCGTCCAACAATTATGAGGTTTCAATCTGGAACGCTTGGTAGCAATAGAATAAAGTACACGAGTGATACCATGTGAAATATTATCCCTCACAACATATTTCACGAACAACGCCGTCACAGAAATGCCGACAATAGGAAAGATCAGATAAAGCCAGTTTGACCCCTGCGTCTGGAATCCATTAGTAAGAAGGATCTCTATCTGCTTGATAATCCAATGTAGTACAAAGGCAGCAACAGAAGCCAAAAAACCGACTACAAATGAAAGAGCCAGCATTATCTGCCGATCAGACAGATGACGCTGAGTCCAGGTTAAGCCACTCACAAATAATGATTTTGGCTGTAAGACTTGCTTCACCAACATGGACTACACATTTTTTTCAAAAGACAAAGATAACATAAAACTTTTAGATTCCAATTTTTTTAACTATTTTCCATTCCTGCAGGTACGAAGGACACCGAGTTACAGATTTATTCAACAAACTCCGGTAACGCATGATTCCCATTGATAAAATCCAACGCATTCATCCTACGTTTTCCGGCCAACTGCAATTCCAGTACTTCTGCCCATTTATAACTGTAATAACCGGCAGCATAGCCACCAGCCATGATATGGGAGAATTGTACTGTCATACAGGTGTCGGTGCGTTGTGGCGTGACCATTGCTTTTTCCCATGCTCGCTTCTCAAAAGGAATGATGTCTTCAGAGAACTCTTTGCGTTGAGTATAATAAGCCATGTCCAAAAGTCCAAAGCTGACTTGTCTCATGCAAGAATAGGCAACATTGAAGTTGCGGCTTGCACGAATACGGTCGATCAGCTCATCTGGGATGGGCTCACCTGTCTCATAATGAAAGGCAAAGGTGCGGAGGAATTCTTTTTCTGTAGCATAATTCTCCATGAACTGTGAGGGCATTTCTACGAAATCCCACCAAACATTCGTGCCCGACAAACTCTCAAATCGTGTGTTGGCTAACATGCCATGAAGTGAATGGCCAAATTCGTGAAGGAAAGTCTCCACTTCGCTCAGTGTCAATAATGCGGGCTTGTCAGACGTTGGTTTAGTGAAATTCATCACAACACTTACATGTGGACGTATGTTCTCTCCCTCTCGTGTAATGTGCTGGCCTTGGAACTGTGTCATCCAAGCACCACCTTGCTTTCCATCGCGCGGAAAGAAGTCAGCATAGAATACTGCGAGGAAACTGCCATCTTCGTCGAACACTTCAAAAGCCTTCACGTCCGGATGGTACACAGGGATATCATTGTTTTCTTTGAACGTTATTCCGTATAACCGAGTAGCCAATCCAAACACTCCCTCAATGACCTTGTCCAGTTGGAAATAAGGACGCAGCATCTCTGCATCAATATTGAAGCGCTCCATCTGAAGCTTGTGGGCATAGAAGGAGAAGTCCCAAGGCTCTAGTTTAAAGTCCTCACCTTCCATCTGCTTCGCCTTTTTTTCTAAGTCCTTTACCTCTACCTCTGCAGTTGCTTTATAAGCATCAATTAGGTCATCAAGCAACTTATATACATGAGCTATATCGCCGGCCATACGATGTTTCAGCACATAGTCAGCATAAGTGTCATATCCTAAAAGTTGTGCCATCTCCCTGCGAAGGTTCACTAAACGCTGGCAAATCTGAAGGTTATTTTCGCTGTTGTCATGAATGCACTCAGTGTTTTTTGCCATGTACAACTGTTCACGCAAGTTGCGTTGTGTGGAGTAGGACATGAACGGTGCAAAGCTCGGATAATCCAACGTAAAGCTCCATCCTTCGATTCCACGTTCTTTCGCAGCCATAGCGGCAGCATCCTTTGCTGTCTCGGGTAGCCCGTCTAGTTGTTTCTCATCAGTGATGTGTAGTGTAAAAGCCTTGTTCTCCTTGAGTAAGTTCTGCGAGAATTGAAGAGTGAGTACTCCTGCTTCCTCGGTGAGCTCACGTAAACGATCCTTATCTGCATCATTGAGCAAAGCACCGCTACGTACAAATGCGTCATATTCCTTATCGAGCAGAGTCTGTTCCTCCTCGTTTAACTCGCCGTGATGATCGTGTACATACTTAACTCGTTCGAAGAGTTGCTTGTTAAAGATTACGTCGTTACCATGTTGTGTCAGAATAGGACTTAACTTTTGCGCCAAAGCCTCCATCTTTTCGTTGGTCTCAGCGCTCATCATACAAGAAAAAACAGTCGAAACACGATCTAAAAGGTCATAATAATGGGGGCCTTTAGTCTTGTCTTCAACAGATATTGTATTATAAAAAGTGGGCTCATCGTGGCAGTTCACAATCTTTTCGATTTGCTCATCGTCGCGCTTGATGCCCTCCATGAAGGCATCTTCATAGTCCTCAAACTTTATCTTTTGGAATGGTATCGTGTTATGGGGCGTTTCATAAGGCTCCATGAAGGGATTTGTTCGTATCTCAGCTTTATTCATAACCTGCCGTAGCTATCTCGATTTAGTACTTGCAAAGGTAATAAAAAGGTAGAACACGTTTGATGAATAAGTAAAATTTAACAAACATCCTTTTTCTTACATAGTTCGCTAGTAATTTATAGAGTTAAAGGCATTGAAAAACTCTAATGAAATTTCGTGTTTGAATGTGTCAAGGTCCGAATAAATAGATATTCGTTAGCATTAGCTATGAAAGGGGAAAAGCGTCGGATTTCATCTGTTTGAAGAGCATAAGATGTATGCATATGACAACCCAATAGCAAGAATTGATAAAGTCGTAAATACCAACAGTTTGGGTCTGTTGTTCACAAAAATGACACTTCTGAAAAGTCTTACAAAGCCTTCTTTAGAACGGCAAGCCTACTGCAAAGTGGAAAGCGAAGTCTCTTCCAAAATCGGGATGCAGAAAAGCCCAATGCTCACGTTGGCTCTCATAGGCAGGATTGATGGCTTTCATACCCATATCAAAACGTAAGATAAAGTAGTCAAAGTTGAGTCTGAGTCCTAGACCGTATGAAACGGCGATCTGTTTATAAAACTCATCAAACTTAAATTGACCACCAGGTTGATCGACGTAATTTCGCAATGTCCAAATGTTTCCAGCATCAACAAATACAGCACCATTAAATTTCCAGAAAAGGAATGTACGGTATTCGGCGCTCATATAAAGTTTCATGTCGCCTGTCTGGTTAATAAAATCAATGCGTCCGTCTGTGCCTTGATAGGTGCCAGGGCCAAGAGCTCTCACACTCCAACCCCTCACGCCATTAGCTCCTCCTGTAAAGTAGCGTTTCTCGAAAGGTAAGATTTTGCTGTTCCCGTATGGCCAGGCAAGACCTAATTCGCTGTGAAGTGATAGTGTGTTGTGCGTGTCAAAACGGATAAGATGTGTATAGTTGAAGTCAAACTTCACATATTGCGCGTATGCAATATTAAAGAAAGTGTATTGCCCGTTGTCGTTCCGCTTCTTGCCTGCCAGCTCCGATAGTCCACCTAAAAGGTTGCCGGCCGTCTCGATGTTGGCTCTAAATGCATCTATGCCGTCACTATACGTTACGCCTAAACCTAACCGCATGATGAACAGGTCTTCATAGTTGTATCGTAGAATAGCATTGCGATTGGAAACGCTGTCAAGATAATCGTGCTTGAATGTTTCGCTAATCCACGGCATATACACATAGTTCAAATCGAGAAGGTCGAGTCTATAGTTAAGATGCCTGCTCGCATCTGCCCAACGGTAACGCCATGCGGCAGAGAAAACACGGCGATGAAATTCAGGACGATTTTGCATGTCCCACATCAATGAAACCTCCGACGTCGCGTTGCTACGCTGACGGAAGGCGTTGGATAGAAATGGGGCGATGAATCTCGGAAACTGTATCTTGGTTTCTACGCCATATTCCTCATAGTTCTCATCACGATAGCCCTCTAATCCCGTGATTGCTTCGAAAGCCGTACGCAGCTCCACACTAAACACCTCTGAACCACGGAACATATTTCTATTCTCATAGGTCAAAGAAGCAGCTGCTCCAAGATTGCCAGCCGTGTTGGTTCCCTCTGGTTTAAAAGCAATTGAATGCTGCTTGTTCATGCTTACATTTATATTACAGTCAAGCAAATTGCTGTCAGGAATCTCTTGGAAGCGAATGTCTGTGTATCTCACGGCATTCATCTTTGCAAAGTTATTGTAGGTCCTTTGCAAGTTGGTCGATGAAAAAAACTGTCCAGTCTGCATGGCAGTACTATTTTCAAGCACTCGTCTGCGTAACTTAAGCTGATTATCTCCTCCACCTTTATAATTGATGTAACCAATTCTAAAACGTGGGTGAAGCGTATCAGGGCTATTGTTGTCTTCTTTGTAAGGGAGAAGTTGCAGAGTTAGGTCAATACCTGACTTGTTGTCTGCTGAGTCTGCCTGATATTGAATATAATCCTTGTGGAATCGATAATAACCCGAGTCCATTAGTACTTCTGTGATACGTTCTCTTTCCTGATCCAATCGCGTCACAGAGAAACGGTCGCCTACTTGTAATCCTTCGGCTTTGCCATGTTTCTGATTAATAGCATTCCTTTGGTAATTGTCAAGCACTTCCTTGATTTGTGTGTCTTGAATGTCGTAGTTCAAATGACAAATGGTATAAGGCGTGCCAGGACGGAAAGTATAGATGGCCTTCAGTTTTTTGCCTTTTACTTTGGTCTGCAGATCGACTCTAGCTTGTATGTAGCCCATGTTTTTCAAAGCTCCACGAAGGTCTTCAATGGAAAGCCGAGCCTGTGTTGAGTCAAAGATCACAGGTTCTTCTCCGATTTTTCTAAGTGTGCGATTAATCCATTTGGTTGTATCTCTGCCAGACAAAGCGTAGGTCCCAAGTGGTATTTTGAATAATGAAAACCATTTCGAATTGGCATGTTGGCGAATGTAAGGAGCCAAGGCTGAGGCATCAACACTTTTTTCATCAGCCTTAATTTCCACACTTTCCAACAAATATTGCTCATCTTCCACGAACTTCGTGGAGCTACACGCTGCCATCAGCGTTGCAATGAACAGTATTAATAAGATTCTTGAGGTCTTCAAATTCCTTTCTCTTTTGGATGCAAACTTACATAAAAAAAATGATAATATTGTGTCATTTGGTTATAAATGAAAGCACAAAAGATGTGGTTGATGTATGTTGCGATAACCATAAACGAACATTTGTGCATTCGTCTCTGGTTGATCTGGTTGTAATTATACTTGAATCTTATGCAGAACCACTGGTAAATATTTATTTTGGTTACTAGATTTAGTATCAAATCACACAGATTAACATGATTTTTTCACCCATTTTGATAGTTAATAGCTATCTTTGCAGCATGCTTAGTAAGGCGGTTATCAAGTTTGTGCGTGCGTTGGAGCTGAAGAAAAATCGACTTCAACAACACCTTTTTGTGGCTGAGGGGCCTAAGGTTGTCGGTGATCTGTTGAAAGTGGCTGCTCCTAAGCTTATCATTGCCACTGAAGATTGGATAAGTGGGCAAATAGCTAATACCAAACTAATGGATGAGGTTAGAATTGAGTTTGCCACTGACGACGAGTTGCGACGTACCTCGTTTCTTCAACATCCTCAACAGGTAATTGCTGTTTTTCCTTTTTTTGATGGTGACACTGCTGCAATATTGCCACAGGACCAGCTTTGTATTGCTTTAGATGGCGTACAGGATCCTGGAAACTTGGGAACTATCATTCGTGTTGCCGACTGGTTTGGCATTGAGCATTTATTCTGTTCTGAGGACACTGCCGATGTGTATAATCCCAAGGTAGTACAAGCAACGATGGGCAGTATTGCGCGTGTCGGGGTACACTATCAGAATCTCTGCCATCTTCTCGATGGTCTTCCCAAGGACTTTCCTGTATATGGAACATTCCTTGATGGAGAGAATATATATGAGCAGGAGTTGTTAACACA
>ENA-UOOK01003776-UOOK01003776.1-fermentation-metagenome-genome-assembly--contig:-NODE-3776-length-16858-cov-23.652205_pt1 | contig 16858 bp, 13 predicted proteins | sample MGYA00245777_ERZ724023 | MGnify/ENA primary metagenome ERZ724023 (study PRJEB28704, sample SAMN03018312) | fermentation metagenome | biome: anthropogenic terrestrial biome; feature: soil...
AGCCAAATAAGAGGAAGAAGAATACAAAAAAGAAACTTTTTGAAGGCGAAGAATACTTTCATTTCCGCCTTTCGTAAGAAATTTAAACAGTTTCTAAGTTTTATTTGCGGAATTATTTCTTTAAATAGGAGAAAAACATGTACTTTTGAAGTTCTAAAACGTAGGTACTACTATAACTATAAATAATTTGATTATGAACTTTTTAACGAACGAGAAATTAACTATTGTAGGAGCAGCCGGTATGATTGGTTCCAATATGGCCCAAACCGCTGCCATGATGCATTTAACGTCCGACATTTGTCTTTACGATCCTTTTGCCAAAGGCTTAGAGGGCGTGTATGAAGAGATGCGTCATTGTGGATTCGATGGTATCAACTTTTCTTTCACAACCGACATCAAAGAAGCTTTTACCGATACCAAGTATATGATTTCTTCGGGTGGGGCGCCCCGCAAAGAGGGTATGACGCGCGAAGATCTTTTGAAAGGAAATGCAGAAATTGCCGCCCAATTAGGAAAAGATATCAAAGCGTATTGCCCTGATCTCAAACATCTGACCATCATTTTCAATCCGGCGGATATTACCGGATTGGTGGCTTTGATTCATTCCGGACTGAAACCTACTCAGGTGACCACTTTAGCCGGTCTCGACAGTACTCGCTTGCAAAGCGAATTGGCAAAACATTTCGGTTTGAAACAAAGCGAAGTGACCAATACCCGTACGTACGGAGGACACGGTGAACAAATGGCTGTATTTGCATCTACGGCAAAAGTTAACGGACAACCGCTCCTCGATTTGATCGGCACCTCTAAATTGACCGACGAAGATTGGGCCGAGCTCAAACAACGCGTTACCAAGGGGGGCGCAAATATTATCAAATTGCGTGGACGCTCTTCTTTCCAAAGCCCCGCTTATGTATCGGTCGAAATGATCCGTGCGGCAATGGGCGGTGACGCTTTCCGTTGGCCGGCCGGTTGTTATGTACACAGCCAGGGATTCGACCACATCATGATGGCGATGGAAACGTCGATAACGAAAAAAGGCGTGGCTTATGCCGAAGTAAAGGGAACGGATAGTGAAATAGCTGAATTAAAAGAAAGTTACGCTCACTTATGCGACCTTCGTGATCAAGTGATTGCCATGGGGGTTATTCCTGCAATCAGTCAATGGAGTTCTATTAATCCTAATTTATAAGATTATAGGTATCGATAAGAAGGACTTCCGGGAAAACTCCGGAAGTCCTTCTTTTTACAAAAAATAGCGATAATCGAATAAATCAACAGATATCAATCGATTATCAAATGATATATCATCGATAATCCGGGGAAAAACATATCAATGTGTAAGATTTTAGGAATAAATATGGCGAAATATTTTGTCGTTCCGTATTTTTGCTTTTACTTTGCAACAATTAAATAAAACGATAGTGTTTTCAGTTATTATATGAACCATCCTATTATTCATATTCTAGTCATTTCTATTCTACTTCTGGATAACTTCAGCGGGTGAGGATGGCATGTAGTTGATGAATTTGAACAATAAACGAAAAGATGACCTTTCTCACAGTGTGGGAAAGGTTTTTTAGTATAAATATAAATGATTTGAAAGATAATGGAACGAATTTATGTTTTTGACACCACGTTACGAGACGGAGAACAGGTTCCGGGTTGTCAATTAAATACAATCGAAAAGATTCAAGTGGCGAAAGCGCTTGAGTTATTAGGTGTGGATGTGATTGAAGCCGGGTTTCCGGTATCGAGTCCCGGAGATTTTAATTCGGTCGTCGAAATATCGAAAGCGGTCACTTGGCCTGTTATTTGTGCCTTGACCCGTGCGGTGGAAAAAGATATCGAAGTGGCTGCCGAGGCGTTGAAATATGCCAAGCGTAAACGTATCCATACCGGCATCGGGACTTCCGATGCTCATATCAAGTATAAATTCAATTCCAATCGCGAAGAAATCATTGAACGAGCCGTCAAAGCCACGCGCTTTGCCCGTCGCTTTGTGGACGATGTGGAATTTTATGCCGAAGATGCCGGACGAACCGACAACGAGTATTTGGCGCGTGTCGTACAAGCGGTGGTCGATGCCGGCGCAACGGTGGTGAATATCCCCGACACGACGGGATATTGCTTTCCGGATGAATATGGTGCGAAAATAAAATATTTAATCGACCATGTAGACATGAAAAGCGCCATCCTGTCTACCCATTGTCATCAGGATCTGGGAATGGCTACGGCTAATACCTTATCGGGGGTGATCAACGGTGCCCGCCAGGTGGAAGTTACCATAAACGGTATCGGCGAGCGGGCCGGAAACACTTCGCTGGAAGAAGTGGCGATGGCGTTGAAAAGTCATAAGGAAAGGGGTTTTGACACCAATATCAATACGCAGAAAATATATGATACCAGCCGCTTGGTGTCGGCGTTGATGAATATGCCGGTGCAGCCCAACAAAGCCATTGTGGGACGGAATGCCTTCGCCCATTCATCGGGCATTCATCAGGATGGTGTATTGAAGAATGTCGCGACATACGAAATCATCAATCCCAAAGATGTCGGCATCGATGACAATGCTATTGTCTTAACGGCTCGAAGCGGGCGGGCAGCCCTTAAAAACCGACTGACATTGTTAGGGGTGCAGTTGGAAAATGACAAATTGGATGAAGTTTATCCGAAGTTTCTTGATCTGGCTGATCGGAAAAAAGATATCAATGACGATGATATCCTTATTTTAGTAGGCCGGGGAGCTCATTTGCACCGTATCAAGATCGATTATTTGCAGGTATCGTGTGGAGTGGGATTGCGCCCCGTGGCAAGCCTCGGGCTCGATATTGCCGGCGAACATTTCGAAGCGGCTGCGACGGGTAACGGCCCTGTCGATGCGGCTATCAAAGCAGTAAAGAAAATCATTAATCGGGAAACCGTCATTCAGGAGTTTCTTATCCAGGCGATCAATCGCGGAAGCGATGATGTGGGAAAAGTACATATGCAGGTGGAACATAACGGAATGATTTATTATGGCTTTTCGGCGAACACCGATATCGTAGCCGCTTCCGTAGAGGCATTTATCGATGCGGTCAATAAATTTGTATAGCTTTACCGGGGTGCCGCTCCGGGCGACATCGTCGGTAGAATAAATTATAAAATTATAGATGAAAACATTATTCGACAAAATTTGGGATGCACACGTCGTAGCGACAGTGAAAGACGGCCCCACACAATTGTATATCGACAGGCATTTATGTCATGAGGTTACCAGTCCCCAGGCGTTTGCGGGATTGAGAAAAAGAGGATTGCAGGTCTTCCGCCCCCAACAAACCACGTTGACGGCCGACCATAATATTCCTACGATGGGGCAGGACCGGCCTATTCGAGACGAGATATCGCGCTTTCAGGTAGACACCTTAGCTCGGAACGCCCGTGATTTCGGACTGACTTATTATGGCTTGGGAAATCCGAAGAACGGAATTGTGCACGTGGTCGGCCCCGAAAACGGATATACCCAACCCGGAATGACCATCGTCTGCGGCGACAGCCATACTTCCACGCACGGTGCATTCGGCGCCATCGCTTTCGGTATAGGAACGAGCGAAGTGGAAATGGTATTGGCTTCGCAATGTATTTTGCAGACGCGTCCGAAAACCATGCGGATCCATTTTGAAGGAAAACTCAACGACGGCGTTTTTGCGAAAGATGTCGCTTTGTATACGATTTCTCAGTTGACTACCGGCGGGGCTACGGGTTATTTTGTAGAGTACACCGGAGAAGCGATACGGGCGCTTTCGATGGAGGCCCGCATGACGTTGTGTAACTTAAGCATCGAAATGGGCGCCCGGGGTGGATTGATTGCTCCCGATGAAACGACGTTCGCGTATTTAAAAGGACGGGAGTTCGCCCCGAAAGGCGATCGTTGGGAAAAGGCGTTGGCTTATTGGAAGACGTTGAAGACCGACGAGGGTGCAACCTTTGATAAGGAGATCATTTTCGATGCTTCCTCTATTAAGCCGATGATTACGTATGGAACCAACCCGGGAATGGGAATACCTATCGACGGCTCTATCCCGGAATTGGAGGATGTCGATGATGCGGGTAAAATATCGTTCGAAAAGTCACTGAACTATATGGGTTTCAAACCCGGTGAGAAACTCGAAGGAAAACCGATCGATTATATTTTTCTGGGAAGTTGCACGAACGGGCGTATCGAGGATTTTCGTCTGTTCGCCGAATATGTAAAAGGCAAGAAGAAGGCCGATCATGTTACCGCCTGGCTCGTGCCCGGCAGTTGGCAGGTACGGAAACAGATTGAAGAAGAAGGATTGGATAAGATCTTGCAGGAGGCGGGTTTTGAGTTGCGTCAACCGGGATGCTCGGCTTGTCTGGCGATGAACGATGATAAAATTCCCGCCGGTAAGTATGCGGTTTCTACGTCCAATCGGAATTTTCAAGGCCGGCAAGGACCCGGTGCACGCACTATTCTGGCCGGCCCTTTGGTTGCGGCTGCTGCTGCCGTCGCCGGTAAAATTTCACAGCCGGAGATTCAATTAGCAAATTAGCAGATTAGCAGATTAGCAGATTAGCAGATTAGCAAATTAGCAGATGAGTAGATTAGCAAATTAGCAAATGAGTAAATGGATGAGAAAATGGATAAAAGTGGAAATGTTATAGTTGATTTATCTTTTAAATTCGCTTTGGATGCGATTGATTTTGCCGAAATGCTTGAACAGGAACGAAAATTCGTAATAGGACGGCAATTTTTAAAGAGCGCGACGTCTATCGGGGCAAATGTGAGGGAAGCGCAAAATGCGGAAAGCAAAACGGATTTTATTCATAAAATAAAGATAGCGGCGAAAGAAGCGGACGAGACGGAATATTGGCTATTATTATGTAAGTCTTCGGCGTCTTATCCTTGTAAAGCCGAATTATTAGACGAGGTAAATGTCATCCAAAAAATATTGAATAAAATTATCGGAACATCAAAATCCCAAACTCCCTAATTCGCTCATCTGCTCATTTGCTCATCTGCTCATTTGCTAATTAGCTAATTAGCTAATTTACACATTAAATTTTTAGATAATAATGGAAAAATTTCAAACCCTAACATCCACGTATGTCCCCCTTCCGATAGAGAATGTGGACACCGACCAAATTATTCCCGCCCGCTTCCTGAAAGCGACCACCCGTGAAGGATTCGGAGATAATCTATTCGCCGATTGGCGCTATGAGAAGTCCGGCGAGCCGAAGGCCGATTTTGTACTCAACGACCCTACCTATTCGGGCGAGATATTGGTGGCGGGCAAGAACTTCGGCAGCGGGTCGAGCCGCGAACATGCCGCCTGGGCGATCGCCGGATACGGATTTAAAGTCGTCGTGTCGAGTTTCTTTGCCGATATCTTCCGCAACAATGCCCTTAATAACGGGTTGCTGCCGATTGTCGTCAGCGAGGCTTTCCTGACGGCACTCTTTAACAGCGTGCAGGCAAATCCGAAAGCGACGTTGACGGTCAATCTCGAAGAGCAAACGATCCGCAACAATGAAAACGGGAAAACGGAATCTTTCGAAATCAATCCCTATAAAAAGGAATGTCTGCTGAAAGGATTGGACGATATCGATTTTCTGCTTTCCAACAAAGATAAAATCATCGCATACGAGCAAAACCGCGCTTTTGTGTATTGATAAAAGGATTGTTACACGGAGAAACAGAGGCGGCACGGAGTCCTCTGCGTTCTCAGTAAAACTTCCGTGTAACTCGGTGTCATTTTCATTCCGAATTTTCGGAGTGGACGATTAATTTGTTTATTGAATAGTGGAAAAAAGAACGATTGAAATAATGGATACCACGCTTCGTGATGGCGAACAAACCTCCGGAGTGTCTTTTGCGGCGGAAGAAAAAGTCAGTGTGGCGAGGCTGTTGATTGAGGAGCTGCATGTCGATCGGGTGGAGATTGCTTCTGCCCGGGTGTCGGATGGCGAATTCAAGGCCGTACAAAAAGTTACGCAATGGGCGAAAAACAACAGCCATCTGGATAAGATCGAGGTGTTGGGGTTCGTGGATGGAACGGCATCTGTCGATTGGATCGAGCGATCGGGATGTCAAGTGATGAATCTGCTGTGTAAAGGATCGGAAAACCATTGCACCCATCAATTGCGGAAAACGGCTCAGGAGCATTTGCGCGATATCCGTTCGGTGATCGACGAAGCGAGAAGCCGGGGCATCAAGGTGAATATTTATCTGGAGGATTGGTCGAACGGGATGCGCCATTCGCAGGAGTATGTGTTCGAAATGATGGATTCTCTCTGTGAAATGCCCATCGAGCGATACATGCTGCCCGATACGCTGGGTATCTTGAATCCCGACGAAACGGAACTGTTCTGCCGGAAGATGACGGACCGGTACCCGTCGTTGCATTTCGACTTTCATGCCCATAACGATTATGATTTGGCGGTGGCGAATGTCTTCGAAGCCATTAAGGCCGGTGTTCACGGCGTTCACGTGACGGTCAACGGACTGGGGGAACGCGCCGGAAATGCTCCGCTGGCGAGTGTGATCGCGCTTATTCATGATCAATTGAAACTCTCCACTCATATCGACGAAAACAAACTTTACGGAGTCAGCAAGGTGGTCGAGAGTTATTCGGGCATCCGCATTCCGGACAATAAACCGCTTATCGGCGATAATGTCTTTACACAAGTTGCCGGTATCCATGCCGACGGCGATAAAAAGAAGAATCTTTACTTCAATGATTTATTGCCGGAACGCTTCGGCCGCCTGCGTCAATATGCGTTGGGAAAGAATGCCGGGAAGGCCAGCATCCTGAAGAATCTGGAATCATTGGGCATCGAGCTGGATGATGAAACGGCGAAGAAAGTCACCCAACGCATCATCGAGTTGGGGGATAAAAAAGAAGTCGTCAATCCCGAAGAGCTGCCCTATATCGTTTCGGACATCCTGAAGAATGGCGTGGACCATCAAGATATCCGGATGCTCAATTATTCGTTGATGCTGACCGACGGGCTGCGTCCGACCGCTACCGTAAAGATATCCATCAAAGGGGAAGTTTATCAACAAACCGCCGCCGGCGAAGGGCAATATCATGCCTTTTCGAAAGCGATGTATAAAATATACCGTTCGCTGCACAAACCCATTCCCGAATTGCTCGATTATGTGGTGGTGATTCCTCCCGGAGGAAAAACCAATGCCTACGTGCAGACGATCATCACCTGGCGATTCGAAGGAAAGACGTTTAAGACAAGAGGATTGGATGTCGATCAGACCGCAGCCGCCATTCAGGCGACAATGAAAATGCTGAACATGATTGAAAGCGGGAATATCCCCACCTTTCATAAACATGTACAATTACCGTAAGGCTACTCGGAGGCTATATCAAGAATTGTTATTAAAAGAATGACAGGAACGGATTATAACTTAGAGTTCGGCCTCGGGCATACAGAACGACTTTATAAGAACAAAATAAAAAAATGAAACTGAACATTGCAGTATTACCGGGCGACGGGATCGGCCCGGAAATCATGAAACAAGCGTTGAATGTAACGCAAACCGTAAGTGATAAATTCCATCATGAGTTATCGTATCAGGAAGCGGTTGTAGGAGCTGTCGCTATTGATGAGACGAGCGACCCGTATCCGGCGGCTACGCATGCGCTTTGCCTAAAATCGGACGCCGTGCTTTTCGGCGCCATCGGCTCGCCGAAATACGATAACGATCCGAACGCGAAAGTGCGTCCCGAACAAGGATTGCTGAAGATGCGCAAGAGTCTCGGGCTGTTTGCCAATATCCGCCCCGTGAATACGTTTCCGTCGCTGATACACCAATCGCCGCTTCGTGCCGAACTGGTGGAAGGGGTCGATTTGATGTGCATCCGCGAACTGACCGGCGGGATGTATTTCGGTCGCCCGCAAGGCCGTAGCGAGGACGGTAATACGGCCTACGACACGTGCATCTATACCCGCGAGGAGATAGAACGTATCCTGCACTTGGCCTATAAATTCGCCCGGCAAAGGCGCAAGAAAGTCACGGTCGTCGACAAGGCGAATGTGATTGCCACCTCGCGTTTGTGGCGGCAAATTGCGCAGGAAATCGCCCCGCAATACCCCGACGTGGAGACCGACTATCTGTTCGTCGATAATGCCGCGATGCGTCTTATTCAGTGGCCGCGCAGTTTCGATGTGCTGGTCACGGAAAATCTTTTCGGCGACATTCTGACCGACGAAGCTTCGGTGATTACCGGATCGCTCGGCATGTTGCCGTCGGCTTCCATCGGCCTGCATACGTCGCTCTTCGAGCCGATACACGGGTCGTATCCGCAAGCGGCGGGGAAAGATATCGCCAATCCGCTGGCGATGATTCTTTCGGTTGCCCTGATGTTCGAATATGCTTTCGAGTTGAAAGATGAGGGCGCCCTGATTCGCGAAGCGGTCAACGCCAGTATGGAAGCCGGTATTGTGACGGAAGATATTGCCGAAGGCGGAAAAGCGTATAAGCTCTCGGAAGTGGGGGCGTGGATCGTGGAATATATACGGAATAAATAGACAAGGGGAGACAATTGGCAAATTAGCAAATTAGAGAATTAGCAAATTAGCAAATTAGCAAATTAGTGAATGAGTGAATTAGCGAATGAGTGAATGAAGACAAAGGTCAAAGCGATCGTCATTCCGGATCAAGTGCGGAATGGCGGACTGCCGGCGACCGGCGACTAAAGACTAAAAATTAAAAACGGGAGATGAAATATACATTAAATAGCCAGACAAGTACGGCGGGGCGGCGCATGGCGGGGGCGCGTGCGCTTTGGCGGGCGAATGGAATGACGGAAGAGCAGATGGGGAAACCGATCATTGCGGTGGTCAATTCCTTCACGCAATTCGTTCCGGGACATACGCATTTGCATGCGATCGGGCAGCTCGTGAAAGCCGAAATAGAGAAACTCGGTTGTTTTGCCGCCGAATTCAATACCATTGCGGTAGACGACGGCATTGCGATGGGGCATGACGGCATGCTGTATTCGCTTCCCTCGCGCGACCTTATCGCCGACTCGGTGGAATATATGGTGAATGCGCATAAAGTGGATGCGATGATCTGCATCAGCAATTGTGACAAGATAACCCCCGGAATGCTGATGGCGGCCATGCGGCTCAACATTCCTTCGATCTTCGTTTCGGGAGGGCCGATGGAAGCCGGGAAAATAGGAGACGAGCAAATCGATTTGATCGATGCAATGATCGAATCGGCCGACAATACCATATCCGACCAACGGGTAACGGACTTGGAAAGGCTGGCTTGCCCTACCTGCGGATCGTGCTCGGGCATGTTTACCGCCAACTCGATGAACTGCCTGAATGAGGCGATCGGATTGGCTTTGCCCGGCAACGGAACGATTGTCGCCACCCATGCCAACCGCATCGAACTCTTTAAAAAGGCCGCGAAACAAATCGTGGAAAATGCCTACCGGTATTATTCCGAAGGCGATAAAAGCGTGTTGCCCCGAAGCATCGCCACCCGCGAGGCTTTCCTCAACGCCATGACGCTCGATATCGCCATGGGCGGCTCGACAAACACCATTCTGCATTTGCTGGCTGTCGCCAACGAAGCCGGCGTGGATTTCACGATGGATGATATCGATCGTCTGTCGCGGCGGGTTCCCTGCATTTGCAAGGTGGCGCCGAACACTAAAAAGTATCATATTCAGGACGTCAACCGTGCGGGAGGAATCATGGGCATTATGGAGCAACTCGCCGAGGGGGGGCTTGTGGATACGTCCGTGCCTCGCGCCGACGGTTATACGCTGGCCGAAGCTATCGACAAGTACCGCATTACCGGCGCAACCGTCAGCGAAGAGGCGAAGGAGATTTATTCTTCCGCTCCCGGCAACCGCTATAATATCGTGATGGGTTCGCAAAACGCTGCTTACACGTCATTGGATGCCGATCGCGCCGGGGGATGCATCCGCGATATCGCCCATGCCTATACTCAGGACGGCGGACTGGCCATTCTGAAAGGCAACATCGCCGAAAACGGTTGCGTGGTGAAAACCGCCGGAGTCGATGAAAGTATCTGGAAGTTTTCGGGCAAGGCGAAGGTGTTTCATTCGCAAGACGATGCTTGTTCGGGTATCCTGAACGGCGACGTGGAGGCCGGCGATGTGGTGGTGATTCTCTATGAAGGTCCCAAAGGCGGGCCGGGCATGCAGGAAATGCTGTATCCCACTTCGTACATCAAGGCCAAGCATCTGGGCAAGGCGTGCGCACTCATTACCGACGGACGTTTCTCGGGGGGCACGTCGGGATTGTCTATCGGCCACATTTCGCCCGAGGCGGCTGCCGGAGGGGCTATCGGTCTGGTGAAGGACGGGGATCGTATTGAAATAGATATTCCTGCGCGCCGCATCCATTTACAGGTGACGGATAGTGAACTCGCGCTTCGTAGAAAACAGGAGGAGGCGCGGGGTAAGGCGGCTTTCACGCCCGTCCGCGACCGGAAAGTATCGAAAGCGCTCAAGGCATACGCGGCCTTAGTGAGCTCGGCTGATTTAGGGGCGGTACGATTGATTGATTAGCAAATGAGCAAATTAGCAAATTAGCGAATGAGCAAATGAGCAGATGGGACAATGTGTAAATGAGCAAATTAGCAAATGAGTAGATGAGCAAATGGGACGATTCGTAAATGAGCAAATGAGGCCAACGGCCGAAAGGCAGACGACCGGCGACCGCCGACCGAAGACCGGCGACTGGCGACTGGCGACTGGAGACCGACGACATTAGACATTAGACTTTTGACAACAACCATATAATATGAAAGAAGAATATTCAGAACAATCCACAATATCGGGGAGCGAGGCGTTGATCCGTTCGCTTCTTGCCGAAGAGGTAGAGACGATCTTCGGATATCCGGGCGGGGCGATTATGCCGGTCTTCGATGCTTTGTACGATCATCGGGACGAGATAAAGCATATTCTTGTCCGCCATGAACAGGCTGCCATTCATGCCGCGCAAGGGTATGCGCGTGTATCGAGGAAAACGGGAGTCGCGTTGGTTACTTCCGGGCCGGGAGCCACCAATGTCATTACGGGAGTGACGGATGCCATGATGGACAGTACGCCGCTCGTCGTTATTTCGGGACAAGTGGCGTCGGGCCTGCTCGGGTCGGATGCTTTTCAGGAAGCGGATGTTATCGGGCTGACCATGCCGGTTACCAAATGGGCGTATCAGATACGCCGGGTGGAAGATATTCCCTGGGCGGTATCGCGAGCCTTTTATATCGCCGCCAGCGGCCGTCCCGGTCCGGTGGTGCTCGATATTGCCAAAGACGCGCAACTGAACCGTCATCCTTTCTCGTATAAGAAAACCGATTTTCTCCGCAGCTATGATCCGTTTCCGGATGTGGAAGAGGATGATATCCGTGCCGCAGCAGCCCTTATCCGTTCCGCCAAGAAGCCGTTGGCATTGGTAGGGCAGGGGGTCATATTGGCAAACGCCGAAGAAGAACTCAAGGCGTTTCTCGAAAAAGCCGATATCCCTTTCGGATCGACTATTCTGGGGCTGTCGGCCATTGCTTCGTCGCATCCGCTCAATTGCGGTATGTTAGGCATGCACGGCAATCTGTCGCCCAATATCAAAACGAACGAATGCGATGTGCTCATCGCCATCGGAATGCGTTTTGACGACCGCGTCACCGGCAATTTGAATACATACGCCCGGCAGGCGAAAATCATTCATTTCGATATCGATGAAGCGGAACTGAATAAGAACGTGAAGGCGACCGTAAAAGTCTTGGGAAACGCCAAGCAGACCTTGCCGATGGTAACCGGACTGCTCGAGAAGCAATCGCACGCCGAATGGATTGAGGAATTCAAGCCCTACGAACAAAAAGAATTTGAGTGCGTTATCAAAGAGGAAATCCATCCCGGAGCGGGGCCGATAAAAATGGGGGAGGTGGTTCACAAAGTGACGGAAGCTACCGGAAACAAGGCGGTCTGCGCAACCGATGTCGGACAAAACCAAATGATGGGAACCCGCTACTTCAAGTTCACCCAAACGCGCAGCATGATTACTTCGGGAGGACTCGGAACGATGGGCTTCGGCCTGCCTGCCGGCATCGGCGCCAAAGTGGGTGCGCCCGGCCGGACGGTGTGCATATTCGTGGGCGACGGAGGCTTGCAGATGACCATGCAGGAGTTCGGCACCATTATGGAGTATGATATCGATGTGAAGATCATTCTTCTGAACAATAACTTCCTCGGCATGGTGCGTCAATGGCAGGAGTTGTTTTTCGACGAACGCTATTCCGAAACGCGCATGAAGAATCCCGATTTCATCAAGATTGCCGACGCTTACGGCATCAAAGGGCGCAAGGTGATCGATCGGGAAGAGCTCGACGGAGCCATCGAAGAAATGTTGGCTCACAAAGGCGCTTATCTGTTGGAAGTCGTGGTGGAAACCAAAGGAATGGTGTATCCCATGATTCCTGCCGGAGGATGCGTGAGTGATATCTTATTGGGAAACGGACATTCGCTTTATTAATTCAAAACGGAATATAAAATGGAAGATAAAACATTATATACGATTACGATATTCTCCGAAAATACGGTGGGCGTACTCAATCAGATTGCCACCATTTTTACACGGCGCCAGTTAAATATCGAGACGCTGTCGGTTTCTCCCTCGGCCATCAAAGGCATTCACAAGTTCACCATTACGTCGTATGCCGACTCCGACGAGACAATGAAGAAGTTGGTGAAGCAAATCGATAAACGGGTCGATATTCTGAAAGCTTATTTCAACACCAATGAGGATTTGGTGCATCAGGAAATAGCGCTCTATAAAATAGAGACGGCGAAACTGCTCGCTACCAGTCAGGTCGAAAAGCTCGTCCGGAAACATAATGCCCACATTCTGGATGTGAACGAGCATAGTACGGTGATTCAGAAAACCGGTCATTACAAAGATACGCAAGCGTTGTTCGACGAACTGGCGGAGAGTATCGGGGTGTTGCAATTTATCCGTTCGGGGCGCGTGGCGATCACGAAGTCCAAAGTGGAACGGTTGAGCGATATGCTGGCCAAACGCGAAGCTAAGGGGGAGAATGAGCAAATTAGCAGATTAGTAAATTAGCAAATTAGCAGATTAGCAAATGGAACAATTAGCAAATGAGTAAATGAGCAGATTAGCAAATGGGCAGATGGGACAATGAGTAAATGAGCAGATTAGCAAATGAGCAGATGGGAGAATGAGTAAATGAGTAGATTAGCAAATGAGGTCGACGGTCGAAAGACTGGAGACCGGAGACCGGAGACTGGCGACCGGAGACTGGAGACCGACGACCGGAGACCGGAGACCGGAGACATTAGAATAACACGATATGGTAAGTAACAAATAATAATCAATAAAAGAATTATGGCAAAATTGAATTTTGGCGGGGTGGTAGAAAATGTCGTTACCCGCGACGAATTTCCTTTGAGCAAGGCTCAGGAGGTATTGAAAAACGAAACGATTGCCGTCATCGGATATGGCGTGCAAGGCCCGGGACAATCGATGAACCTGCGTGACAACGGGTTTAAGGTGATTGTGGGTCAACGGAAGGATAGTAAAACATGGGACAAGGCCGTTGCCGACGGATGGGTGCCGGGCGAAACGCTTTTCGAAATCGAAGAGGCGTGTAAGCGCGGAACTATCATCGAGTATTTGCTGTCGGATGCGGCGCAAATCAAGCTGTGGCCTACGGTGAAAAAGCATCTGACGGCTGGCAAGGCGCTGTACTTTTCCCACGGTTTCGGCATCACGTATAAAGACCGTACGGGCATTATTCCTCCGGCCGATGTCGATGTGATTCTGGTCGCCCCGAAAGGTTCGGGTACCAGCCTGCGCACGATGTTCCTCGAAGGACGCGGGTTGAATTCGAGTTACGCGATTTTCCAGGATGCGACCGGCAAGGCCTACGACCGGGTGATTGCCTTAGGTATCGGCGTGGGGTCGGGCTATCTGTTCGAAACGACTTTCCAACGCGAAGTGTATTCCGATCTTACCGGCGAACGCGGAACGTTGATGGGCGCTATTCAGGGCTTGCTGTTGGCGCAATACGAAACGTTGCGTGAAAACGGGCATACGCCATCCGAAGCGTTCAACGAAACGGTGGAAGAACTGACTCAGTCGCTGATGCCGTTGTTTGCCGAAAAAGGGATGGATTGGATGTATGCCAACTGCTCTACGACCGCGCAACGCGGCGCTCTTGATTGGATGGGCCCGTTCCACGATGCGACCAAACCGGTGTTCCAAAAACTCTACAAAGAGGTAGCCAGCGGAAACGAAGCGCAACGTTCTATCGATTCCAATTCCCAACCCGACTATCGCGAGAAGCTCGAAGTCGAACTCAAAGCGCTTCGCGAAAGCGAAATGTGGCAGACCGGCGCGGTCGTACGCAAACTGCGTCCGGAAAACGGTTGATCGGATTCGAGCGGTCGGTTTCTTTACAAAGAGGGGATATCACAATTGCCGTGACCCCCAAAAGTCGGACAGATTAATAAATGATGTTTTCTGTATGAGAGCTCGGTATTGCACCGGGCTCTTTCCGTTTAGCTTATTTTCTATTTTGAGACGGCCTCTTTTTCTTTCCTACCGGAATAAGTCTGTTGACGGGTTTGAACAGAGCCTTCTTTCGATTGTTATGAAAAAGACCCAATTTCTCCCGGAGAATAGGTTCCAAAAGAATAATTTAAAAACAAACAGCAAATGAAAAGAGCATTATTGATCGTCGATGTGCAGAACGATTTCTGTCCCGGCGGCGCCTTGGCGGTAAAAGACGGCGATAAAGCGGTGGAGGTGATCAACCGGTTGATACCGCGGTTCGAGGTGGTGGTCGCCTCTAAAGATTGGCATCCGGCGCAGTCGGTGCATTTCGATAAATGGCCGGTGCATTGTGTGGCAGACATGGCCGGCGCCGATTTCCATCCGCTGCTGCAAACGGGGAATATCGGGCAGGTTTTCCGGAAAGGAACGGATAATAAAGACGACGGTTATTCGGCTTTTGAGGCCACGAACCTATCGTTAGCCGATTATCTGCGGGAACGCAAGGTGGAGGAGCTTTATGTGTGCGGGCTGGCGACCGATTATTGCGTGAAAGCATCGGCGCTCGATGCGCTGAGCCTCGGTTTTCGTACGGTCGTCATTACCGATGCCGTTGCGGCCGTCAATGCCCGTCCGGGCGATGATATCCGGGCATTGGAGGAAATGCGCAACCGGGGCGTCGCGCTCGTTTCCGCAGCGGAAATACCGGAATAATCCTGAAACGATGTTGAACTCATCCGGCCGATTCCCTCTCGAACATCGATTGCAATACCGAACTAAAAGTGCCGAGATTCTTATTCTTGCTCCTGCAATCCCGATGATTCTCTCGATACTTCCTTTGCGTTATTGCTTTTTGTCTTTTCCCTTCGCCTTGTTCTCCAAGAGCGTCTTGTGGAACTTGGCTTGTTGTTGCGCTTCGGCCACCTCCACGTTGATTTTGTCGGCCAAGGTTTTGTACGGCTCCACACCGTCCACAAAAGCGTAACTGTTGATGGCTTCGCACAATTTTTCGAAGGCCGCTTGCATTTCCGTGCGCGCTTGGGTGGTCAACCCCGTCACATATTCCGTTTTTTCCTCGGTCCCCAGGATATGATTGGCTTCATAACCCTTATTCTCCTCATCGAGTTTGTCGATCCACGCCAGCGGCGTAATCTTGGCCATCCGTGCCGTGTTTTCGGGCAAGCGCATGTCGGCGACCAAATTATAGAGGATGGATGTTTCCCGTTCGCGGGACATGTTCTGGATGTCCTTCCCGTATTTTTCCACCACGATCAACAACAGCCGGGAGGATTCCGATATGTCCGCGTCGGGGTACCGCATGGCGGCGCGTATCGTGCTGCTGAGCCCTACCAGCGTGTTGTCGCGCAAATCGTCGCTCTCCTTTTTGGGAGCGGTGAACTTCGATTTATCGGCTTGCTTCACCGCCACGTCCAGTTTGTCGAACGCCAAAAAGAACGACGTGGCAACCGCCGTCAATTTCAACACTTCCATATCTTCTTTATGAAGATAGTCTGCAATCACTTTCATAAGATGGAAAAATTCCATCAAAAACACTTTTGATAATTTTGTCGTTTTTACTAACATGATTTTTTGTTTTTATAGGATAGGAAATAAATAAAATAAATGCCAAGTTCCGCGTGCGATGAATCATTTTTTTCTTCCGCGGTGCGGGCGACGGGGGCGATAGGCCCGTCTTCTCTTCCGTGAGGCTGTCGACCGGCGCAATGGATACTTTCTCTTTTCCTCGGATCGATTGACCGGGTAAATACGCGCAACTTCTCTTCCGTGGAGCTATCGACGCGGTCGGCAGGCCCGGCGTCCCTCCCGAAGCGACTGCCGCGGATGGCGGAACGCGCGATAGCATTGCTTCACGGGAGGCGGAAGTGGCGGAGTGATAGATGCGCTCAATTCGAGCGAAAGAAAGCAGGTGGGGTAAATTATTGCTCCAAAAATATCGAGATGGGAAAGTATTTCTCAAGAGGATATAACCGATGTATTTTTCGATTACCCCATTTGTTTTTGATTTATGACGGCAATATTACACTATTTTTATGATTCCGCAAAATTTTTGATTCTTTTTTTTTGAAACAGGCGGGAATAAACGGCACACCCCCCCCTCACCGTAAAGGGTCCTGCGAGGAGGGCCGTTTAAAAAGGTTGAAAGGGTAAGATCGGAAAGCCCAAATCCATCAAAAAAGGACTAAAAAACGCCGCATCAAAAAATTCAAGAATCTGTTTAAATTTCTTTCGCGATTCAAAAAGAATTATTTTTTAGCAGTGTTCTTTC
>ENA-UOOK01003781-UOOK01003781.1-fermentation-metagenome-genome-assembly--contig:-NODE-3781-length-16842-cov-3.981176_pt1 | contig 16842 bp, 20 predicted proteins | sample MGYA00245777_ERZ724023 | MGnify/ENA primary metagenome ERZ724023 (study PRJEB28704, sample SAMN03018312) | fermentation metagenome | biome: anthropogenic terrestrial biome; feature: soil; material...
GTCTCCAAGCAAAATTCGCCCTTTGCAGCAGAATCTGGGTTTTTGAAGTGGAATCAGATATAAATATCTGCTGTATAAAATCTTTTATGTGCACCAGTTAGATAATACTTACTACTGCTATAGTGAAACATTTTATTTTATAACTACAGAAACAACACGTCGAAGCATTCATGATATTCCTGCAAAGCGCATGAATGCTGATATGTTAATGTTTGTCTCGTTAAAGTACTACTATTTATTATTTATAATTTTCAAAAGAGTTGCAAATAAACAGTATTGTATTTTTAATTAATATTACATTGGCAGATATGGAGCTTATACTACATATAAAATTTTATTATTTATCATTATGTATACTACAGAATTTAGGGTTATTCAATTATATTTGTGAATAAATTTGAGTATTTTAGAAGAACCCATTCCTAAATAGTAATATCATGATAGAATTAGTAATAAGTTAACATACTTGCAATGGAATAACTTCTAGATACTTTGAAGGAGCGTATATAAAAATGGAAAAAGGTAATAAAATTAATATTGTTATGAAAATATTTATCTTTGTTACATTGGCAGTGGTATCAATGCTTTTAATTTTAAACTCAAATTTATTGGAAGCAAACAAAGAAATTCGACGCTTCGAAGAAACATTCGGATTAAATTTGCCTAAAGCAGCAAGTGTTATCTTCAGTGAAGATACACATGGAGCACGTGGTGATGGAGTTAGATTGTATATCTATCAAATTAACTCAAAGGATATGGCGGAATTTATAAAGCAAAAGGAACTAAATATTTGGCTTTACCTTCCAATCAATGAAACGCTTTATGCAGGGGTACTTAGAAGAATTAATGGCCTTTCAAGCGGAAAAATTGAATATGCAATTAGATCCGGACTTGATTGCAAGCTAGGTTATTACTTTATAAGAAATAGACATTATATACCTCTTAAAGGTTATGATTTCAGTGATATCTCCTATTATAACATTATTATTGGTATCATTGATTTAGACAAAAATAAAATATACTATTATACATATGATATGTAATTTGATATGTAATTTGATATGCAATTCTATAAAATTGTCATAATACATGACGTAAATTTTAATCTATTTCCTAAAAAATAACGGTAAAATAGCTTGTCGTTTCACTGCTTATTGAACCTGTAATTTTATCCGAATTACTATGGTCAAGTATTTCCATATGCTCAGCACCTGCTGCATCCATGACTGAAAGCAAAGTAATGATGGAAGGGGGAGAGTCCATATAATCATTATTAATGTAAAACATTTTATATATGCAAAACAATTTTACATCTCTAAGCCCATTTTTATATTATGAAATTAATAAAATTAATAAAAGCGCTTAAATATGTATGTTAACACACATGCTTGTTCTATATTTCATCATGTTCATCATGTCATATACCTTTCAAAAGCTGCCTTAAGTTGGCTACCGTTAATTATAATTAATTACCATTTTGAATTAACTTTTATATACTACTAATTATTGATTTTAGTGCAAATTCTCTCTCATAAGCTAGAAATTAGAGGCATATATATACAGTAGAAAAACAAAATCTGGTTAATACGGTAATTTACTAACACTGCGTGAGGTTTGTAACAAAAGTTAGTGATATGCCCGGATAAATACGCAAATTATTGCGTTTAGAAACATAGCATCTTAATGTTGTCTAAGAGGGGGGTTGACCATTGAAAGAATATATTGAAGAGAGAGCAGTTGAACTAGCATACTATATATTAGATAAAAAAACCACTGTACGAGCTGCCGCAAAAAAATATGGTATTAGCAAAAGCACTGTACACAAGGATATTACAGAAAGGCTAGAACGTATAAATTCTGAATTGGCGGAAGAAGTAAGATCGGTACTTAACGAAAATAAAGCTGAGAGACATATAAGGGGAGGTCAAGCAACAAGGCTTCGTTATGCACTTAATAAAGTTGAAAGCAAATAAAATATACCGTTGGGGGTAATCTCTTTACTCTGCTGTAGAAATGGAGATAAAAATGAATAGCGGGTGATAATACTTAAATAAGCCTATCTTGGTAATATATCAGGGTAGGCTTGTTTTGCAACGAAAATATATCTTTCTACATATTGACAAATAAAAAACGTAATGTTATACTACATTACATAGGTAATGAGGTACTAAGGTGGTGACGTAATGAAAATTGAGCAAGATAGCCTAAAGCCAATTTATGTTCAAATTGCAGAAGGCATAGAAGATGATATTCTCAGGGATATCTTAGAGGAAGATGAACAAGCATATTCACAAAACCAAATTGCCAAGAGATTTGGCATTAATCCTGCCACTGCTGCTAAAGGGCTTACTTTGCTGGTGGAAGATGGAGTCTTATATAGAAAGAGGGGATTGGGGATGCATGTATCTCTTGGAGCAAAAAGCATGATTCAAAAAAAGAGAAGAGACAGGTTTGTAGAAGAATTTATTTCGCAGATGATAATTGAAGCACGAAAACTAGGTATCAGTAAAGAAGATTTAAAAAATATGATTGATGATTACAGCTTGTTAGAAAACAATGCAGAAAACACTATACAATATAATACAGTATATAGTACAGAAAATAATACTGAACATAATGCAGAGGAAAGGGGGTAATGAATAATGAGTGTTGAAAAAGTTATTGAATGTTGTAATCTCACTAAAAAATTTAACATGAAAACAGCGCTAAACAATCTTACTTTTTCATTAGATGAAAATAAAATTATCGGATTAATTGGCAGGAATGGAGCGGGTAAAACTACCTTTTTGAAAACCTGCGCAGGATATATTAAGCCTTCTGCAGGTTCTATTACAATATGGGGAGAAAAGGTTTTTAACAATATTGATGTATTATCAAATATGATTTTTGTAGATGAGGAAATACAATATGATACATCATCCAGGCTAAAAGACATTATTGATCTTGGAAAAACATATTATAAAAGCTGGGACAATAAGTTTGCGTTAAAACTTGCCAGATATTTTAACTTAGATTTAAATTTAAAATATAAAAAATTGTCTCGTGGTATGAAAACCCAGTTTAATATAATAATGGGTTTAAGTTCAAGATCACCATTAACACTACTTGATGAACCGACCTTGGGGTTGGATGCGGCCATTAGAAAAGAATTCTACAATATTTTACTAAAAGATTATATGGAAAATCCCAGAACCATAATAATATCCAGCCACTTGTTAAGCGAAATAGAAAGCCTCCTTGAAGAAATAGTTTTAATTAAAGAAGGCAGTTTGGTACTACATGAGTCTGTGGAAACAGTTCAGGAATATGGTATTTATCTTAATGGGAAAAAAGATATTATCTTACCTTTTATTCAAAATAAAGAAGTATTAAATGTTGAAGTATATGGAAACGATGCTGTAGCTGCAATTAAAAATGATCTTAATAAAAATGAGACAACGTATCTTTCGGAAAATAGTATAGATATTAGTAAAGTTCCTATGCAAGATGTATGTATTTTTCTAACAAAAAGTAAGAGGGAGGGCGGTTTTGATGAATTTGAAGCATGAGTTGAGGAATAAAGGGTACAATGAAAATAACATACGCTCACTGAAGTCTTACATTAAGTATATTTTAAAAAGCAATAAAAGATCGGTGTTAATTTTCTCCAGCATATTATTTGGGGTTGTTTTGTTTAACATGATAATAGCTTTATTGATCATTAAATTTAGTTCAAGTAATTCATCATCTACCGTAAATTCCGGAGCTTTAATGAGTGGATTTATATCTGTTTCAATAATGGCATCAGTATCAGCATTAGTATGGACTAGCAAAGCTGAAGTTAATAAGGCTTTTGTTTTCCCCATAAATAGGCAAATATATGCTTTGGGGAATTTTATCTCCAGTATTATGGGATCCTTCATTTTTCTTATTATTACATCACTAATCTCAATATTCGAAATATTAATGGGCAATCTTATAGCAATGATATTTAATAATTTTGTTTTCATAAATGAAATCAATATGAGTAATTTTATACCTGGTTTTTTCGTTTCATTAAGCTATCTTATGTTATTCATAGCTGCATCTTACTGTTTTGGAGTATACTTTGTTAAGAATAAAATTATTGTATCTGCTATTCTGGGATTTGTATTTATACTGGCAATAACATTTCCATGGCCTAGACAGGCAATTGTTGAAGTATTTAAATTTTTCTTTTATGAAAAGTCCATAGCTATTAGTTGCTTAAAGCTTTGGGGAACTGCAATGATACTACACATAGCTGCATTTATTCCTGTAAGAAGTATGGAGGTGAAAGTATGAGCAGACAAAATGCTGGTAAAGTAAAAACCTTAAGCCTAGTTATAGTAATAATTGCAATTATCATGTTGTTGGTTTTTTTGCCTATGTTGTACTATGCGACAAATACAGAACTTAGTGAGAGCAATACTAATTATGTTAACTATGATGAACTGGATAAGATTGAAATTGATGCATCAAAACCTATATCTTTAGATTATTCAAGGACTTCTGCATTGGTTAAATTGGAGAGCTGGGAAAATAATTATCTAAAGATCACTGCAAAAAAGGGAGCTGATAATAAGCTTCGAGCAGAAATAACCAGGAACGAGGATTATAATAAGATTACTCTTACTGACTTTGGTATATCATCAGATGAGGGATATGTCGTTTATACAACTCAAACCTGGCTTCCTCTTTTACAATTTGACAAATATAGGGACTCCAGGTTTAATAGCAGAGTCTATGAGTGTACAATTAATATTCCTAATGGTCTGTCACTGGATGTAAGGGGGAATCGTTATTATGATTGAGTCATCTGCTAGAGATAGGATAATTAGTAGTATTGAGGGAAATCCGATTATTGCAGCAATCAGGAAGGATGAAGATATTGAAAGTGCTGTTAGAGCAGAAGTATCATCAGTGTTTCTTCTTCGAGCTGATATTTTTAATGTTTGTGATCATGTACGCAGAATCAAAGATGGTGGAAAGAATGTATTTATACACTTAGAGTTTCTTGAGGGGCTTGGAAGAGATAATAGGACCATAGACTATATTGCCGAGGTTATAAAACCTGATGGGATTATTACAACAAGAACCAATCATGTTAAATATGCTGAAGAAAGAGGTCTATTTACAATTCAGCGATTCTTCCTTGTAGATAGTCAATCATATGAAACAGCTATAAAGTCTCTACAATCTATAAGGCCAGATATGATCGAGATAATGCCTGCGGTAATGCCAGATGTTATTAACCGTTTTCGTGAGAAGGTAAATCTGCCGATTATTGCAGGCGGGTTAATTGACAGCAAGGAAGATATAATAGATATCTTGAAAGCAGGAGCGTTAGGAGTTTCAACTGGGAAAAAAGAGCTTTGGGTATTGTAAAAAAGGATTATTTATTGTATAATGAAATAAGTTGCAAAATTAAAATATATATGTGCGGAGAATTGGAGTCACATTAAGTATCGATCTTAACTAAGGTCTATACTTTGTGTGGCTCTTTTATTTTGAAAAATAATTTGAACAACAAGTGGATTAACAGGGGGTAACATGATTAATGACAATAAAAGTATCACTAATGAAGTAGATATTTATGATGTTGCAATTATTGGTGGAGGAGTTATAGGATGCCATATTGCAAGATATCTCTCACAATACAAGCTTAAGATTTGCTTAATTGAGAAAGAAAATGATGTTGCTTGTAAAACTAGCAGTGCAAATAGTGGAGTAGTGCATGCAGGATATGACGCTGTACCAGGCAGTATGAAGGCAATGTTGAATGTTGATGGCAATGAAATCATGGAGCAAGTTGCACAGGATTTGGATGTGCCCTTTAAAAGGATTGGATCTCTTGTTATTGCCTTCAATGAAAAAGATATGGAAACCATAAAGGAATTGTATGATAGAGGCATTGAAAATGGTGTGCCTGGCATGCAAATTTTAAATAGTAATCAGGTTTTATCAAAAGAGCCTGCCATTACTGAAAAGGTCATTGGCGCTTTATATGCTCCAACAGCAGGCATCATATGTCCTTATGAACTCACAATTAGTGCAGCTGAGGTTGCAGTGCAAAACGGAGTGGAATTATTGCTAGATAATGAGGTAATTAGTATTACATCGCCTAATATATCAAACAACGAATATATAGCTAACAATAATAAGGTAGAGAGTAATAACAAAGTTAGAAGTAAAGGTAATAAAGCTAATAAAGATAATTGTAAAGCTAATAATATTTATGGAATAGCTATCAAGGGAAAACAAGCGAAAATCTATTCAAAATATATAATAAATGCAGCTGGATTATATTCCAATAATATATCTGCTATGGTGGGCGACTCCAGTTTTACAATTACTCCAAGAAAAGGTGAGTATCTGTTGTTGGATAAAAATCAAGGTAAAATTATAAACTCTGTAGTTTTCCAAACGCCTTCCAGTATGGGCAAGGGTATTCTTGTAACCCCAACCGTAGATGGAAATCTCCTTCTCGGTCCGACCGCATTAAATATTGAAGATAAAGAAGATATATCCACTGATAAGGTTAACTTATCTCAGGTAATACAAGGTGCTCTAAAGTCAGTACCTAATATTAATATGGGCAGTGTCATAACTTCTTTTGCAGGGCTGCGGGCTGTGCCTTCCACAGGAGATTTTATAATAGAAGAATCTAAAGTTGCAAAGGGATTTATAAATGTTGCAGGAATTGAATCACCAGGATTAACTGCCGCTCCGGCTATTGCCAAATATGTGGTTGGAATTTTAAAAGAGTCAGGACTTGCTTTGTCAATAAAAGAGAACTACAAACCTTTAAGGAGGCCATTTAAAAGGTTTAGGAACATGGATGAGAAAGAGATGGAAGAGTTAATTAGAGAAAATCCACTGTATGGAAGCATTATATGCAGATGCGAGAAGGTCTCGGCGGCAGAAATTATTGAGTCCATCAGGAGACCTGTCGGAGCAAGGACAATTGATGGTGTAAAAAGAAGAACAAGAGCTGGCATGGGTAGATGTCAGAGTGGATTTTGCACACCAAAAGTAATGCAGATATTATCACATGAGCTGGGAATGCCCTTGGAAGAAATAACAAAATCAGGTGGAAACTCGTGGATGGTTGTTGGCAGAACAAAGTGAGGATGATTATTGTAAAAAGAAGGGATTAGTTATGAAAAAAGTTGATCTAATCGTAATAGGTGGTGGTCCTGCAGGACTTGCAGCAGCAATTGAGGCTAGAAAATGTGGGGTTAAAGATATAATAATAGTTGAGAGAGCTCAGGAATTGGGTGGTATCCTCCAACAATGTATTCATACGGGTTTTGGCCTTAAAATTTTTAAGGAAGAGCTTACAGGACCGGAATATGCAGATAGATTTATTAAACAGCTAAAAAGCAATGATATACAATATATGCTAAGCACCATGGTTATAGGTATTACAGGAGAAAGAGTTGTAACGGTTGTTAATACGAAAAAGGGAAGGATAAAGATAAAAGCTGAGGCTATAATTTTAGCTATGGGGTGCAGGGAAAGATCACGGGGGTCTCTTAATATTCCAGGAACAAGGCCAGCTGGAGTATATACTGCAGGAACAGCGCAACGTTTAATAAATATGGAAGGCTACCTTCCGGGGAAACGGGTTATAATACTTGGCTCTGGTGATATAGGACTTATAATGGCGAGGCGTATGACGCTAGAGGGGGCTGAGGTAAAAATGGTATGTGAAATTATGTCATGCCCTGGAGGTTTAACCCGAAATATTGTTCAATGTCTTGAGGATTATAATATTCCACTTAAGTTAAATCATACTGTAGTTAATGTGCATGGTAGCAAAAGGCTGGAGGGGGTAACAATTGCTAAAGTTGATGAAAACAAGAATCCGATATTTGGAACAGAACAATATATTGAATGTGACACCCTATTACTTTCGGTTGGCCTTATTCCGGAAAATGATCTATCAGTTGAAGCAGAAGTGGAAATTGATCCGATAACCAGAGGTCCTTCTGTGAATGATTCTATGGAGACCTCAATAAGAGGAATTTTTGCCTGCGGAAATGTGGTCCATGTTCATGACCTTGTAGATAATGTCACAGAAGAAAGCAGAGTCGCAGGTCGAGGAGCGGCTGAGTTTATCCTGGAGGTGAGCCATGGGGACGCTTTGTTTGGCAAATACAAGCATGAAAAAATATGATATATTTATTAGAACTAGTAATTATGGGGGTAAGAAAAATTGAATAATAATGACCTGACAAAGTTAAAAGATAAAAAGTTATTTGTACTTGATATGGATGGCACTTTCTACCTTGGAAACAGCCTTTTAACAGGCTCGCTAGATTTTATTGATAAACTAAGAAAAATAAATAAGGAGTTTCTCTTTTTTACCAATAATGCATCAAAAACTTCTGAGTTCTATATAAGGAAACTATCTAACATGGGATGTCAAATAACTGATAAAAACATTGCTACAGCAGGTGATGTTACCATTGAGTATATTCTTGAGAATTATTTAAATAAAAATATTTATTTAGTAGGAACACCACTGCTTGAGGAAGACTTTAAGAAAAAAGGTATTAACCTTGTACAGGAGAACCCTGACGTTGTTGTTGCAAGCTTTGATTTAACTTTAACCTATGAAAAATTGTCAAAAGCTTGTGCATATATTCGTAATGGGGCAGAATTTATTGCAACACATATGGATATAAATTGTCCTACGGAAAATGGCTTCATCCCTGATTGTGGGGCGATATGTGCATTGATATCAACATCTACAGGTGTTAAACCAAGATATTTAGGTAAACCTTTTAAAGAAACTATAGATATGATTGAACATATAACGGACCACAAAAAGGAAGACATGGTTATAATTGGAGACCGACTATACACTGATATTGCTACAGGGTTTAATAATGGAGTAACAAGCATTCTTGTGCTTACAGGAGAAACCAAAATTGAGGATCTTAAAGATTCTGAAATTAAGCCTGATTATATTTTTCCTTCTCTGAGTAGCATAATTGAGTGGATATAAGGGCAAGGGATAGGAAAATCTGGAGAATGGGGACATTCCGCAACAAGGAATACCCATGTAGCAGGGTGTGTCCCCTTACTTTATATGGAAAATGATATGGAGAATAATATGGTTGATAATTTGGTAAATAGCATAAAAAAAAGAAATATTACTTGCATTGTTTGTCCTCAAGGATGTAATCTGGAAGTGTGGTATAATAATGATGTAATTAGCGAAATTAAAGGTTACACTTGTAAAAGGGGATTAGATTATGGCTGGGCTGAGAGTACAAATCCTACACGAATGTTAACAACAACTGTAAGGATAGAGGGTGGAGAACTTCCTGTAATGCCTGTTAAGTCAGAAAAGCCCATACCGAAAGAACTGCTTTTGGAGAGTATGGATATTATTAATAAAATTAAATTAAAAGCTCCTATAAAATCTGGTGAAGTAATACTTGAAAATATTTTGGATACAGGAGTAAGCATTGTAGCCACAAGGGATATGTGATTAATATATGAAGGGAGAATTGTATGAATATTTCAAAAGAAAACGTTGAAAGTGTATTAAATTTAAGCACTGAGGAATTAGCAGGAATATCTTTTGAATGTAGTTGTGGCAAAAATCATTCAGTGGATATAAGAAAGATTATAATTGAAAAAGGGGCTATAAAGAAAGTTCCCGAGGTAGCTGCTCCATTTAAAGAAGGTAAACTCTTTTTAGTAGCAGATAACAATACATATGATGTAGCTGGACTAAAGGTTGAGAGTCTTCTAAAAAGTCAAGATTTTAATGTCCGCACTTTTGTTTTTAACACACCTCATGAACTTACACCAGATGCTGCAACTCTTGGCAGGCTTTTAATTGAAATGGAACTGGGTACATCCTTAATAGTTGCAGTAGGTTCCGGTGTAATAAATGATATGTGCAGGTATCTAGCATATAAGCTGTCTCTTCCTTTCATTATTGTTGGAACAGCACCCTCCATGGATGGATATGCTTCTGTTGTAACTCCTACTGTTGTTGATGGCATAAAAGCTACTCTAGGGGGAGTATATCCTTATGCAATAATTGGAGACATAGAAATATTAAAAAATGCACCGATGAAAATGCTTTATGCAGGATTTGGGGATATTCTAGGAAAAGTTAACGCTCTGGCAGACTGGAATCTTGCAAGACAGCTTCATGGAGAAGCGTACTGTGAGGTTTGTGCATCTTTCGTTAAAAATGCTCTTAAAAAATGTATAGACAATATTGATGGAATTAAGAACAGAGAAGAAGAGGCTATAAAATATTTAATGGAGGCATTGGTTATAGCAGGTGTTACTATGGGGATGTTTGGTAACTCCAGGCCTGCTTCGGGAGCAGAACATCATTTCGCACATTATTGGGATGAAGATGCAATTGCAAGGGGAGTAGAGCATCCTTTACATGGAAATTCCGTAGGAGTTGGGACAGTTGTTGCAGCGGAACAATATAAAATCATCAAAGATAAACTTCCAGTAAAGATTGATGTACCCGATCCAGAAGAAGTGACAACTCTGCTAAAAAGGTTGGGCGGATGGTATAATCCTGACGAACTAGGAATAAGTAAAGACCTTTTCAAGCGTAGCATTGTGCATTCGAAAGATTCTAGGCCTAAGTTTACCAGTTCTCACTTCGCAGGAGAACTTGGAATGCTTGAAGAAATTGCAGAAATACTTACGGATAAGTTTTATGGATGAGGCAATTGTTAATTACTTAAATGTTGCATGCTTTTTTATCTGCAACTATTAATTTAAAATACTTTTTGCCGATATACATATTAAAGGAATGTCCCTAATTAACAATTTTGTGCTGATGCACAGCGGCGGAATGGCGGTTAACATGATTAGAGGTTTATATACTTCCGGTTGGAGTATGATGTTTAATAATAAAAGAATGGATGTAATTGCGAACAATTTAGCCAATGTAAATACAAACGGTTTTAAGAAAGACTCTGTGGTGCTTGAGAGTTTTCCTGAGATGCTTACAAAAAGGATTAATGATAGCCGAAGTAATTTAAATCCTTCAGGAAGAATTGGGGCAATGGAAATCAGCAGCGATGTGGGAGAAGTATTTACATATTATTATCAGGGAGCACTAACAAAAACAGATAACAACATGGATTTTTCTATCGGTGATAGTTACAATTCATTTTTTACCATAGCGACAAGGGGAGAAGACGGAAATATAAGAGAAGCTTACACCAGAGATGGAGCCTTTACAGTCAATGCTAATAATATCCTTGTCACAAAAGACGGATACCCGGTAATGGGGCAGAGAGGAACTATAGCTATTTATGATAAAAATTTTGCAGTGGAAGAAGATGGAACAATACTCCAAAATGGAGAGGCAACAGACAGATTTTTAATAAGATCTTTTGCTGATACATCAACTCTTCGAAAAATTGGCGATAACTTAATCGGTGTTGCTGCAGATACGCAAGAACAAGCCTTTAATGGCATTGTGAGACAAGGGATGTTAGAACAGTCTAACGTAAATATAGTAAAAGAAATGGTAGATATGATAACAGTTATGCGTGCCTATGAATCCAGCCAAAAGATGCTTCAAATTCAGGATGGCACATTGGAAAAAGCAGTTAATGAAGTGGGTAGTGTAAGATAGTGTCAAATAAGGTCAGACTGTGACATGCAAAAAGTGTTATAGGGAGGAAAAAAGTTATGATGAGATCTCTTTGGACAGCAGGGTCGGGGATGATTGCACAGCAGTTTAATGTTGATGTAATATCGAATAACCTGGCAAATGTTAATACCACTGCATATAAAAAGGAAAGAGTGGAATTTAAAGATTTGCTTTATGAAACTATGGGAAGGGCATATATTCTAGAAGATAGAGGTAGGCCAGTAAATTTGCAGGTAGGTCACGGGGCTATAGCTTCTGCCACAGTTAAAAACTTTGCTACAGGCAGCTTTGAGAAAACAGACAATCCTTTTGACTTTGCAATTGATGGTGATGGCTTTTTTAAAGTGCTAGGACCAAATGATGAAATACTATATACACGTGATGGTAGCTTTAAAATCAGTATTACTGATCAAGGCAAAATGCTTGCTACATCAGATGGTTATCCTGTATTAGATGAATTTGACACTGAGGTAATATTTGATTATGATCTTGATTTATCAAAATTGAATATATCCGAAGACGGAGATTTAAGTTATAATGATGAAGAAGGAATAAATATACCTTTAGGTCAGAGAATAGGAATCGTTGATTTTGAAAACAGGAATGGACTAGAGAGTATAGGTAAGAATTTTTACACTAGGACAACTGCTTCGGGTGAAGTTATATTTAACGAAGATCTCGCAGATAAAAGCATACTGGTTCAAAGATATTTAGAGACTTCAAATGTTCAAGTGGTTGAGGAAATGGTAAAATTAATTGTAGCTCAAAGAGCGTATGAGCTAAATTCGAAAGCCATACAATCATCTGATGAAATGATTGGGATGGCAAATAACTTGAAGAGGTAAATTTTGTGCCAGCGCATAGCGGCGGAATGGTGGTTAGTTTAAAAGAAATTGCACGCGTGATTAAATGAAATTAAGCCCATAAAACTTTTATTAAAAAGTTTTGTTCCTGCAAGGGCGAATTCATTTCACACGTAGCAGGAATGGAGCTTAGTATGAATAATATATCAGGGTTAAATTCAAATAAGCTTGACTATGATGATATTTTTAAATATAAAAATATAGAGACCAAGAAAGCATATTTCTTAGGAAATAATATAGAAAATAAGGAAGCGGATAATCTTGACGGACTCCCAGAGGGAAATGATTTTGAATCAAAATTAAAGCGTGCCATGGAACAAAAGGATGAGATAGCACTTAAAGAAGTATGCCAAAACTTAGAGGAAATTTTTCTACAGATGATGTATAAACAAATGAAGGCTACAGTTCCAAAATCTGACTTGGTTTCTGAGAGTTCAGGAAGGCAAATATTCGATTCAATGCTTGAGGAATCATTAATGAAGGAAGCTTCAAAGGCGAATGGTATTGGACTTGCCGATATGATGTACAAGCAGCTTTATAGAGAGATGAATAATGCTTACAAGAAAAATATAGTACAAGAGTCAAGGAACATTAAATAATATTAAGCAGCCAAACAATGGCTGTTTTTTTTGATGGTTGAAAAAAATAGACTTATTATGGTATATTATAGGTATAATAAAGATTAATGGAGGTGCATGTGATGTCAATACAAAGTAAAAATAAAGGGAAAGATATTTTGGATATTGTAAAAATTAGAAATATTGTATTGCCTTTGTGCAAATCTAAAAATATCAAACATGCTTATCTTTTTGGCTCTTATGCAAGAGGTGATGCAGATGCAAATAGTGATGTTGACATAAGAATAGATAAGGGCGATTTAAAAGGATTATTTGCAATGGCAGGATTTCGATTGGAGTTAAAAGAACTTCTTGGGAAAGATGTAGATGTTGTTGTATCTGACGGACTTGATGATAGATTTTTACTAAGTATTAAGAAAGATGAGGTAGTTTTATATGAAGAATAAGGATTATATAATTATTCAGCGTATAATTGATTACTGTAATGATATTTCAGATCTAGTTATGGAGTTTGGAGATTCTTATGAGATATTTACAAGTAAATATTCATATCAATTAGCAATAAATATGTGTATTATTCAAATAGGAGAGCTAGCTAGTAGATTATCGGATGAAATTAAAGAAGTATATAACATCATTCCATGGCAAGCAGTAAAAGATATGCGCAATTTTTTAGTCCATAATTATGGAAAAGCTAATTTACAGCAGTCTTGGTATACTATTAAAAATGATATTCCTGAACTGAGTGTGTATTGTAAAAATATACTAATAGACAATGGATTCAGGTAAAATGGATGCTATACTTAAAGTTAATTATAAAAAAATTATCTAGAAATAATACGATGAAATCATTCCATAGATCGATATTAACTGCAGTGATTATTGCTATAATTTTTGCAGGAATTCTTGGAGCCTCCTTGCTACTCTACAGGTTTACCGTGCCTTTTAGTAATAATCACAATCCACAAAACATCGAAAACAATGACACTAATAACGTTTCCGATGATTTTAGTGATCCAAAAGATTTTGTAATACATAAAACACTCAATTTGAAAATAAACGGATTAGAACAGGTCATTAATATTTTAGAAGTAGACATCAGCACAAATAAAATAAAAATCAAACCTGTACTATCTTATGACAGTATTTACGGATTTGAATTATTATCTGAAATAGCTCAAAAGCATAAGGCATATGCTGCAATTAATGCAGGATTTTTCTATGAATATGGCGAACCCTCTGGTATGGTAGTAATAGATGGTGAGATTATCACAGGTTCAACAGGAAAATATCCGGTTTTTATTATTGATGAAGGAATAGCGCAATTAAAGCAGGTTGAGACATTGTTGTATCTTAAGCCCGTCAAAGATAAAACACAATTAAATTCTTTAAAGTCGGATAAAATCAATGTTGATGGGAAACCGGGAGAATGGGTTTTATATACCCGACGATACGGAACAGATAACAGAGTCAAACGAGACAATATTACATTAGTGATAGAAAATAATATTTTGACGGAAATAGTTAAATCAGACAAAGAAACTAAAATACCTCCGAACGGCATGTTGGCTACATATATTGAACAACTACCTAAACAAGGTTCAAACTCTCTAAGAGATGGGGAACTGCAGGTAAATAGCTTAACTATACCATTTACTATAGGTGAAGAAGTAAAACTTGAGTACAAACCTGATTTAGGTATAAATGCTCAAGCTTACGAATGCGGAAGCTGGATAATTAAAGATAAGGAAATAGTTATCAGTGAAAAAGATCCGTGGGTAGGAGTATTAACAAATAGAGATCCTAGAACAGCTATAGGAATAAAAGAAAGCGGAGAAGTTGTTATTATAACGGTAGATGGCAGGCAGCCCGGATACAGTTATGGTTTTATGGCCAGGGAATTAGGAGAATTTCTGGTGCAATACGGCGTTAAAGATGCTGCCATGCTCGATGGAGGAGCATCTACGGAAATGATAATAGAAGGGGAAATTATAAACAGGCCATCTTTTAGGGCATCCGAAAGGCCTCTGGCAGGTGCGATAATTGTAGAGGTTGAGTAATAATTTGCATATAAATGATTCTGCTTCAAAAACTCATTTAGTGTCAGCATGTTGAAATTTGCAACACTTGTATTTGGTAAAAATTACCGACAAATTATTTTCAAACTATTTCAAAAACTATGTTCAAATATATCATATTCATGTTATAATATAACATAAGAAGTTAATGTGTTTGATAAAACTTATTTTATAGCAGTCAAAAATTTAATAATTGAATTGTATGTATAAAATAAATAAGAGGTGGGTTAATATGAAAACAAAAGCAATAAGATTGTATGGCAAGAATGATTTAAGATTAGATGAGTTTGAACTACCAGCCATAAAGAATGATGAGATTCTTGCAAGAATAGTTTCTGACAGCATTTGTATGTCTTCTTATAAGGCGGCTATTCAAGGTTCTGATCATAAGAGAGTTCCTAAGGATATCGATAAAAATCCGATAATTATTGGTCATGAATTTTGTGGGGAAATCATAGAAGTGGGTGAAAAATGGAAGGATAAGTTCAAGGCAGGTAATAAGTTTTCCATACAGCCTGCATTAAACATGAAGAGCAATCCTTATGCAGCTCCTGGATACACCTTCTGTTATATTGGTGGAGCAGCAACATACATTGTTATACCTAACGAAGTCATGGAACAAAATTGCCTGCTTAATTATGATGGAGAAGCCTATTTTTATGGTTCTCTTGCTGAACCAATGTCCTGCATAGTGGGAGCATTTCACGCCAATTACCACACCACAGGAGGTTCCTATGTGCATAGCATGGGTATAAAAGAAGATGGTAACATGGCTATCCTTGCAGGAGTAGGTCCAATGGGTATTGGTGCTATAGACTATGCTATTCACTGTGACAGAAAACCTGGATTCCTTATTGTTACTGATATCGATGAAAACAGACTCAAAAGAGCTGCATCTATTTATACTGTAGAGGAAGCTGCGAAGAATGGAGTTACTTTGAAATATATCAATACTTCAGGTATAGAAAATGTGCCGGAATATTTGATATCTTTTACTGATGGCAAAGGATATGATGATGTTTATGTATTTGCACCTGTAAAGCCTGTAGTTGAGCAGGGAGATAAGATTCTTGGCAAAGATGGATGTCTTAACTTTTTCGCAGGACCTACAAATCCGAAATTTTCTGCAGAATTTAACTTCTATAATGTACATTATAATTCAACGCACATTGTTGGTACTAGTGGCGGTAATACTAATGATATGATTGAATCACTGGAGATGATGGAAAAAGGATTGATAAATCCTTCTGCTATGATTACTCATGTTGGAGGCTTGGATAGTGTACCAGCTACAACATTAAATCTTCCAAATATTCCAGGTGGTAAAAAGCTAATATACACAAACATAAAAATGGAACTTACAGCCATTGCAGATTTCCGTGAAAAAGGAAAAACAAATCCAATATTTGAAAAGTTAGTTGATATTGTTGACAAAAACAATGGTCTTTGGTCTGTAGATGCAGAAAAATATTTGTTGGAAAAGGCAAAACAAATATAATGATTCTTGTACGAAAACTCATTCAATGTTAATACATGATTCTGCTGCAAAAACTTATTTAGCGTCAACATGTTGAAATTTGCATCACTTCATCATGCAATTTAATGGCACACACTGATTCGACATCGTGTCTCAGCAGCCGCTTTCCACGCCATCAATGGTGTTTCAA
>ENA-UOOK01003783-UOOK01003783.1-fermentation-metagenome-genome-assembly--contig:-NODE-3783-length-16838-cov-3.833820_pt1 | contig 16838 bp, 10 predicted proteins | sample MGYA00245777_ERZ724023 | MGnify/ENA primary metagenome ERZ724023 (study PRJEB28704, sample SAMN03018312) | fermentation metagenome | biome: anthropogenic terrestrial biome; feature: soil; material...
GAGTTATGCGTTTTAAATTCAATAATTAGTTTTTTATATTGTTCAAATAAACTGCCAGTCCCTACCAATAAAACTTTGAAATTAGGAATTTTGCTTTTTAGTATTCTGGCTACATTTATAAGTAAGTCCTGGTGTTTCCTATAGCTTAGCTCGGCAACATAAAGTAAAATAAATTCATCTTCATTATAACCATACTCTTTACGTATTTGACTCTTTTCCTCTGATACTTGAGGTTTAAAATTACATAAATCAATTCCTACACCATGAACCCATTTTATGTTATTAGCTTTAAAATGCTTTTTCCCTATTGAACTTGGGACAAATCGTACATTTATATTAAAACTTTCTCCCGGAGGTATAGTAGTATTTAAATAATATAAATCATTTTCAAAAATAAAATCAGGATTATCTTCGATAATAGTAGAAAATTTAATTGGAGCTGGTATATTTCCATTATTTGTAAGAACTAAAGTATGAGTAGCAGTAGTTGTAGTCCTTACTTTCCCAAAATCATACGAAAGATCATTTAATTCCGAGCTAATGCCTTTACCCTTTAGAGTCAAATATCGAGGTGATTCACAATTATAAAGTATTTGATAATTCTCAGTATAATTTTGATTATTTTTAGGATTAAATCCAATATCAAATTTTACCGAATTACCAGATTTTATTGTAATTGGAAACGTGTTGTAAGATTCATAGTCAAAAGCTCCAGTAATTGGGCTTAAATTTTGTAATCCAGTAACAATTATGTCCTCTACCCCATCATTTCTAAATGTAATAGATTCTCTTTTATCATTATTTAAATATACATCTCCGAAATCTAACATATCGTCAGCTAAGAATTCGCAAGCATTTACCTTTAATTTCCAATTAAAAGTATATGTTTTATTACAATTATATTGAAGAGTTATAAATGAATTAATTTCATTTAAATCACCATTTGGAGAAGCACATATTTGATATTTAAATTTTTCTCCCGGCAGTATTATATATGGTAGAGTTGCTGAAGGAATTACAGTAACTTTTGGGCTATTCGACGTAATAGAATAAATTGTAAAAGGAATCTTCGATTTGTTTTCTACCCAGAGAGTATCATAGCACTTTGTGCTTTTCCAATCTACAATATCATTTGTAATATTACCATTTGAATATGAAGCTATTAATGGATAAAATGTGTAGTTAAAAGTAAATTCATTCCCTGCGCGATCTTGTCCTTTAATTTCTAAATATCCTTCTATTCTATCATCAATTACATTAGCATCTATTGATACATAAGTGCTTGTATCACTAATTTGCCCTATTGTGCAATTATAATTTTTAGTATTTTCAGTATTTACATAAATAAAGTCTATCCCCGAATTTACTGTCGTATCTTTAGATTCATATACATACCCTGTGAGCTTACCACATAAAGAATCAACCTTTACTATAGGTGCTTTATTATCAACCATTTCTAATGGCAATAGAGATGAACCCATAATTACAGAGTAGGAATCATTCTTGCCATAACCATAGAGTATCCCAGAAAATCTCCCTGTACTTGAAGTAAATAAATGGCTACCTGTACCTACTGGAATCCGTATCCAATAATAATTTGTTCCCGGAATTTCCGTAACATTCAAATTAAAAATATCTTGTAAATACATACCATCAAATTGAAATGTCGGAAGAGCTTGCTTTTCCATAACAATTGAAGCTCTATGAGTTTCATATTGATTACTTACTTGAATAATAGAGGAATTATCAGGAGTTTGGATTAATATCTTCTGCACATATTGTTCAACTGGAGGTACTAAGGTCATACTTGGGTCAAAGTTTGCGTTATCAGCATAACCTGTATGCTTCATATATTGCATAATTTGAATCGGACCTGAACTGCTCCAAACTGCTGGATAACTCAACAAAGGAATTTCTAAGAATGAAAATTTATCACCTAAAGTATAGTGCGAAGTATCTCCATTAGCTCTTCTAATTGTTAAATTAGTACCCGGATTTTTTGCTATTACTCTATATAAATTGCCATCTTCTTTATTATTTGCTAATAAAAATGGAATAGTAACAAAATTTGTACCCCAAGAATTAATTGGAGTCATCATCTCTACTAAATGATCTTTAGTATCATAGAGAATTGATAAATTTTGCAAAATTGCAGTTCTTACATGCCCAGAGAAGACTCCAATAGGTTTATCAGCACTAACGTTACTTCCCGTTAAATCACCACCATCTCTTACATCAGAAGATTGCACTAAGTAAGTCTGCCCTTTGTTTAATATTACAGTAAATGGAGAGCCTGCTGGTCTGTTCTCAGCTGTAACTGCAGCAGGAATAATTCTTACTGTCGTATTATCTTCGCTTGCAATCACGCAAAATTGACTTTTCCTCGGTACGCTTGGTTCGGATTCATTAGGATCTTTATAAGTATCATTCGGAAAAGACATAATGACATATTCTTTACCCCAATTCATCGTAGGAATAGCTGAAAACATATCTGAAGAAGCCGGAATGGAATTTATCCCATAAATTGTAATCGGTACGTCTGAAGTAATATGAATAGACATATTTAAAACTATCTCTGAACGTGTCTGTACTACTTCTCTTCCGAAAATTACTTTCCCCATTGTATTTGCTGCAATATGAATATCTCTTGAGTTCCCTTGGAAATTTACATTTACATTTGCGTTTCTTGAGCTGGAAATGAATATTTCGAGGGCATTAGGTTCTTGCTCACGGGTTGTATAAGTAATTTCATTTTGCATAAATGCCACATAGAAATTCCTACCCTCGAAAGAAGACATTTTATTACCGCCCTGAGAATATAATTGATATGCACTTTGCGAGAAAATTAGCAAAAGACATAATAAAAATATTATGCGATTGAATCTATTTTTATAACTAAATTTCATAGTTAATCCATAAAGGAATAAATTGACAATTAAAAATGTAAGTTAAATTACGATTTTCTTTTATATTAAACAAAAATATTAAATAAAATATTTAAATAAATATAAAATAAAAACAAACACAAAACAATCATTTTAGTTTTGTGAATTTATTTTAGGAAAAATAATAGGAAAAAAAATTTTCATTTTAAATTAAACCTTTTTTCAAACATCTTGTCTATTATTACGTAAATGTAAATATAAGAAATTGATTTTCTAAATAAGTATTAATAACAAATTATAAAAAACAAACTAAAAGGATAGATAAAATGAATAGAATAGGTAAATTATCAGCTATAATCATTGCATTTGTATTGGCTTCTGTTGCATCTTATGCATGTGATATTGATTTCGATATTACTAATGGCAAAAAAGCTACATATTCGCAAAATGATGAAGTTACAGCAAAAGTAACTGTAAAACTCACTCATAGAGGTTGCTCCGAAGGTATTGGCAATACTACTCTTTCTCCTAAAGGTATGGAAATTAAATCTGCTACAAAATGGGTAGAAAAATCTAACGGAGTATTTGAGAGAAAATTAAAATTAAAAGTTACTTCTAATAAAGGAAATGCTTCTCTAGTCGCTGAAAGAATTTGTAATAAAGACGGTGGAAAAGGAACTCTTAATCTACCTGTTAAATAATATATCAAAAAGTTGAATTAACAAAATTACCGTTTAATTTAAAAATTGAGTTTATCCCAATTAATTAAACGGTTTTTTTTATTTTTGTAGTATATTTTAAATATTTATTACAATTTGATTTCAATTCTTTATGATAAATAGATTTATACAAAGCAATTACAAGATTAATTCGATTTTATTGCGATCATTTTTATTACTATTCATTGTTGTATTGATCCCTATTTCTGCAAAAGCTCAATGCCCAGACAAAGCATGTTCTTCTTGCGAAGATACAACAGTATGCGGGAAAAATCAACCTAAAAGTGCAGCAGCAAAATTAACCGCTCTGAATATTCAAGCTCAAGAAGAAGATACTTTTGAACCCTATAACCCTAGTGATGAACAAAGTTCTGAAAGCTCTTCAAGTAGCGAAGATGATGAATTTATAGAATATAATGCTGAAAGCGATACAAATAGCGTTGCTCAAGAGCAAGAAATTTTAAAAGAAGAAAAACCAATATATTCTTATAAACTATTTTTCCCTATAGTATCCCTTATAATGACTGCTTTAGCAGGAGTATTTGTACGATTTAAATCAACTCGCCGATTACGTGGAGTATTTTTAGCATTATCTGTAATATTTTTAGGATTTTATGTAGGAGCTTGCCCTTGTCCTATATCAAGTTTTAGCTTTACTATAATTGCAATGACTGGTGGAGAAGTTAATTGGGAAAATATGATTTGGTTTTTAGGATTAATTCCTCTTACATTCGTATTTCATAAAACATGGTGCGGTTGGGTGTGCCACTTGGGTGCATTGCAAGAGTTTTTATTTATGAAATCAAGTAAATTAGAATTTCTTAAATCTCGCCGCACACAAAAAGTCCTCAAAATAATGCGTTATATTTTTGTCGGCGTGCTAATAGTACAACTTGTTTTCACACATTCGTATTTGTTTAATCAAGTAGACCCATTTAGAGTGGCTTACAATTTGGGATATAATGCTGGTTATTTAGAATGGATTTTATTAGGATTATTAGTTTTAACATCTATTTTTATATATCGTCCGTTTTGTAAAGGAGCTTGTCCAATAGGTCTGGTGCTTGGTTGGATTACAAAAATACCCGGAGCAGCAGTGCTTGATAAAAATAAAGATTGCTTAAATTGTTCGCTTTGTGCTACAAATTGCGATCATCAAGCTATCTATAGAGAAAATAAAATTTCAATTATTGACAATAAAGAATGTATTGCTTGCGGTGAATGTATGCAAGGATGCAAAAAATGTGGAATTGAAATGTATAGACACAACAACGAGCATAAAGACGTAAATAAAATTTGCAAAGACAATCTTAAATAAAATTATTTAATATTATATTTAAAAAATCACCAATAGAAAGTTCTCTATTGGTGATTATTTTTTTAATCTCAAATACTTAGCAATTATGCATATTGTTCATTACTAATTTCTTTTAGGAAGAAAGCAGATGCTTTAATTCCTCCGTAGAAATTATCTAATGAGAAGTTCTCATTTGGTGAATGAATATTATCAGTTGGCAAGCCTAACCCCATTAATACAGTTGGTGCATTAAGCACAGAGCCAAATAAAGCTACTATTCCAATTGATCCACCTTCTCGCATAAATACAGGTTCTACTCCGAAAGCCTTTTTAAGAGCGATCTCGCATGCTTTAATTGGCTTTTCAGTCATGTCAACCATAACAGGTTCCCCACCATGAATATAAGTCAATTCAGCTTTTACAGTATCAGGAGCAATTTTTTGAATATATTTATTTAATAATTCATATACTTCTTCAGAATTTTGATTAGCAACTAATCTAATTGATATTTTAGCTGTTGCTATGCTTGGAAGTACAGTTTTTGCACCTTCTTCGGTGTATCCACCATAGATACCATTTACATCAAGGGAAGGTCTAGCCCAATTTCTTTCTAATGTTGTAAAGCCTTTTTCACCATTCAATGCTTTCACACCTAAGTCTTTCATATATTTTTCTTCATTATATGGTAATTTCTTAAATGCATCGCGCTCTTGTTGAGATAGTTCTAGAACTTTGTCATATAAGCCGGGAACAGCAATTTTTCCGTTTTCATCTATCAATTTGCTTATTATTTGACACAATACATTTATAGGATTATCCACAGCACCTCCAAAAGATCCGCTATGCAAATCTCTATTTGGTCCAGTCACAGTTAATTCTGTATAGCAAATACCTCGCAAAGCATAACAAATTGTAGGTAATCCCTCAGCAAACCACTCAGTATCGGAAACTATTGCATAATCGCATTCTAATTTTTTTGCGTTATTTATAATAAAATCTTCCAAATGGCTACTACCACATTCTTCCTCTCCTTCTATCATAAATTTAATATTGCATGGTAGCTTCCCTTCAGTTTCAATAAGAGATTCTACCGCTTTGATATGGGTATATAACTGACCTTTGTCGTCTGCAGTGCCGCGAGCAAAGATTTTGCCATCTACGATTACTGGTTCAAATGGAGGGCTTGACCATAAATCTAATGGTTCAGCTGGTTGGACATCGTAATGTCCATAAATTAAAATAGTTGGATATTTCTCTCCAGCATGCAACCAATCAGCATATACTATTGGATGTCCACCGGTCTCTAATAATTCAATATTTTCCATTTTTGCATCTTTTAGAGCATTTGCTACCCATCTTGCACAGCGAGCAGTATCTTGATTTTTAGAAGACTGACTGCTTACACTTGGTATTCTTAAAAAATCCTTTAATTCTTCAAGAAATATTTCTTTTTTCGAGTCGATATAATTTTCAAATTTTTCCATTTTGCAACTTAAGTTATGTATAATAAAATATGTTTTTCTAATAAATTAAAATTTTAAGTATTTTTCCCAATATAAATATAATTCCCACGTAGCTTTCACATCTCTTAAACAATATTCAGCAATTTCGCTTATACGACCAGCTTTAAAAAATTCATTTACTAATGATCCATCTACTCCTTCAGACTTTGGAGAAGTTATTCCAAAAGCACGTGTAAAGAAATCAAAATTATATCGGCGAGTTGCCCCAGATATAGTAGGCATATAAAAAGTAAGCTCATCTATTAAATCTGTATGCAACTGGTAATTAAATTTTGTACCACTCATTAAATTTCTCGATGGTCTCACACCTAATTTAGCAGAACGAAGCATTAGAAATGGAGCATCGAAATTTCGCCCATTAAATGAAATTAAATGTGCAGAAGGATTTTTAGCTAATTGTTTCCAAAATGCTTCTAATATAGATTTTTCATTCATACTAAAAGCTATATTGCCATCATTTAAAGTGCTTTTTATAAATTCTTCATCTCCTACAATTGAGTCATCAAGCATATAAGCCAATGATTTTGTATCATATCTATCATCAACGTTTTCAGCATTTTTGTCTTTAATTTCTACAGGCATCATTCCAATACAAACTACTCGAGCTGTAAGTGGCGAAAGTGCCATTTCATTTTTTCTTTGAGCGATTTCTTCTTCAGTATTAGCTCTTCTTAATAGATATTCTTGTTGAGATGTCGATAGAGAATCAAAATCTTCTGGAATAGTTTCTATATCGAATACTAAATAATTTGTCATTTTATTGTTAATTATATTATTTTAATACTAAATGCAAAAGTAAGTAAAAAATATTTAAAAAAAATAAAAATAGAATAAATAATTTAGATATGAATTTAAGGCACATACTTTGCTATAAATTATTATTTAATTAATTTTTTAATAATTATTCAGATTGTAAAATATTTATATTACTTAAATTATCTATCATAGAAAATAAATATTAATAAAAATATTTGAAAGGCAGCATGAAAATTGGTTACTATTCTACTTTTTGTTTAATATTATTGTATTTATTCCTTAATATTGGGTGCTCTTCCAATAATAAATGCTCTGATTATTCTTCAAATGGCAATGCAGGAAATGTCATAAACACTATAGATGATGAATATTTACCAATTATCTATAATGAAAAGCTGTATTATACTCAAGTAGAGACAAAGCAAAAGAAAAATTTACCCAATACAACAGTAGAGAATACTTTTTTTGTAAATATTAACCAAAATGGCTCATTTACATCACCACAAAAAGAATATACAATCCCAACCAATAAAATAAATAAAGCAGGCTCTCCTACTTTTTATTTAGATAAAGAAAATCAATTATTAGAAATGTATTTTGCTGGGCAATCGCAGAAAAACCGATTAGATAAAGATATCTATACAGCTTATTATACTAAAGACGGATGGTCAGACCCAATTTCAATTTCTGAGAATATTAATACTCAAAGCTATGAATCGCACCCATATATATCGCAAGATGGCACATATTTAATATTTACATCAGATAGAGAGGGAGGTTATGGAGAAACAGATTTATATATTTCTTATAGAGATAATTCTGGAGAATGGAGTATCGCAAAAAACCTTGGAGATATTATCAACACCCCAGCCAGAGAATTAGCTCCATTTATCGCATCAGATGGCACTCTATATTATTCTTCAGATGGATATATGAAGAATACTGGACTTGATATAATAAAAGCTGAACGAATTAGCGAAGAAATGTGGGGAAATCCAATTGTTCTTACCCCGCCAATCAATTCGACATTTAATGAGTTAGGTCCGGCAATGTATAAGAATAAAATGATTTTCTCCTCAGATAGAAAAAATGGATGTGGTGGATATGATATTTATTCATTTGATTTGTGTAATAATGCTGTACTAAGTGGAAAAGTGGGCGGAAAAAATAATTCTAACCTGATAAATGATATAATTTTATACGATGAACTCGACAATATTATTGAAACAAAAAAAGTGTTAAGCGGAGCTGATTATAAATTTGAATTGATACCTAATAAATCATACAAAGTGGTATTTAAAAGTAAATGTAATCCTCAAGATGAATTATATGAATTTAGTGTGCCTTGCTCAGATAGTAATGTTATTAATTATATAGCTAATTTTGAAATTAAATCAAATGCACTGACATTTAATTTAGAAGATTATCAAATACCATTTTTTGTCTCAGGATACTATAGACCTAATACTTCAGAGCATTTAGAATCACTAAAAATGAAATTTTTGCAAAACTTTTTTGGTAATTCCGATAGCACAAGATATATTGAAAACCCAGGGAATCAATATGATCAATATTCAAATCAAGTAGAATTAGCCTTAGATAAAGCAGTAGGATTTATACTCGAAAGACTTGAAAATTTTGGTAATGAATGTATAAATACTAATGCAAAAGTTCAAATTGATATTCGTGGATTTGCCGACCCTAGAGCAATTTCTGACTTCGCAAAATATTCTGATGTATCTATTAGCGATGATAGATTGATGTTTAATGTAAATCGAGGCGATAAAATGGATAATATCTTGCTCTCAAAATTAAGAGCATATTTTACATTCGTTTTATTAGAGGAAAAGCTAAAAGAAAATAATATTTATAATCAAAATTTAAATAAAATAAAGTGGAAAATAATTGGCGAAGGCGAAGACACTAAATCTAATGCTAACGACCTTCAAAAAAGGAGAGTAAGTATTGATATTTCTCTTAAAGAAAGAGAATAATTATAATTAAAAAATGCACATTATTTTTTACTAATGATACAACAAATATTTTATTTTGGTATTATGACTCGTGATGGATTATTTTTAATAAGCTCTTTCCAACTTACTTTTGAGTTTGAGGAAAAATTATCTCTAAAGCTATGACAAATTGCAATAGCTAAAGCATCTGTTGCATCATAAAATTCAGGAGTTTCAGGAATATTTAATATTTTCCTTACCATAAATGCTACTTGCTCTTTCGATGCATTTCCATTACCAGTTACTGCTCTTTTTACTTCTTTTGGACTATATTCATTGATTTCTAAATTTGCCATAACGCAACTAAGCATTGCTGCTGCTCTTGCATGTGATAATTTAATAAGGGATTGAGGGTTTTTTGCAAAAAATGTCGATTCTAAAGCAACCGAATGAGGTTCAGAATTAATAATTACTCTCTGCAAGCGAGTATATATTTCTTTTAATCTGATGGATAATTCATTATTAATTTTTTTTAAATTAATTACTCCATATTCTATTAATTCAATTTTTGATCCATTTTTTTCTATTACACCATATCCGCATAAAATAGAACCGGGATCAATTCCAAGAATTCTCATCAATTTTATTTCTCATTTTGTTTAAGCTATTTTGTTATAGAATTATTAAAATATTCTAATCTAATAATATTGAATCGAAAAAGTGTGAATTAAATTTTAATTTTAATAAAAATAATATTTATTAAATACTCGACTTATTCGTCTTAATATAAATTATAATATAAAAATAGAAATTTTAAGAATTCAAAATGAAAAAAGAAATCGATTTAGATAAGATAAAAAAGAAAGAATCAAGTACAGTGATTATTCCAAAGACTATTCCAGTACTCCCCACTCGAGATATTGTTATTTACCCAATGATGATTTATCCAATCTTAATTGGACGCACCTCTACTATTAAAGCAGTATCTGAAGCGATGGAAAATGAAAAATTTATTTTTATTACTGTACAAAAGAATCCAGATACCGAAACGCCTACATTAAAAGATATATATAGAAATGGCACAATTTGCAAAATAATTAATGTCTTGCGATTACCAAATAATATGCTAAAAGTATTAGTAGAAGGAGTAATGCAAGGAAAAATTTTAAAAATTAAAAAGAAAAACGAATTTTACAATGCTGAAATTGAACCAATTCAAATTAATTATAATGATAACGATAAAACAACTCAAGCTACTATAAAAAAAGCATCTGATCTTTTTAAGGAATATATAAAAGGCAATAAAACTATTCATAATGATTTGACAATAGCTTTTGATAATATCAATGATTCTGCTCGAAAGCTATTCTTTGCTGCAGCAAATATAAATGCTAAACCTGATGTAAAACAAAAAATACTTGAAGAACGCACGCTAATTAAACAGTATTTCCAATTAGCATCAATCCTTACAAAAGAATTAGATTTAATGAAAATCGGCGATGAGGTTGAAGAAAAAGTAAATAATTCTATTCAAAAGATGCAGAAGAAATTTTATATTCAAGAGCAAATCAAAGCACTTGAATCAGAATTAAATGATGAAGATAGGATTTCTCCAGATATTGCTGCTTTGCGAAAAGCTATCGACAAAGCAAATATGCCTACATTAGCCAAAGAAAAAGCTGAAGAAGAATTCGAAAAATTAAAGAAAACATCTCAAATGTCTCCAGATTATGGCGTTCTGAGAAATTATCTCGAGCTAATGACTCAACTACCTTGGAGTGAGTATTCGCAAGATGATATGAATATAAATAATGTAAAGAAAATTCTTGACGAAGACCATTATGACTTAGAGAAGCCTAAAGAAAGAATATTAGAATATATTGCGATATTAAACCTTACAGGAAATTTAAAAAGACAAATCCTTTGTTTTATAGGACCTCCCGGAGTAGGCAAAACCTCACTTGCAAAATCAATTGCAAGAGCTTTAGGAAGGAAATTTGTTAGATTTTCATTAGGTGGTGTCCGAGACGAAGCAGAAATACGTGGTCATAGAAGGACTTATATCGGAGCACTTCCGGGAAAAGTGATTCAATCAATGAAGAAAGCTCACACGGTTAATCCTGTAATATTGCTCGATGAAGTTGATAAAATGGCAAATGATTTCCGCGGAGACCCAGCTTCAGCACTACTTGAAGTATTAGATCCTGAACAAAATAATAATTTCAATGATCATTATTTAGAAGTTGATTATGATTTATCCAATGTATTATTTATTACTACAGCTAATGTAAAATATGATATACCAGGACCTCTTCTAGATAGAATGGAAATTATAGACTTAGGTAGCTATTTAGATTATCAAAAATTTGAAATAGCAAAAAGACACATTATTCCAAAAATAATAAAAGAATATGGAATGGAATCATTTAAAATTAATTTCGACGATGATGCCATTTATAAAATAATTCAAGAATATACTAAAGAAGCCGGAGTACGTAATTTAGAACGAGAAATAAGCTCAGTGTTGCGGAAATATGCTAAATCATTAATTTCAGATTTCAATACAAAACATCCGGAAATCATGAATGAAATTTCTGAAAAAAATAATGCCTTAATTGAAAATATTAAACAAAATAATCAAGAAATCAATAATTTAGATGAACAAAATTATCCTAAGTCACCTAATACTACCGATTCTGATGCAAAAATATCTTCTGAGAATAGCACCAAAGAAGAAACTAAAATAAAAGAAAATATTAATCAGGAAAGCAAAGACAAAATTAATCTTTCTTATTTAGGGAATAATCCTGTTTTCATAAAAAGCATCACAAAAACAAAATTAAATATTACTCCTGAATTGGTAGAAAAATATTTAAAAGCTCCACGCTTTCGTAATAAACCGGGTGACTTAGAACCAAAGGTAGGAGTTGTAACCGGTCTGGCTTGGACTAGTGTAGGCGGCGATATTCTTCCAGTGGAAGTAAATATAATGCCCGGAGCCGAGAAGCTAACTCTAACAGGTAAATTAGGTGATGTAATGAAAGAATCTGCTATTGCAGCTCTATCTGTCGTAAAATCAAATTTTAAAGAATTTAATATTCCTGCTAAAGCATTCGAGAAAAAAGAAATTCATATTCACGTACCCGAAGGTGCTATCCCAAAAGATGGTCCTTCAGCTGGAATCACAATGACTATTGCCTTAATTTCTGCCATAACAAATAAAGCAGTTAGAGGTGATATTGCTATGACAGGCGAAATTACATTGCGTGGAAATATTTTGCCTATTGGCGGACTTAATGAAAAATTATTAGCTGCAAGACGAGCAGGAAAAATGAATGTATTAATCCCTGAAGAAAATAAAAGAGACGTCGATGATATAGCAAAAGAAATTAAAGATGGAATGCAAATAATTCCAGTAAAAACAATTTTTGAAGCATATAAATATATTTTTATTGATGATGTTGCTAAAAAGAGAATCAACAAAAAACCAATTGCAAAGAAATAATTTAAATTAGGAATTTTCAATAATGAATGAAATTATATCAGTAGAATCAACAAAAAAGAGACTCCAAGACATCGAAGATGAAATCAAAGAATTGGAGGTTACTCGCGCTGAATTAAAAGATAAATGGCTACAAGAAAAAAATATAATTCAAAATATCCAAGATATTAAAGCTGAAATTGAAGAAAAGAAAAATACAGCTGATTCATTAGAACGAAAAGGAGAATTAGCAAAAGTAGCAGAATTACGCTATGGAGTGATACCAAAATTAGAAAATGAGCTTAAAACAGAAAATAATGAATTAGAAAAGCTCCAAACCGGCGGAAAAATGCTTAAAGAAGTTGTAGATGCTACTGATATTGCAGAAGTATTGTCGAAATGGACAGGTATACCAGTTAGAAAAATGCTGGAAACCGAAAGACAAAAATTGTTACAAATCGAGGAAATGTTATCAGAAAGAGTAATTGGTCAATCTGATGCTATTACTGCTGTAGCTAATTCAATTCGACGCTCGCGCGCTGGATTACAAGATGTAAATAGACCGATTGGTTCATTTATTTTCTTGGGTTCTACTGGTGTGGGAAAAACTGAGCTAGCTAAAGCTCTGGCAGAATTTTTATTTGATGATGAAAATGCAATTGTTCGAATTGATATGAGCGAATATATGGACAAATTTTCAGTTACAAGGTTAATTGGTGCACCTCCGGGATATGTAGGTTATGAAGAAGGTGGCCAGCTTACGGAAGCAGTAAGACGACGTCCATATTCTGTTGTATTGCTTGACGAAATTGAAAAAGCAAATTCTGATATTTTTAATGTGTTATTGCAAGTGCTTGACGACGGAAGATTGACCGATGGTAAAGGTCGCACTGTGAATTTCAAGAATACAATAATTATAATGACTTCAAATTTAGGAAGTCAAATAATCAATGAAAAGATTGATTTCGCTACCACTAATAATAAAGAAGAAATAATGCAAGATATTCGAATTGAAATGAATGAATTGCTTAAAAAATCACTACGTCCTGAATTTTTAAATAGAATTGATGAGATTATTATCTTTAACCCACTATTACCAGAAGATATAATTAAAATCACACGACTTAATCTAAATAGTTTGACAAAAAAATTACAAAAAGAAAATATTTCAATTTCATATTCGGACGAATTAATAAACTACATAGCAAAAGAAGGATTTGATTTGCATTTCGGTGCAAGACCACTTAAACGCACAATATTAAAAAATATAATAGACCCTCTTTCAATTGAAATTCTTTCCGGAAGAATAAATCATGGCGATTCTATTATAATTAACTATACTGAAGATAAAGGAATAACTTTCGATAAAGAGTAAAGATAAATTAAGAAAGGAAAAGATTATTTTTAATGAATGTTAGAATTTCGATAATTAATTCGTTAATTCAAAATAATTCTTTTTTTAATTACAAAATAGATATAGGAATTTCATCACTTCCTTCCTATTCACATTCAAATGCTTGCTTTCGCTTTAAAAATGCTTGATGTCTGATGCGATATTTTTTCTCATTAATAATATTAGAAAAAATCCTATACACATCAAAAAAATTTGAGAAATTATAATGCGGAATGCGCTTCTCATTTAAATAAGCAGAAAGATGATTTTTTGCAAAAATAATATCAGAATGCTCTGCCGCACATAAATCCGATTGCCCATCTCCTATATAGACAATTAAAGAATCTGGAGGTGCTTCTGTAATAACTGTATTTCTCTTGCAGCTAGCACACATACATTCGCAACTTTCGCTAGCTCCATAGAAAAATGGAATAATTTTTTTATCAATTAAGCACAATTTGTTTGAAAATATTTTTGCATCAGTTATGCCAATTTTATTTATTATTGGATTAATATAATTACTAAACCCATCGCTTAAAATATTTATATTAATTGAGTTATCAATGCAAAAATTATAGAAAGTAATAAAATTAGGATCAATATCAAATTGTTCGACAAAATATTCAAAAAAACTATCATCAAAACCATTAAATTTTGATTTAATATTCTCTGAAATTTTAAGTGTAGAACATACCTTTGCCCAATAATCGCGAATATGAATATTACCAGACTTTAGTAAATCATAATTTTGTTGAAATTCACCAAATTGAATAAATAATTCATTACCAATATCTTGGCTAACTATTGTGCCATCAAAATCAGTAAAAACAGTAATCTCAGAAATATTATGCTTATGTTGTTTCACAATTTATTTAGGAGGTTCCCATCCGGAACGCTTCCATTTAATTAATTCAACTTTTGCAGCTCCAATATATAAATTCAATTTTGCTACAATTGGTACTCTTGCATCATCATTTGAGAACCACCCCTCGAATCCACCACTTAGCCCATATATTCCGGTCCAATTTGCTTTTCCATTGAAATACAAGGTCTTTACAGGATATTTCACAGCTTTAATTGGCAAATCTACATTTTTCCCTATGAAATTAATTTCAGTAGATTCTAATTGCTTATCAACAATTGTTGGGAAAGTAATTTTTTTCCCGGAAGTTAAGAAATTCCTTGCTATGAAAAAAATTGTGAGTCCATCAGAATATTTTTTTGTTGTCTGATAAGATTTCTCAAAATATTTGCCATATTCATTTTCTTTAGAAACGTAAATATTTGATTTTGCGTAATTTAGAAATATTTTATGAATATCCCAATAGTCATTACTTTTATAATTTCCTATAAATTGATGTGCAAACGACACACTTTTATCTGTTTTGCTATTATATTCTACATTAATATTAAGAAATGGAATTGATTTATATGTTTTTATCTCTGCTTTAGTATCATAGAAGGAAATTCCATTTTCTTTTTTTAATTTTCCGGTTGAAATTATAATTGTACCAAGTTTAGCTCCCATATAAGACACTTCATAAGTTAATTCTTCTCCGGGTTTGATATCAAATCCAGCGAAAGATGGTTGAGCTATAAAGAATAAAATCATAATGCTTAGAATTTTAAGCAAATTCATTTGAAAATTATTTAACATTTTCATTTATTGGTTCCAGAAGTTAAATTACTACGATATTTTTCTACAATTTATTTTAATAGATATAATAATAAGGATAATATTTTATTTTATTAATACAATACGTTTATTCTTATAATTATGTTCCAAAATTAAAAAATTCAAAACCTGAAAGCTGAAAAAAGTAAAACGAAAAAATGCCCTGTCGTCGGGGGAAATTGACAACAAGGCATGCAGCATAAAGAGGAAGAGACGGTTAATTAAAACCGTCGAGCGAAAGACGAGACTCGAACTCGCGACCCCAACCTTGGCAAGGTTGTGCTCTACCAACTGAGCTACTTTCGCAACAGATATTAATTCGAGGAGGAATTAATTATCTAATTAAATATTTTTTAATAATCAAAAAGGAATACAAAATTAAAAGAAATTATTAAATTATGCAAATTTATTTTAAATATTCCCTATATATTTTTTAATTTTATGTGAATTTTATAAAAATAATATGTGAAATTTCTTTATTATCCTATTGATATTAATAAATTAATTAAAAATATTTGGCTATTTCATAAAGATTGCCTATTTTTGTAAAATATAAAAGATAATCTTGGAGATAATTCTTCTCGTGGCTGCCGAAGGGTGGCTGAGAGGTGAAGAGTCGTATGTTTTTTGAAGTGAATCAAGAGATTCACCGGAGTTGATGAAAAGTGAAATTGAAAAGTGAAATTTGATGAAGTGATTTGTTATGAAAAGAAAATCGAGAACTTTATTTTTTACAATGCTTGCATTGTTATTGCCTGTTGCAGCATCTGCCCAGATGTTAAAAGGGAAAATTGATGATCCTGCATTACGAGAGGGTGCAAGGCTCATTTATAATCCGGACAAGGGTGGAACGGATTTTGACGGTTATGTGATCCGCCTGCAGCCGGATGACAGGGGGGACTTCTCCTTCACCACGGATAAGATTACGGAGCAGCCTTTCTGTATGGCTTCTGTCCGGCTGAAGGACGGCAGTGAGTACCGCTTTTTCTTGCAGCCGGGCAGCACTTTGGAAATGGAGATCGGCAGATCCGGCAGGGTCGTGTATAAAGGGGGACATGCCGCAGAGTCCAAGGTGTTGGATCTGTATGGCAGATCATATAAGTTTGAGAAATTTTTCTCTTATGAGGATCAGGACGATACGATTCCGGTGGCCAGGA
>ENA-UOOK01003784-UOOK01003784.1-fermentation-metagenome-genome-assembly--contig:-NODE-3784-length-16834-cov-10.036593_pt1 | contig 16834 bp, 20 predicted proteins | sample MGYA00245777_ERZ724023 | MGnify/ENA primary metagenome ERZ724023 (study PRJEB28704, sample SAMN03018312) | fermentation metagenome | biome: anthropogenic terrestrial biome; feature: soil...
ACTTTACCGTCGTCTCCCAAGGTAGCCACGCCACCGGCTGTGCCTTTTTGGGAGTTTGGCACATAGTCCATGCTCGGCAGTTGACTCGCCGGTACTTTTTTGCTACCGTCCAAGGTGGCTACGCCATTTGCCGCGCCTCTTTGACTTGTGGGAATATAGTCCATCGCCGGCAGTTGCGCCGCCGCTACCTTACCGGAACCGTCCAGCCCCGCGATGCCGTTCGCCTGATTTTTCTGTGCCGCTATCCTCGCGTCAATAGCTGGATCAAGCTGCCCGGAAATGGCGTCCTCGGCGTTCTGTGCGGCTGTATTAGCCCGGTCAGCCGCCGTGTTGGCACCGTCTCGCGCTGTATTGGCCCCGGAGATTGCCGTCTGCGTATCGGTCTGGCACTTGTTCTCGGCGGTCACACGGGCAGACTCGGCGTTTACCCGGCCTGTCTCCTGCGTCTGGCGGGTTGTCTCTTGCTGCTGGCGCGTGGTTTCAGCGGCGGCACGGGCAGTCTCAGCCGTCGCCCTGTTTTGTTCAGCGCCTACACGAACGTCCTCCACGTTTCGGCGGTCGGCTTCGTGAGTTTGCCGGTCAGCTTCGGCGGCTGCTCTGTCTTGTTCGGCTGTCTTGCGGGCAGCCTCATTACCATTGCGAGTGTCCTCATTTTGAGAGCGCGTAGTTTCCGCCGCGCCGCGCGCTGTTTCATTTGTCTGCCGCGTAGATTCCTGCGACTGCCTCGTGCCCTCCTGCGACTGCCTCGTGGTTTCGGCTGTCTTGCGGGCATTTTCCTGCAACACCCGCGCGCTTTCTGCCGTAACCCTGCCGTTTTCAGAGGTTACGCGGGCGGACTCGGCAGCAGTTATTTCCTGATTTTTAGCATCAATGTTGCCGATTGCCGTGTTCGCATTGGCGACGGCGGTCTCGCTGTCTGTCTTGGCCTGCTCCGTCTGCTCGGCAGCGGCGTCAGCCTTTCCAAGGGCGGTAACGAGGGCCGAGAATTCGCTGGTGGATTCCGCCGCACCTTCAAGATCGTTTGCTTGCACATTGAGGGTGAGCCCGATCGCTTTCAGAGTGGTGCCGTCAGGCTTAGTCATATAGACTGTGCCAGAGTTTTCGCCGGCGGCCGTCGTGGCCTGATACGGCAGCACAAACGACACTTGCCCGTTTTCGGCGTCCGCAATCGTGCCGTCAAAAAACACTTTTGTCTTATCGGATTTTTCAATGTACAGCCTGGGTGTGGAATACCCGGTAATGTCGACCGGCTTCTGGCGGATTTCCAGATTGCCGAGCGCATCCTGCACGCTAACTTCTTCCATCAGATGGATATTGACCGTGCGGGCCTGCGCTTCCCCCTGCACGGCCGGAATTTCCGCGTAATTTCGTTCCCACAGGCTCAGGCTGTACTCTTTACTTGTCACGCTGCATCATCCTTTCGCTCTTTGGCCCATGCACAGGAGGTTAGCTCGTTGAAACGGTATGCTCTACCATTATTCCATTCACCCATCTTACGTGTACAACGCTGCCATCGGAGCCGCGGAGAGCCGTAGAATAGCTATCTCCGGAAGTGTCGCCCACCGAATAGCGATCAGCCTGTATCTGTCCGGCGCCCATAATACTGCCGCCTTTCATATTGACATAATCCGGATAAAGGTTCCCAGCGTGGAAGCCGCCCTCCGAGCCGTCGTCATAGGGATGCCACGACATGGCATAATTGCCTTTGCTCCCATGCCACTGCATGGACTTTCCGGATGCCAGGTAAAAGTCCAGACTATTGTTTGCGACTCCGAGGTGGCCGATGTAAGTACTCCCGTAGTAAAAGTCAAATCCGTCACCAGTGATTTTGATGGACTTGCTGCCGTCGGAAGAGTTGAACGCCAGCAAAATATCCTCCGGGTGCTGCTGAATTTCGCTGCCGACATCATCGCGGTCCACCTTGCTCGAGAGTCCGCTCTCCGTTGCCGACACGCGGACAGTCAGATTGCCGATCTGCACATTGACAAGTTCAACTTCCTGTTTTGCTTCATCGGCGGTCTGCTGTGCTGTATCAGCCGCTTCCTGCGCCTTCTGCGCCGCCGTGAATCGCTCGGATTGGTTCTCTGCCGCCGTTTCCGCGTCGGCGTCGTATTCTTCTGCGTCGCCGATGCTGTAGACCAGACGGGACACGATGGTCTTGTGGACAGTGCCCTTGACGTCCGTCATATTCACGACGTCCCCTGCCTCGACGGCAGGATTGGACGGTGAGGATGCGGTGTAAGCGCGGAAAGTATACCCGTTGAACTTTACACCGAGGGCGTCGGCAATGGCCTGCAGGCCGTCCTGCGCAAGCGGGTTGTCTTGGATGCGCACGACAAAGCCATCCGCGCCGGAGCTGTAAACCGTGTTATCACTGCCCTGAATCTGCACGCCGGCGACGACCGTGTCAGCATCCGCTATGCTGGCAGACGATGCGCCAATCCCTACGTCATAGAGTGTGTCACCTTCTGTGTACCAGCGGATTTCAGCCGCGCCGTTAGAATTGCACCGGGCAAAGCACCCGGCGAGCTGCGCGACATAGGCAAGCACTTCCCGGCAGGTGATTGATTCTTCGGTGGGCCGCTTCGTCACGGAATAGGTGCTGTTCGGGAACGCGGTCGTCGCCAGCATGACGCCGCATACAGCGCACACATCCGCCGCGATCTGTCCGAGCGTCGCTGGATAGGCAAGCGTGCTCTTTGAATAGGCCGTGTCCAGCTTCGCCATATTGTCGAGGGCTGTGACGGTGATTCGGCTGCCGGCCGCCGTCGGCTTCTCCGCGGTGAAGACGCCCTTCGGCACCCATTCCACCGTGTCGCCGTGCCAGTCTTTTTTGACGACCAGCCCGACATACGGTCGGAGCACTGCACCGGTGAAATCGCGCCCGGCGAGGCTATTCCCTTTTGCCTTGTCCTCGAAATTGTTCAACACAAGCGTAAATTGGTTGATGATCGCCGCACCGACCTGAAAGCGTCCGGATTCCGAAACGGCGTCCTCAATCTCGAAGCCGCCTTCCAGAAGGTCATAGCTGTTAAGCGTCAGGTGCGTGCCGTCCGCGAGATCGGCTTCGACTTTCGCCAGCAACTCGCGGCCGGCGGAATAAATGAACTTTTTGAAATCGTCTGAAACAGGGATCATGTTTACACCTCAATAAAATCGAACGCGACGTTCTGCACGGAATTGTCGTCTCCCCACAGCCACGCATACGGCGCGGCCCGGTCGCCGACATAAAAGGCGGCCGTTCTCATACCGTTCCGCATCACGTCGAAATAGGTCAGCTGGAAATTCACCTGCGAATTTACGTTCCGCAGCAGCAGCGAAGCCTCAGCTGCGGGCATATGCGGCCATTTGCAGGAGAGCTTGACTTTCTGCGCCACGCGGTCCTTGTGCATCGTGCCCGCAAGGTCGCGGCCGGAATCAGGGTTGGACACATCCTGCAGCGACCAGGTGACTTCCGAAGGGGTTTTGATTACCGTGTCATTAACTTTGAGAACCTGCAGCAAAAGCATCACCTACCTATAAAACAGCGCCGCCCTGGAAGGCAGCGCTCATCTTGACAAATATTGTTGCGGTGATAGAATATTGGCGAGGAGGAATGGAAATGAAATGCTCAAAATGTGGAAATGAATTTGAGGGAAACTTTTGCCCGAACTGCGGGGCGCCGGCGCAAACTGAACAAGTGCAACAGCAACAACCGATAAATAAAAAATCCACCGCAAAACACAGAAGCGGCAGAAAAAAATTAAAAGCTGGGCAAATCGTCGGCATCGTTTTCGGCTCTTTTGTTTTACTTATTTTTTTAATTGGAATAATAGCAAGCGGCCTTTCAAGTGAAAGCACTATAGATGTTGGGGGAACCACTACGCCAACGCAGCGAGCATCATCCGCATCTGACTTGACATCAGAAGCAAAAGAGGCAGGGCCGCAGAAAATATATGATGATAAGTTTATTACCGCATGGTTTGTGAAAAAATATGACATATCTTATATGCCAGGAATGTTTTATTTCGATATCAAAGTGGAAAATAAAACGGATAAAAAAGTTACAATATATCCACAAGATTCGTACGTAAACGGAACGACATTTTCAGCATACAGTGGAGAATCTATGAATGTGCTTCCAAACAAAGACCGGACACACACTTTTTTCGGTTCGTATGAAGGCACGGGAATCAAGTCTGCTGACGATATAAAAGAAATAGGCTTTAAGATCAATGTTACGGACGAGAGCACAAACGAAATTGAAACAACAAGATCAATCAAAATAAAATTTTAAGAAAGTAGCAGACGACACATTGCCGCCTGCTACTTTCTTACGTCTGTGCTATAGTATGATAGCGACGATCTATCGAAGCGTTGCCGCGATTAGCTGATTCTGCTATTTTACGATCAGTGGTATAGAGATAAACTTTGAGGTTTTCAAACACCTTTTCCATCTTGTCCATACGCTCAATAATGCGATCGGCATCGTTTCCAAGATTGTTGTTTTGGCCGTTATTTTTGGAAATTCCCTTTCCGATGCGCGAATACACATTATCATTCAACGGAAGCACCGCTTCGTGGTCTACACCTTCACCTACTATCGCGGGAACAGGGCCTGTTACAAGAGCGCCGGAAGCAAAGCTGTAAGCGTTCCGATTACTGCCGGATCCTTGCTGCGGGCGTGGCGTCGATGCAACGACACGCGGAATGTAAATCGGGTTAATATTTATTCCAAATGTCCTCCCACCGATTCCGGCAACCCAATCAGGGACAGTGAAGGAAATTTTGTTAAGTTTGGAAATAATCCAGTTTACTCCGGTCTCAAAAATGCTTATCACAGCATTCATGAGATCCCGAGCCCATTGTACAATTGGGTTTGTACTAATTTGGCTCGCAGCATGTACCCCAGCCATTCCGGCAAGGATAAGACCAATTCCAAGGCCGATCCCGCCTCCTGTTAGGCACAACATCAAACCAATAGCAACGGACGAAACCGACGCGATTGCGAGGATCGATGACAAAACATATTTCACCTTGTCCTTGACGGCATCAAAATTAAGTGCTACCGCAGATGCCAATGAAATTGCGCCGGCGGCGATCAAGCCAATTCCGAGTGGCATGGTACCAGGCCCTGAAATAGCAAGCATAACGCCCAAAACAAGCAAAAAGGTGCCTACCATCAAAGTGATTTTAGTTAAAGTGGATTTTAGCTGTGCGTTCATGCTATTCCAATTAAGTGCTGCTGAAGCCCACATGACTGTTGCACCGCTAAGCATAAGCCCGATACCTAACCCGATATTAGCCCCGGAAAAAGCAAAAACTGCCCCAAGTGCAAGCATCGCAACTGCAGTACCAAAAGTAATGCCATCAACAGCAGTTTTTACGTTATCCCCTAAGCTGTTCCAGTTCAGTGTCGCTGCAGTTGTGACGATTCCACCGATCATAAGCGCAATGCCTAAGCCGAGGTTCGCACCAGAGAACGCAATAACAGCGCCAACGGCAAGCTCGACAGCGCCGACGATCTCAAGCAATCGCTTTGTCTTGTCAAGGCTGCTTTTCGTTTTGTCAGTCAAGTAGTTCCAGTCCAGTTTCGTCTGTTTTGCCATAAGGACGGCGCCGACAGCCATAAGCGCAATGCCAAGAGCGGGATGCCCGGAAAAGGCCAGAATTGCACCGACCGCCAAGGGGGCCAGCCGCAAAATCCTATTGATAGTATCTACATTGTCCTGAATCATTTTCCTAATCTTATCGGTTTTCTCGCCGATCTTTTCAACCCAGTTTGGCACCTGCACCGTTTTGAACATGCTCCCGTAGGAGGGCATTCCCGGCTTCCCCGCCGCGCCGCCCGCCCCCGCGCTCGCGCCGGTATTGTCCAGAGGCTTGCTGAGGAGGTTCAGCTCGTCGAATCCCATGACGGTGCGCTGCAGTTCCTTCACCTGCTTCGCAGCTTCCCCCGCCTTGTCCCCGACTCCGGAAAGCGTTTCGGCATAGTTCACGTTGGCGCGCTGCGCGATCACGGCGGTCTGCGAATGGTTGAAAATGCGCGCGGACAACATGGCGATGGTATTGAACACATTGGCCAGCGCGTCCGCCACCTGGTTGATGATCGGTGTGACCGCCTGCAGCGCCGGCATGAGAGACGCCGCGATGCTGTTTTTCAGGTACAGCGTGCTCGTCGCGAGCTGCGACATCGTGTTGTTGGCCTGCGCGCTTCCGAGCGCCATGTTTTGGATCCCCTCGGAAATGGACTGCACGACAAACGAGACGCTCCGATACAGCACCATGCTCAGCAGCATGGACTTGACCATCCGACCAAAATAACCCGCGCGGCTGCCAGCCTGCCCCATGCGTTCCCCGGCCGTCTTCACTCTCTCGCTTAGGCCGCCGGTCTTGACCGCCGTAGTCGCCGAGGCATCCCCGACCGCTTCAATCTGCGCTTTTGTCTCGGCAAGATGGGCTTTCAGCGGGGCCGTTTCCGCCTCCAACTGGTCAAGCTGCGCGTTCAATGCCCGAATCTGCGGGTCCTGCCCAACCATGAAGTCCAGCGTCTGGTCGTGCGACATTCCGGTAAGGTTCGGAACATCGGAGTATTTGCCGGCAATGGTGTCCTGCTTCGCGTACACGCCGGCCATCTTCGCATTGAGCTTGTCAATCTTCGCCTGCGTGCGGTCGATTTCCGCCTGCAGCTTTTTTAGGTTCCCCTGCGCTTTGCCGGTTGTGACGTTCACGTCGGCTGCTTTTTTCGGCTGCATGGACGCGATTTTCTCTTTGAGCCTGTCGATCTTGGCGTGAACCGACTCGGTCTTGGCCGAAATGATGATCTGCAGTTCTTCGATGGTCATCCGCCTCGCACCTTCCTCTGCCGATTAAATTCTGCGGCATATTTCTGCCACTGAGCCTTATTCTCCCGCCAGCCGCTCGACGAAGCAGGAAACATATCCGGGTAGGCGTCCTGCAGCGTCTTCGGGAACCGGTCTTTCGTAAACGCCGCCCCGATCAGCTGCGCGAGCTTATAGTCCATCATGGCTCGAAGCCGTTTTTGCTCCCGCACATCTGCATTCCTCCGGCGGTAAAAGGCGTTGAGCTCACCTACGACCTCGGAGTAGGTCATCGACCAGAATCGTTCGGACGGGACGCCGATTTCCAGGGCGTCGTCCCTGACCGCCAGGATTGCTTCCGTCAAGCTTCGGTAAGAGGCGCCTCCGCCTGACTGACCGCGTTTTTTTCGGTGCTCTCCGTGTCGCCGATACCGACCTGCGCCAGCAGCTTCAGGATCACGTCGACGATCTTCTCCGCACTGCCGCCGGCCGCGATGTATTCGTCGTACAGATCGCAGACTTCACGGAAATTCATCCCGTGGTTATACGGCTGCAGCGCGCCCCAGAGGATTGTGATGATTACCGTGGAATCCATCAGGCGATTCACGGCTTCCGTCATTCCCATGCCGAGCTGCTTTTCCACCTGAATCGAGTTGAACGTCGTCAGGCGCAGCCGGTATTCTTTTCCGTTCACAGCCCAGATCACACAAGGCATGCTCATATTTTTCTTCCTTTCAAATAAATCAGGAGGGGCTTATCGCCCCTCCCTTTTGTTTATTCGCCGGTACCGTCGGCCACGTCCGTGATGTTGCTGTTGATCAGCATTTTCACTTTGAACTGCAGCGCGTCGCCTGTACCGCCGCCGGTCCGCGTCGTGCTGACATAGGCCGACCACGCGAAGCCGGTGCCGTCCGGGTAAATCAGCTTGAAGAATTTCACCTGCCGGGCCGTCTCCGCCGCGCGCAGCGCTTTGTAGGAGTTCATCAGCTGCTCTCCGCTCGTCGGTTCGGTCGTTGTGTCGTCGTTATAGAACTCGAACTCCGGCTCGCCGAGGTCGACGATCCCGGGAATATAGCGTTTGTTCTTGTCCTGCATATTCGTGACTTCGATCTTATCCGGTGCGAACGACATATCCGGCACCTTGTTGAGTCCGTACAGCGTTTTGAATGCGCCGTCCGCGGCGTCCGCCATGTCGAGACGCGTGCCGAGCATTGCCTTTTCCATCAAAAACCACCTCTGTAAACTTTCTTTTCTTTGTTGTCAACCCAGCCGGTAAATAACATCATGTACCGGTGCAGCCCGGAAGGATCTTTCATGAGCTTTCCGGCGCCGCGGGAAAAGCCGGCGGCGATCATTGCGTCGCTGACCTGCCCCGCAAGCTGCGCGCAGCGCGCCGGGCTGTTACCGCTTGCCGCGCTGTCCCACACGTCGATCTGGCATTCGTACCGGCTGTACCGTTCTTCACCGTTCAACACGGCGGCGGAGCTGTTGCCGATCTCCGTCAGGGAGACGTAGGGAAAAGCCGAATCAATCTCCGGAAATGCGGGCTGTACCGTGCAAATCTCTTTCAGCAGGTCCGCTACTTCTGGGTTCATGTCGATCATTTCATCAGCCTCTCTACGTCCTCTTGGACGGATTCCTTCACGGCCTCCATTACCTGATCCTTGCCCTCGGCGAACGCCGGGCGCATGAACGGCTGCGGCGGCTGGCCGTGGGATGTGTGCCAGTTGCCTTCCTCGTCCTTGTACCGCCAGAACTTTTTCGTCGTGTGAGGGACAGACGGATCGCCTTTCGGGCCGGTTCCGTATTCCACATACGGCGCATAGTTCACGTTGGTTCCGACGGCAACCGTCTTTTCGTCCTTTACTTCGGTGTGGATGCTGTCACGGAGTTCGCCGGTACCGACCGGACAATGGGCTTTCGCTCCTGCCTCAAACACCGCGCTGCTTTTCAGCAGCGCTTTCTGCGTGCTCCGCGGGATGCTTCCGCCGAGCTGATCCAGCTTTTTCAGGAGGTTGTCAAGCCCCTGTATTTTGACTTCCATCGCCAATCACCTCGATCAATGCGTAGGTGTGCGTCATGCGGGCCTTCACGCTCACCACGGTATATTCCGGCGCCTCCGCGCCGGCGGCCAGGGCGATGCCCATACCGTCACCAATCGGAGCGCCCGGCGCCGCGTGCAGCAGCATCATCCGTTCCACGCGCGGGCCGTAGAGCTCAACCGTCAGCTTATCCGCGACGGGCAGAACGCTGCACGGGACGGATCCGGACGGCTGCCAGGCGTAAGTATCGCCAATATAATCACTCGGCTTTTTGACCTTGGTAAACAGCAGCGCAGTCTCATCATACAGCGCCGCCAGATCGGCGGCATAAGCGGATAGATCCATCACGGCCACAGCTTTCTGTACTGCGAGAGCGCATTTTTCTCCACGTCCGTCAGCCCGCCGGTCACATCATACTGCACTGTTTTATAGGTAAAGGACACATCTCCTTCGGATAGCCCGGACAGCACTTTCGGTGCCGCCTCCTGCCCATATCCGCGCGCCCGATACCGGTTGACGGCCATATCGGCTATAAGGCCCTGCAGGCCCGCGTCGGACGCGTCGGTCAGGCGACAGTATGATTTCACCTGCGCCGTCACGTTGTCGCATAGCAGGCCGAGCAGGGCGTCCCTGTCTGCCCCGGAAATACCAAGCAGCGCTTTCACCTGTTCCAGCAGCGTCATGGGCACACCTTATTTCGCGGCGTCAGCCGCTGCATTTGCCGCCGCTTTGGCTTCTTCGGCCGCAAGCGAAGCCTGGATGGCTTTGACGATGTCTTCCTTCTTAGTCGCGCCGCCGAGACTGACACCTTTCTTCTCGGCATAGGCGCGCAATTCCGCAACCTTCATTGACGCAAAAGCAGGCGCCACGTTCTCCCGGGCTACCGTGAAGCCGTCCGCCTCCAGGCGGGCGGCGGTTTCCTCGGAGTCCACGATGCGGTGGACGTTCAGTTTTTTCAGCTCGATCATTGGTTCATCCTCCCTTACGACGCGGGTTTCTGGTTCACCAGTACGGCGTCCAGCTTGTTGTCCGGCACCCACAGCTCGTGGAACTTACGATACTCGATCAGCCAGGCCTGCGCGTTCTGGTTTGTGAGCGGATCGAAGATCTTCATGGTGTCGGTCTTGCTGACGGCGATCGGCGCCCGGCGCGCGGTGATGATCCAGTTGATGTCGACTGCGCCGGAAGCCGGGACAAACCCGCCGGCCGTCTGCCCCGTGGTCTTGCCGTCGTTGAACACATAGGCGGTTTTCATCCGAATGGAAGGAACGCGCAGGATCGGCGTGTTGTCGATGGAATTGACTTTTGTCTTGACGCTGCCCTGCGCAAACTCCATCACGTCCAAACGCTTTTCGATCTTGTCGGCCTGCGCGAGAATCGTCGCCGTCGGGATGCTCATGGTCACGACGAGCGGCTCATTTTCGCCGACAACGTCCTGCACCGCCGCGATGTCCGCGAGGAATTTTGCAAGGATGTCGGCCGTCGCCGGCGTGTACTCGGTCTTGTGGGAAGCTCCGGCGGCCAGTGCTGCCAGCTTCGAGTAACGGTAGGCGTCGACCTCCGGAATCACTTTCGTGCGCTGGAATTCGGTCGTGACGTTCGCGGCCGCCGCGACGAAATTCGTCTCATCCACATCCATCGCATCAAGCTGGAATTTCCGGCCGCGGTCCTGAGTCATAACATAGGTACCATAGGCGAGCGTTACGCTGCCCTGCGTATAGCCCGCGTCGCGGTCGTAATCCGCAAGGCCGTCCATGTTGATCTTCGGGATTTTGACTTCCCTGCCGCCGGAATATTTGACCTGTCCGGCGTTCGCCTCCATCCACCCGGACGTGGCGCCTTCGATCATCTGCTTGTCAAGCTGCTGCTGAAAAAGAGTTGCGGTTGCCAGAGTATTGATAGCCATTTTTCATCTCTCCTGTCAAAAAGTTCCCCTCGCCGCGGCGAATGCGTCCGCGACTGCCTTCGCTTCCGGCGTGTCGGGGTTCGGCGCGCCGGAATGGAATCCGTTTCCTTCGGGCTTGGTCTCGACCTGCTCAAACAGATAGCCGTCCGACTTTTTGAGCGCTTCCAGCGCCGCGTCGAGGCCGTCGACCGTGCCGTCGTCTTTGAGCGACAGCTTGGATGAATCGAGCAGAGCCTTGACCGCCTTTGCGTTCTTACCCTTGGCTTTGGTAATGCCGAGGTCGAGGGCGGCGGAAAGCCGCGCGGCGTTCAGGTCGGAGTCATATTTTTCCTTGGCTTTTTTGTTTTCTCCCTGCAGCCGCGCGATCTCGTCCTGCAGCTTGGCCGGATCAACCTTCTTCAGGTCGTTGATCTGTTTGTCCCGGTCGCCGATTTGCGTTTCCAGAGTTTTCTTTGTCTCATTCAACGTATTGAAATCCGCCCGCGAAACAAAATTCTTACCGATCTCGGCGGAAACCTTTTTGTCAATATCGTCGGTATAGGCGTCGCCGAGAATCGTTTTGAGCCAGTCCAGCATAATTACCTCCGTCCGCTATCCTTGTTCATCCGGCCAGTCCCGGTTCTGCGGAGCGCCTATTGTTTTCCGGGCGCCACGGTTAAAATAAAACGCCCTGAAAAGGACGTTTTGCGCATAAGAAAAGCCCGCCTTTCAGCGAGCTGTGTAAAAAATACCGCCGTGCCGTTTCAGCAGGCGGTATCATTTCGTTGGATCAATCCTTTTCGGACACTTTTTGCAAATTGAGTATCTCCTGGGTGAAATACTATCCTCAAGTATTTCCGGCTTTATCATGCCGTCCGCAACGTACTGGATGTCCTGGCAGTACCCGAAATCGATTTCCCGATCCAGCAGCGGGCACTGCACCGTGTCGATTTCACTTGACATATTTCTTTATCACCTCGAGTATTTTGAGCGTCTCATTCATGAAGTCATCTTTGCCGTAGGCTGTTTGAACGATTCCGGAATCGGCCTTGACGCCCAGAATTCCATTCGCGGAATAGTAATTGAACAGCGTCGCAGGCGCCGGGTATTGCTTCATCATGACCTTTGCCTGATTCATGAAGCCGGCGGCCTGCTCTTTGGTCAAGCCGCGTTCCGACAGCCGTTTTTCCGCATGAGCGCGCCAGCCTCTGATTTCAACCGGTTCCGCCGGATAGGCTTTGCCTTTCTTGATACCCAGCTTTTCAACCTCCCGGTCGATCTTCACGTATTCGACCGGACGGCCGTTGATGTTGCGGACATAATACTTGACATCTTCCCATTTCTCAGGCTCATTATACTTCCATCTCTGCAACTCCGCAAGGTCACGCGGCGCGTCCCTTCCAAGAGCTTTCTGAATACGTCCCAGCTGCGCCGTGTCGGCCTTCCGGTTCCAGTATTTTTTCTGCGCTGTTTCAAGGCTGTCCGCGCCGTACTTCTCGGTAATGCTTTTCCGCCACTCCTCATAGGTCGTGCCGGCCGGTACCTTGTAACTTCTGCCGGTTTCCGGATTCCGCGCGATGCGTTCTCCACCCGTTTTCACTCCCGGGATCTTTGGCATGACGGTGCAGCGGTCGTTCGGGTGCATTGGCGGAAGGTTGACGCCGGTTTTGGCTTCCGACACCTTGAAAACCTTCATGTCCAGCGCGCCGCAGACGGCGCAGGTGCGGGCGTCCAGTGTGGCGAGGTATGTATACTCTTTGACCCCCATCGCCTTATAGGACTGGATTGCCGCGTCGTTGTGCATCCGGTTGACTTCCGTCCGCAGGAGGCGGGCGGCGGCATAAGCTCCGACATCCATCAGGTCGGAAAGTTCCGCGGTCATCTGCCGAATGGATTTCCCGGACACGACACCGGCGTCGATAATCTTTCCGCCTTCGGAAGCAAGCGCGTCACGATTTTTCCATACCCGGGATGAGTAATTTTCGCCTTTCCACCTATTTTGCAGTGCCTGGTTGACGGCGCCCTGCGAAAGCGGAATGACCGGCCCGCCCGGTAGCTCCGGTAACGTGTCGTACATGGTCTTGTAGTAGGAATCGTCGTAGGCTTTCACGAGCTGCTGCGATCCGGCCTTTTCTTCCTGCCCTGCCAGCTTGTCGAGTTCCGCTTCTATTGCCCGGCGCGCGGCCTGCAGCCGACTGATACGGTACCCATAAGCCGGGGCGTTCAGCCTTGCCAGGGCTTCCACGTCGCCGGTCTCTTCGAACAGCTTCCGGAGCTTAGCAAGCACTTCGGCGGTCTCCTGAACGGATAAAAGCTCGCGGGCTTTCTGCTCGTCGATCACCGCATACTTTCGGTAGTTCTGAAAAACGCGGTCGATCATATGGACGAGATCTTTGTCCGCGTCGCTGTACAAAACAGCAAGGCGCTTCTGCGCATCGGCGGCACCGCCGTGTGCCTCCTGCTCCCTCTGCAAGGCCCGCAGCGCCCAATATTTATCCGAGCTCACGATTCATCACCGCCGGGCGGCGCATCGTCGTTGCCGAACATCTGCTTCCGCCGTGCGTCCTGCTTCGTTTGCTGCGCTTCGAGGTCCTTCTCGGCCTGCTCTGCATCATCCACGAGCGGGTGGTGCGCCAGCAGGATGTTGTCCGGGACAAGCCCGCGGGACTGCATGATCATGTTGACCGTCTCCGCGTCGTTCACGATCATTGTCTTGTTGACGGTTACGACGATTTTGGAACTGTCGTAAGCCGTGCCCTGCCGCCGGTTTATATCGTCCGTGAGAAACCAGAACAGATCCTTCAGGGCCTTTTTCAGCTTGAGGATCAACGGATTGGCTTTGAGGTCCAGCTGCGTGTATTTGAACTTCAACGCAACGCCGGAGGGGTTGTTGCCGAGCTGTTCGTCGCTCGTGTCGATACCCATGCCGAAATGGTAAATGTCATGCCGGAGCATATCGAGCCACTTGCAGCGCTCTTCCACGGAAAGCGTGACCTGCTGAGCGGTTACTCCGTCGCCCGGTTCCCCGCCGGACACGTTCACCACGCGGTTCATTTGCAGGCGCTTCACAATCTCCCGCGCCGTCTCCCCACCAAAGCCTTTCACAACCCAGTACAGCGCAACAAGGTCAATCTGATCATTCGTTGTGGCACTGCTTATCATATCGTAAGCGTCGATCAGAGACTTAATGCCGCAAGGCTGCCCGTTCTCGTCCTGGCCCCCGAGGTCGCTCATCGCTTCGGTGTTGTTGTAGAGCGGCACCCACGGCACGCGCCCCCAGCTGTGCGCCTCCCGACTTTTCTCTGCGCCGTCTACCGTCGTCACGTTCCACCAGTGCGGCGCCGGGTTGACCGGGTACGAGTTATCCAGTAAATAATTCCCCTGCTCGTCCTGAATGTAATAGCTCACGTCCTGCGCGGTCCACCACTCTACTTTGTACCTCTTCACCGTCGTGCCGGAACTGAGAACGTCGAAGGTATAGAACCGGACGACGTCTTCCAGGATGCGCTGGTGCTCGGAATCATAGAAAGCGATGACTTCGTTCGCCGGCACCACGATGTAATGCAGGGAACCGTCCGGATCGTAATACGGATGCACCCAGCCGACACCCTTCTTCGAGGCCTCCTTTACCCAGTCGTTCAGCATATCCGGGAATTCTTCGTCGGTCGTGATGGTCGTGATCGCCGTTTCAAAAGCCTTGTCGTCCTCGACGCTGACGGTCGGCGGCTTTCCGACGACATACCCGACTTTCTGATCCACAAGCAGGCGGAAAAACGGGTGGATGTTATGCATATTCGAGTTGTTGAAATTTGTGACGGTCTGGGCAACGTCATGCTCTTTTCCGTCGTCACTGTTCTCGGCGGAAATCTTGTCATAGACGACGGACTGGCGGAAGTCATGATTCAGTATGTCGTGCCGGCCGGCGTAATACCGCTCGCCGACCTCCATAAACTTCTGCTTCTCGTCTACGCACCAGTCACGCAGAATCAGCTTGATGATCTCCGACCGATTCAGCTTGCCTTCAATCGTCAGCTTTGTTTTAATCAGGTCCAGATCGCTTATGTACATGGGTTATACCACCTTCACGTTCTTCATGTCATCCTCCATCGCATACCGCACGGCGTCGATCGTGTGGTTGTCATGGTCGGGGTACCCAGCTTTGAAATTGCCCCGGGCGTCGCGATCCAGCTCGTACCCGATGAATTCCCGCGCGGCATTCGGGCATCGCTTGTCGTCGATCACAATCTCGTCAAGCCCCTGCAGCCAGTGGATCCCGTAGTCCACGCTGTCCGGGCCTTTCTTTGCACCGCGAACACGCAGACCGTACCCGCGGACCTCGGCGATACTCTTCGGCTCAGCGCTGTCGCACACGATGTCCTTGCCCTGTCCACCGTGCCGTTTGACTTGCCCGGCCGCCGCGGGATTTGTCAGGCCGACTTGATAAACTTCGTCATAAATCAGCAAACGGCGCTTTTTACGATCATACCCGCAGGAGACGAACGCGAACGGATCCACAGCGAAGCCCCAGTCAATCCCGAACCGATGACGCGAAGCCATGTTAATTTCGGTATCGGTGATTCTTCTGATTTTGACGTTCGTGAACACCTCGCCGCCGGTCCCGGTCGGAACGCCAAGATATTCATGCTTATAAGCTTCCGGGTTAGCTTCTTTTAGGTGCTCCGCCTCGATGATGAACTCGCCGCCGAGCCACTCCCGCGGCACGGTCAGGTATGTGCTGTGATGCTCCACCATACTCGGCTCGCTGGACGCCGTCGGATCGTTCACCCAGCTTTTTTGAGACCTTGGCGGGTTGAAAGAATAAAAGACGGTGAACTTATCACCGCCTCTTAAAACGGACTGCTGAATCGACCGGATCTTCTCGGGCCCCTCGAATTCATCCAGCTCCTCGAACCACAAATACTTGATATACCCGCGGGAAACCTTGATGGACTTTGACTTTGCTGTGACATCAGCCCCACGGAAAAGGATCTGCTGCCCGGTCGGCTTGTACGTCAGCCGCAACGGGCTCAGCGTGTCCTGCCAGAGGTTCGACACGCCCATCTTGTCGATGCCCCACAGCAGTTGTTCATACACGCTGCCGCGCAGGTTGTCCTTGTATCGGCGATAGGCAAGAGCGTTGGTGAACCGCCCGTCGGCAGCGTCCCGCATCATACCGAGCGGAATCTCGACACCGACGAACGTGGACTTCGCGCTGCCGCGCCCACCAGCAAGCTTATAAAAAGTATGACCTCCCGCCGCAATATCGTGGTGAAGGTCATAGAACGACGGGGCTATGAGGTCAGTCAGCTTTACTGTTTTCGCCTGCTGGCTTGTCTGGAACGTCGTCGACAATCTGCACCACCCCTTCGCCGGAAAGATTGATGTTATCCGTAAACAGGCCATAGCGCTTTGCGAGAAGTTCGGCGGCTTTGTTTAGGTCACGCACCTGCGTTGGAATTTCAACGGTCACGGGGCTTTCAACATCTTCCGTAACCCTCCTCCCACTATCATCATAAAAGCTGCGGTGCTGTTTGCAGGTCACTACAACTGTGTCCTTTTCCTCGCGCCGAAGAACGCGCGTCAAGGTCTTGAGAACTTCATCCGCTTTAGCAATACGCTTGTCCTCCAGCTCTGCAAGACGAGTGTCAATTGGTCCTCTAAGCTTCACTAAGTTCTGTGCGCCCTGAACCTGAGGCTGCTTGTACCCTGCTCTGCGTGCTGCCTCTGTCTGATTCCCTGTTTCTATGTAGAAATCAATGAAGCGCTTTTGCTTTTCGGTCAACTTCATGTGCTGCCACCGCCCAGCAGGCGACCGCCTGGCGGCCGCCCGACACGCATCAGGTTGTCCCGCAGCTCACGCTGCAGCCGGTCAAGCTCTGCCTCGTCATTGTTGTCACGCCGCGGCTTTGCCAGCAGGTCAGATATGCGGTTATGCAGCTTCCGACGCTCAGCTACTGCGTCCATGCTACCAGCTCCTTTTGAGTATAAAAATAGCAGCCCGCAAAGGCTGCTGAATTATCAATGACAGGGCTTATTGACGTCGCCTGCCCGGAGATATTACAACACAACGACTCTTCACAGCCGTTTTTATTTTGAGGCCCTGTGCG
>ENA-UOOK01003785-UOOK01003785.1-fermentation-metagenome-genome-assembly--contig:-NODE-3785-length-16833-cov-3.909286_pt1 | contig 16833 bp, 8 predicted proteins | sample MGYA00245777_ERZ724023 | MGnify/ENA primary metagenome ERZ724023 (study PRJEB28704, sample SAMN03018312) | fermentation metagenome | biome: anthropogenic terrestrial biome; feature: soil; material...
TGTGCAGCCTTCTGGGTGACACTTGACTGCTTTGTTCCGAAATAGTCATGGATAGTACTTGATGGAATATACGGCTCAAATGATTTATCGAACAAAAAGTTCATGGTGGCTACCGTATAAACGATTGCTGCCGCCCAAATTTCAATCCGGCCACGTTCAAGAGGATTTGTACGCTTCCGTCCAAGTTTCCTTACCATTTTTTCACACAGGGCTGTATATTCCTTGTCAATGTGAGATTTGCAGAATGTGGTTACCATTTCTGCTATCTGGTTTTCTCTTTCCTTTACTTCAAGTTTTTCCATTATCTGTGATTATTTACTGATTATCTCTTTTTTGCCGTGATCAATGAAGTATATATGTTTTTCCCCTTTAAAGTCAGGAGGGAATTGAACCCTTTCTCTTTTATTACCATAGATTAGCTAATTACTTTACAAAAATAATCATTTTAGTTGAAAATAAGAATATTTTCGCTGTCTTTTATAATCAGATTTATTCTGTTCAGAATTCAATTCCTTGTGTCTGCTCCGGCATGATCTTGGGGAATCTGTATGGAAGGATTATATCCAAGCCTATCGGGAATATGCCCGCAGGGTCTGTCCGATCTATGAAATCCCTTGTGATGCGGATGGTGCATACAATGCGTTATATTACAAAGGTGCTGTGCTGCTGTATGACCTGGAAAGTCGGGTGGGTAAGAAGACATTCTTTAGCTTCATGCAGGGTCTTGCTGCCAGGCATGTGGCTACAAATGAATGTTTCCTGCAGATAGCCCGTGCACATTTGGGGCAGAATGATGTGGAATGGCTTGTGAAGCGGTTGAAGGAATGAGTAACTCTTAATAATTCAGTCCGAATGCCCAGAGGGGAATCATATTACCCTCTCCATATTCAATATCATCCTTTACGATATAACCATCAATAGCACCTGCAATTTGGCTTTGTCCTTTTCCTCTGCCACCTATTTCAAATGTCTTTCCATTGATGGTAAAGTCGGATATGCGTGAGGACATCGTATCATGGTGTACCCGCATCTGGTTGTAGAAAAACGTTTCACGGATATTCCCGATGTTTGTAACATTGCCCCCGAGTTCATAGGCAAGATTGGTGTTATCAAGATATATCTTTTCTACTTTCCCTAACCCTCTGATTCCACCGGTATCATCTCTCAACTGGCTGATGAGTCCGGCTTTTTCCATATCGAGGAGATAGTCTCCAAGGTCATTCCGACTTACATTAATCATCCGGCTTATCTTGTCAATAACGGGTTTGAAAGGTACGCTTTTGGCAATGATGGAAAGAAGTCGCTTTAATTTCCTTCCAGTAGATGCGTTCATGCCGGCATAGAGTGGAATATCTACTTCCAGAGTCAGATTAATGATCTGGAGGAGTCGCATGTTGAATTCACTATCTTTTGCGAATGGATAATAGCCGCTTTTTAAATAAGTTTTGAAAAAAGGAAGTGGATGCCGTACTTCTGGAATTTCTGCCTGATTGGCCAGAATTCCGTCCAGTGTGAAGACGGGTACGTCTATATGCTCAAATATTTTCAGATACTCTCTGAAAGACAGTCCTTGCATAGTATACATCGGACAGCGGCGGCTTAAATCTGCGTTTCCATCCAGAATATCCAATACAGATGATCCTGTAATGCCAATTTTTAAGTCTGGATGGGTATCGTACACTTGCTTCAATTCTTTTGACCAACCTGCATATTTGTGGATTTCATCTATGAAGAGCTGTTCTCCTCCTTCCTTACTATATTCATCTGCAAGTTCTATTAAAGTATGGGTAGAGAAATAAATATTATCGGCTGATACGTAAAAGATTTTTTTATCAACAAGATGTGCTTTTGTATATTGAAGAAACATGGTAGTCTTGCCTACTCCCCTGGGACCGACAACAGCGAATAAACGGTCATTCCAATCTATCTGGTCAAAGATATATCTGTGGAAAGTAGGAATTGATTGGTCAAGTAGTGACCGCATGTAATTTGTGAGTGTTATATCCATTTGTTTGGTTTTCTGCAAATCTATAAAAAATGCACCATAAAAGTGCAGAAATTATTCGTTTTCTGCACTTTTGAGGTGCAATTCTTCTGGGAATGCGTTAAAATCAAGACCAGATAAAATAAAAGGAGTGGCATTTCGTTGAAAATAAAGTAAATAGCGTTGTAATGAAGATGATGAAACATTGGAAGATTTCAATATGGGCGGTGGTAATATTGTTTCTGCCGGTAGCAGTTTTTGCGGGTGAGTATCATATAGAAGGACAATTGGTGGATAAAACTCCAAGTATGATCTATCTGAGCAGATATACAGATAAGGCGTTTGTTCTGAAAGATTCTGCCATTGTGCAAAATGGCCGGTTTGCTTTTGATGGAACTCTATCCTCACCATTATTGTATGGGTTGAGTACAGAACGGGACAGTAGTCATCCTCTGACTTTCTTTCTGGAAGACAGCCCTGTCAAGATTCGTTTGAATGAACGCAATCTGGATATTAAAGTTAGTGGTTCCCGTTCAGATAGTCTTTATCGGCAAGAACTTCCGAGGATTGATCAGAAAGGTTATCGCCTTGACAGTTTGATAGCTGTTCATCCCAAGTCTGTAGTGCCGGCATATTTCCTGATTCATAATTTTGCTTGGAGCCTTGACCTGCATCAGTTGCAAGTTCTCCGTTCCGCATTCTCCTCTGAGTTGGATCGTACTTTATACCTGAAGCAGATAGATACACTGATTGTTTCTCTGAAGAAAGTTGATATCGGACAGAGAGCACCGGATTTCACGCTTCGGGACGTACAAAGCAGAAAGGTGAGCCTCAGTGATTTCCGTGGAAAATATGTATTGGTCGAATTTTGGGCTTCTTGGTGTGGAGATTGCCGGAGGGAGATGCCAATCATCAAGACTATCCATACAAAGTATAAAGATCTAGCTATTTTAGGAGTTTCTTTCGACCGGAACAGACCCTCATGGTTGAATGCCATACGGCAATATCAACTGGGCTGGACTCAGGTGTCCGATCTAAAGGGATGGGGGAGTAGTTTGACTTCTCTCTATGCAGTCCGTTGGATTCCTATGGTGTATCTGTTAGACCCGAATGGAAAAATTATCTATAAGGCCCTTACGCTGGTAGGACTGGATCAGATTCTTGAACCTTATTTCAAATTATAAATTTTAGAAAAAAGCAAGAGAGTGCAGAGGGCTGGTCAGTGTTTTTGACCAGACGCTCTGTCTTAAAGTGACGTTAAGATTTCATTAGAATTCTTTATCAGACCGAATGTTTCAGAAAGCATAGACTTTCTTTCTAAAAGCAACCACGACAACATGAATATTTGATTTTCTACTTGGTTTTTTGATAAAAATAGAAAAAAGTTGTAAAAAGTGAGTACAAGCATTCTTTTTAGTACTACCTTTGTAGTACAAACTATCTTAAAGAAACTATTTGTATTCCTGCTATATCAGGAAAAACATCTGAAGATTAATTTACTACTAAACGAAGAAATTATTTGTTTTTATGATGAATATTAACAAGATTATTTCAAATAACAAAGTACAAGAATTAGAAAACATACACATACCAAAATGGGTATTCCTTTTTGTTGTTATTGTGTTGATGACCTTTCTTGATTTGCAGGCCTCGGAACGTACGCATACTTATTTTCCGGACGGAAGGGATATTGTCTGTGTCAATGGAAATCATCGCTATACAAGAGCACTTTATGGCACCCATACTCTTTTTCGGCTTGAGACCAGCGACCGACCCGTATTTGCTACATTTGATAAAAGTAAGAGCAGGAATATCCGTTTTATCCTCACTATTGGTGGTAAAGGCTATGCCCTGGATAGTACCTCTTACTGCGAGTCCCGTTATCAGGGAGGAAAGAGGGAATATCTTTTGAAGGATCATCATTGGGGGAAAGGCATTTTGCACGTTACGGCATGGGCTTCTTTCTCAGAGGAAGGTGCTGTATGGGAGTTTTCCGGCGAGAATTTTTCATCACCTTTTTCTCTTACTGTAAGAATTTGTGCAGTAAGGAATTCGAAGATGAAGCAAAATGGAGAACTTGGTATTGAACCCAGAAGCAGTTTTGAAGCTTCTGCACCTGAACAGAACCTTTCTGTGAAGAATTGGAATGGAGAGGGAACCACAGTCCTGCGTTTTGATAGTCCTGATCGGTTAACTGTTTTACGAGGACAAGAGGGGCAAAAGCTGGTTCTTAAAGAGGAAGAGGCTCGAAAGCAACTTGTTGATCGTTTGGAAATCAATACTCCCGATCCTTATCTGAACACACTTGGCGCTAATTTGGTAGCAGCCGCTGATGGCCTTTGGGATGGGCATACATGGCTTCATGGCTGCATTGGCTGGCGTACTCCATACGCAGGCTGGAGAGCAGGGTATCTGGGGGATGTCCTGGGTTGGAATGATAGGGCTGTAACACATTTCAATGCATACGCTAACAGTATGCTGACAGCAGTACCTCCCGTTTATCCTCAGCCTCAGCAGGATTCTGCCAAAAATTTGTCACGAGGAACAATGAAATGGGGTACACCTATATATAGTAATGGTTATATCTGTAAATTGCCTGACCGAAAAGATGTCATCTCTCATTATGATATGAATCTGAATTATGTTGATGAACTCCTTTGGCATTTTTGCTACGATGCTGATACAACTTATTTGCGCAGGATGTGGCCGGTATTGAAATCTCATCTGGCATGGGAGAAACGTAATTTTGATCCGGATAATGATCACCTTTATGATGCTTATTGTTGTATCTGGGCCAGTGACGCCTTATATTATAGTGGTGGTGCGGTAACCCATTCTTCAGCTTATAATTATCGTGGGAACCTTCTGGCAGCACGTATCGCAGAAATGATCGGGGAGGATCCTACTCCTTATCGTCAAGAGGCGGAAGCGATCAGAAAGGCAATGGATGCTCATTTGTGGTTAAATGATGAAGGACATTGGGCTGAATATCGGGATCTCATGGGCTTGAAGAGGTTGCACAAGGATGCTGCCATTTGGAGTATCTATACTCCGATAGATTGTGGGGTTTGCACACCCGAACAGGCGTATCGCTCCACTCTCTATGTGGATAATTGTATCCCTCATTTTACAGTTGCTGACAGTTGCCAGACCGTGTCTACCTCTGACTGGATGCCCTACGAATGGAGTATCAATAATGTTGCTCATGAGGAGGTGATGAACATGGCGCTGGCTTATTTTGAAGCCGGACGTTGTAATGCCGGTTATCGTCTTTTTAAAGCAGATGTTCTGGATGGAATGTATCTGGGTCAGTGTCCGGGTAATTTTGGCCAGATCAGTTATTATGATCGGGCAAGAGGTGAGGCTTACCGTGATTTTGGTGACGATGTGGGAATCTCAGCGCGAGCACTGGTTAATGGGCTCTTTGGTATCCGACCGGACGCTTTATATAGTCGTTGCATCATCCAGCCTTCTTTTCCGGATCAGTGGGACAGTGCAAGTATCCGTACACCTTATCTTTCGTATTCTTTCCATCGGGTGGAAGGGAAAGCTGTCTATGAGATACATCAGCATTTTTCTCAGCCTCTTCAGTTGGTTCTGCGTATTTCTTTGGGTGAAGGTAGATTCAAGGATATCATTGGGGATAGCAGGAACAACCAGACCTTTGTCGTCGGGCCATTCTCCCGGACTGTCACGAATCGGAAAATGTATGGCTCTTCTTGCAAAAGAGTAAATACCGATAATCCTGTTTATCTCAACCAGATGGGACTTTCCGGGCCCATTCAAGGACAGGTGAAATATCGTCTTGTCGACCTTTTCGGGAGTTATAATGCTAATGTGGATGATATCTTCAAACAGAAATACCTTTCTCCTCGTCCTCCTTATACGACCTTGGAAATACCGGTTCAGGGTATTGGCGACTGGTGTACACCTGATCGGATGGCTGATATAGAAGATTCCGGACTCCGGTCAACGATCCGGAAAGGAATATTCGATACAGGTAAGGGTATCCGGTTCCGCTTACCGCAGAAGGGGTATAATATCGTATATACATCACTTTGGGATAATTATCCGGATAGCATAGTAGTGAAAGTTTCCGGGAAAGTGAAGGCTGCCTGGTTGATGATAGCAGGTTCTACTAATCCGATGCAGAGCAGAATAGATAATGGTTTGGTTATTGCTACCTATCGTGATGGTAGTACGGATACTTTGCATCTTGAGAATCCGGTCAACTGGTGTCCGATAGAAGCGGATTATCGTGATGATGGCCCTGCCTTTCATTCAGCAAAGCTCCGGCCTTACAGGATTCACCTTGGATCCGGCTTTACTTCTCGTGATATGTCGTCAAAACTGATCTTGCATCCTGTGAAGGATTATTATCGCACGATTCGCGATGGAGCTGCAGAAATGTTGAGGATGCCTCTCAATCCTCGAAAACACTTGAAATCCATAACTCTTCGCACGCTTTCCAATGATGTGGTTATCGGCCTGATGGGAATCACTTTGGAAGAATGAGAATGCTATGGAGGTGAAGGTTATTTGAGGAGATTTATTTTAATTGTTGTTTGAAGATAAAAATATTGGTTATTTTATCTTTATCTTCGATTGTAGTATGCTTTGGTTAAAATTAATTTATCAATGCTGAACATAAAATCAATAAGAAATTCTCGAATTTTTGCTTGCGACAGAAAATTTGTTTATTTTTGTTCTTGCAAAAGGAAATCGCTTATTTCGGCGATTGGTTAAGAAATTGTTGATGAGGAGAATATCGTTTAATGTTGGTTATTCCTTTTGCTGGCAGGTTATATACCGAAGATTATTCGCAAACGCTTAAAATAATTATATTAAGACAATGAACAGAATGAATTTAACAGGAATGGGATTGATGGCTGCTGCTATTTTGCCAGGAAAAGCTTTGGCCCAGCAGACTGGTCAGACCGTGACGCCGGAAAGACCGAATATCGTGTTTATCCTGGCTGATGACCTGGGTTATGGTGATCTGCACTGCTATGGTAATGATTACATCAAAACACCGAATATCGATCGATTAGCTGCTCAAGGAACTGTTTTTGAACAGGCATACGCAGGGAGTGGGATCAGTTCCCCGTCCCGTTGCTCTCTGATGACGGGTAAGTTTACCGGTAAGACGCGCATCCGTGATAATATGTGTCCGGTAGGAGGCATCAGAGGAATCAAAATAGATACAGACGGGGATACAACTTATGTCCGTCGTGCCAATCTGCTGCCTCAGGATTCAACCATCGGAACGGTTTTGCATACGGCAGGATACCGGAGTTGTGTGGTCAATAAGTGGCATCTGGATGGTTATGATCCGAAGGCTACACCTAATCATCGTGGATTCGATGAATTCTATGGCTGGACAATCTCTACACCGATCAGTAATGGCCCGTATTATTACTATCCTTATTATCGCTTTCATGGCGACAGTCTGGTTCATATTTCTGCAAATGCCCATGATGCCCATGTGAGACACAATACGGAAATCTCTACTGATGATGCCATCTCTTTCATCAACCGGGAGAAAGATCATCCGTTCTTTCTTTACTTGGCGTACGATGCGCCTCATGAACCGTATCATATAGATGATACTTCGTGGTATGATGATAAGGGAAAATGGAGTGACAAGACTAAACGATATGCGGCTCTCGTGACACACATGGATTATAATATTGGCAGGGTCCTGGGGGCTATTGATGCTTTGGGACTTCGGAAAAATACCCTGATTATCTTTGCCAGTGATAACGGTGCTGCCGTGATGGCTCCTGTGAAAGATCTCAACTGTGGTGGGGGACTGAAGGGGCACAAAGGCCAACTTTATGAGGGTGGAATCAAGGTGCCTCTTATCGTCAACCAACCAGGAATGGTTCCTGTGCAAAGATTGAAAAATATCGTGTGTTTCCCTGATTTTATGCCTGCTCTGGCAGCAATTACTGGAAGTACGAAGGCATTGCCACATGATATCGATGGCATGGATATTTCTCCGCTTTTCTATGGAAAGAAAGTAGATACTGATCACCGTTATATTTATTGGGAATTTCCGGGGAAACAGCGTGCTATACGTTATGCTGACTGGAAAGCGGAGTCGATAGGGCGTAACCATCCTATAGAACTTTATAATATCACGAAGGATCCTTTTGAGAAAAACAATTTGGCTGCGGAATATCCTAAAATGGTAAAGAAATTGGATAAGATGATGAAAAAGATGCATCATCCTTCTGCAGACTGGCCATTGCCGGGAGAACCTGGATATGTGAAGCCGGTGAAGAAATAAAATTGTAATGGGAAGTGGCAGTTTCGGTGGTCTACTGTGCAGTTGCCATCTTGCTGCTCTTCCTATACTTTTGCATATAACCAACCAAAATAACCAAAACATGTGCTTGTCAATGAAATCAGTATGGCTTCTTTTGTTGTGTCTATCGATTCTGCATGGATAGAAAGAAAGCGTCCACTGATCTCGCTTATGAAGAATAAAAGTGTCTATCAGATTCAGGTAAAGTCACGGTCAGATTGCTTAGTTTGCTGTATGGTGCATACGACTCTGCTGTATGGTGCATACAGCATAGCTCTATGGTGCATAGCGCTTCACGGTATGCACCATAGAGGTTATTATACATTATTTCGGCCATGGCGATTGACTGTGACTATGATTTTTATTGATAGGTATAAGCCGTTTTATCTATTTTAGATTCTTTGTTTCTCCTCAAAGATTCGAGCCTTACATTATATTTGTTTTTTTAGTCTAATATCAGCCTGATTTGATTACATCCCTGTGCTTTTTTCGTCTTCTAACTACCTATATATAGCTATGAAGAAAATTGTTTTTATATTTCTGGCTTTCAGTATGGTTTCTCTGAACATTTCTGCTCAGGAGAATGGACTTACTGATATGCGGAACAGCAGGTATGCCATACAAGTAAATACTCCCATGGGATCGGTACATTGGACGAATGGTTTCTGGGGTAATCGTTTTAAGATGGTTGCAGATACTGCGCTATGGTCAATGTGGAAGATCTGGAATGATCCGAAGATCTCTCATGGCTTTCGCAATTTTGAAATTGCAGCAGGAGATGCTAAGGGCAGCCATATCGGTGCTCCGTTTCTTGACGGTGATATGTATAAGTGGCTGGAAGCCTGTGCCGCAGTCTATGCGGTTACAAAGAATCCTAAGTTGAATCATCTTATGGATCACTTTATCCATGAGATAGCTAAGGCTCAGCGCGCAGATGGCTATATCCATACTCCTGTGCTGATAGAGGAACGCAATGAAGGTCTTGGTGATTCTGGCATAGATAATACTGTCATCGGTATTAAAACCGGAAACGGCCATCAGAAGGGAGCTCTTGCGAATAGATTGAACTTTGAAACTTACAACCTGGGACATTTGATGACCGCCGGTATAATTCATAAAAGGGTTACAGGAGAGAATACGCTATTCCGCTGTGCAAAGAAATCGGCTGATTTTCTTTGTGACTTACTCCAGAACTCTCGTAGTATGCTGGCACGTAATGCCATCTGTCCGTCCCATTATATGGGGGTAGCTGAGATGTACCGTGAAACAGGAGATACTCGTTATCTGCGCCTTCTGGAAGAACTTGTTGATATTCGTGATTCTGTTAAGAATGGTGAGGACCATAATCAGGATCGTATTCCTTTCCGCCAGCAGTATGAGGCAACGGGCCATGCTGTACGGGCTAATTACCTTTATGCGGGTGTAGCTGACCTTTATGCTGAGACAGGTGAAAAACAACTGGAGAAGAATCTGACGAGTATCTGGAATGATATTGCCAGTCATAAGATATATATTACAGGTGGCTGTGGTGCATTGTATGATGGGGTTTCCCCTGATGGTACCAGTTATGATCAATCCTTGATCCAGCAAGTTCATCAGGCCTATGGAAGAAAGTACCAGTTGCCTAATGAGACTTCACACAATGAAACCTGTGCACAAGTTGGACAACTCCTGTTTTCCTGGCGTATGTTTGAGGTTACCGGGCAGGGGAAATATCTGGACATGTTGGAGAATGAATTGTATAATGGTATCCTTCCCGGTATTTCCCTTGATGGCAAGCGCTATTTTTATACACAGGCACTTCGGAAAGATAAGAATTTCCCCTATACCTTACGTTGGCCGAAAGAGCGCCAGAGTTGGATATCCTGTTTCTGTTGTCCTCCGAATACCGTCCGGACTTTAGCTGAAGCCCAGGAGTATGCATATTCCGTAAATAAGGATGGAAGAGAACTTTCCGTAACTCTTTATGGAGCAAATGAATTGAAAACCAAAGATCTGTACATCGAACAGACTACCGGTTACCCATGGGATGGAAAGATTGTCCTGACTTTAAAGAGCACACCGAAGAGATTGAAGACGATCCGTTTGCATATTCCCGGTTGGGCTCGTGACTATTCCGTGACCGTCAATCAGTCGAGGCAACCGTCTGCAGGTGATTGGGCAGTACTTACCCGCAACTGGAAGAAAGGTGATCAGATCGAACTGAATCTGCCGATGGATGTCGTGTTCATGGAAGCTAATCCGTTGGTGGAAGAGGATAAGAATCAGGTGGCCGTAAAACGCGGGCCGATTGTCTATTGTCTGGAAGGTTGTGATATAGAGGGCCGGAAGAATATCAATGACGTCATTATTCCCACCGATATGAAACTTAATGTCTCCCAGACCACTATCGCTGGAGTTCCGATGGATGTCCTTGATGGTGAGGCGATCCTGAGCAGTCAACCGGAATGGAACTCAGAGGAGCTTTATCGTCCAGTTTCTTCTCAGTTGAAAAGAGTTCATGTCCGTTTGATTCCTTATTATGCCTGGGGTAATCGTGGCAATGAGGATATGACGGTCTGGATGAATGTTGAAAAATAATGTCCTTGTTAGTTGAAAATAGAACTGAGTTTTTTCGATAGATATGAATTTTAAAGATCTAAAGACCATATTTGTTTTGACTTTGCTGTTTTTTCTGAAGGGAATCACTTCTGTAATGGCAGCAGATACGATTATCTATGTGTCACCGACTTCTCCAGAGTGTATCTCCAAGGCTATCCGTCAAGCCAGGGAATTCCGACGTGTTCATGTCGGGGCTCAGGAATATCTGCAACTCAATAACAAGTCTGCTTATCCAAAGGCTACTATCGTCCTTTCTCCCGGTACATACCGGTTGTATGAACCGATCTGCCTCAGACCGGAAGACAGTAATCTGGAGATTAGAGGTACCGGGAACGTGGTGATCTCAGGAGGAATAAAGATAACAAACTGGAAAAAATCCGGGAAACTCTGGGTGGCGGATGTTCCCGATTTTAACGGTCGTCCGTTCGATTTCCGGCAGTTGTGGATAAATGGCCATAAAGCCATTCGGGCCCGTAGTGTCAGTGATTTTGAGAAGATGCCCCGTATTGTCAATTATGATCGTCATAACCGGATATTGTGGGTGCCGACTTCCGCAGTCAGTGCGTATAAATTGAATAAAAGCAATTCACCGTACCTGGAAATGATCCTGCATGAGATGTGGTGCGTTTCTGTTCTTCGGGTAAGCAGCATTACTGTTTATGGTGACAGTACCGCTATCCGGTTCCAGAATCCGGAGGCGAGGATACAGTTTGAACACCCCTGGCCTTCTCCGATGTATCAGTCGAAGCATGATTCTCCCTTCTTCTTTACTAATTCCTTGGCTCTGTTGGACAAACCCGGTGAATGGTATCATGACATTCGAAGTGGAAAACTCTATTATATGCCTGAAAAGGGTGAGAATATGCGTGATGCTGACGTTGAAGCCCCGGCCTTGGAAACGCTTGTCGATGTATCCGGAACATCAGATCGGAAAGTCGATAACGTGACTTTCTCATCTGTCCGGTTTTCCTATACTTCATGGATGCGTCCTTCTTTTCAGGGACATGTTCCTCTTCAGGCGGGGATGTACCTGACTGAGGCTTATCGGTTGAAACCGAAAATAGAACGTCCCAATAATCATAAACTCGATAATCAGGGTTGGCTTGGACGGGCTGCTGCTGCCGTGGAGGTGCATGATGCTGATGGTATCAACTTTGAAGATTGCCGGTTTGAGCATTTAGGTGGCTCCGGACTGGATTATGTCATTGGCTGCAATGGCGGGACGACACGAAACTGTACTTTTTGCGATATTGCGATGAACGGATATGTTTCTGGCAGTTTTTCAACGGACGGATTAGAAACTCATCTTCCTTACTTCCCTGTTGACCAGCGTGAAGTGTGCCGTAACCAGCAGGTTGTCAATAATCTTTTTACGGATGTTTCCGATGAAGACTGGGGGTGTGTGGGTATTGCTGCAGGTTATGTGAGTGACATCAATATTGTGCATAATACCATTCATCATGTTTCTTATACCGGAATCAGTCTGGGCTGGGGTTGGAACAGAGACAGTACTTGCATGAAGAATAACCGGGTGTATGCTAACTTGGTGTATGATTATGCCCGGCATGTCTACGACTGTGCGGGAATATATACTTTGGGCAATCAGCCGGGGACAATGATTTCCGAGAATGTCATCCGGGATATAGCCCATCCCTCTTATGTGCATGATCCGGATCATTGGTTTTATCTTTATACCGATGAGGGGAGCAGCCATATTACACTGAAAGACAACTGGACACCAACGGATAAATATCTGAAAAATGCTACGGGTCCTGATGACAAATGGATTGATAATGGGCCTCAGGTTCCTGAGGTCATAAAGAACAGGGCGGGGTGTTCCTTATCCCGATAGACAAGTAATAAAAACAATTGGTATTTATGGATCTATAAAATAAAATTGAAGTGATGAAAAAACTCTTTCTTATTCTTGCTTTCTCCTGTCTCTGTGAGTTGTCTTATTCACAGACATGGATATGGTATCCGGGTGATTATGAGATATGGCTGGGTAACCGGATGAATAATCGCCGTACGGATCGTGGGGCCTTTTTCCCGCCGTTCTGGAAATCAGATAGTCATTATGTCACCGTCGAATTTTCCAAGATCTTGGACTTAAAAGAGCCTGAGACGGTCAAGATTGACGTAGAAGGAATGTACAATATAAAGATTGACGGGAAGATGCTATTTGGCATGCCGGATGTTTTTACCCTTTCTGCAGGAAAGCATCATCTGAATGTCAAAGTCTGGAACCAGACTACTCCTCCGGCTATCTTTGTCAACGGTAAAACGATCAAGAGTGATGATACCTGGAAAGTAACGAATGAGGATAAGGAGTGGATTGATGCCTCTGGAAAAGCCAGTGATACGAGTGCAAGTGTATATATGGATGCCGGTTCGTGGAATTTTAATACTCCTGAGCAGCGTCCTTCTCTGTTTCATCTGAATTGCCAGCCGCAGGATGTCCTTTCTGCAAAGAAAACTTCCCAAGGTGGAGTGTTATATGATTTTGGAAAGGAGACTTTTGGTTATCTGGTTTTTCACGATCTTTCCGGAAAGGGGAATATCCGTGTTTATTATGGGGAGAGTGCAGAGGAAGCTCAGGATAAGGAACATTGTGAAACACTGGATGAGTTTATGGCTTCTCCTCAGCGTATGGTAGATTTATCGAACCATAGAGATCTGAAAAAGGAGGGTTCTGCCTTCGCTACATCAGATAGTAAGGCTTTCCGATATGTCTATGTGGAATCAGATCCTACTGTGCACTTTCAGAGTATGAGTATGCTATATGAATATGCTCAGGAAACTGACCGGGCTTCATTTGAATGTAATGATGATGAGATTAACCGGATGTGGAAAATAGGAGAGTATACCCTTCGTCTTACTACCCGTGAATTTTTCATTGATGGTATCAAACGTGACCGTTGGACATGGGGAGGTGATGCCTGCCAGAGTTATCTGATGAATGATTATCTTTTCTTTGATAGTGATTGTGTCAAGCGCACTACCTGGCTTCTTCGGGGTAAGGATCCGGTGACCTCACATATCAATACGATTATGGACTATACCTTCTACTGGTTTCTTGGCATCTATGATTATTATATGTATTCAGGTGATCAGCATTTCGTGAGCCAGATCTATCCGCAGATGAAAACACTGATGGATTACGTACTGAGTCGTACAGACAAAAATGGTATGGTTGAGGGGCTTTCCGGAGACTGGGTATTTGTTGACTGGTCTCCAAAACCGATGGACAAGCATGGGGAATTATCCTTCGAACAGATACTTTTCTGCAAGAGTCTGGAAGATATGTCTCTCTGTGCCGGTCTGACTCATCATCCGGCTGAGCAACAGAAATATGAACAACTCGCAGAGCAGTTACGTGGTAGAATCCTATCGACGTTCTGGGATAATGATCGTCACGCATTTGTACATAATGTCATTCCTTCTGAAGAGAATTCCACATTACTTACCCGCCCGATAACCCGTTATGCGAATATCTTTGCCATCTTATTTGGTTATCTCAATCAACAGCAGAAAGAGGAAGTTGCAAAAGGGGTTCTGTTTAATGACAAGATTATGCCGATTACCACACCTTATATGCGTTTCTATGAGATGGATGCACTCTGTAAGATGGGCAAGCAACGGGATGTGCTTGGTCAGATGAAGAATTACTGGGGCGGGATGATGCGTCATGGCTGTACCACTTTCTGGGAATCCTATGATCCGAGTTTGGATAAAGGCAAACTGGCACCGTTGTCCGGGCACCTGTCTATGTATGGCCGTCCGTATGGAAAAAGTCTTTGTCATGCCTGGGGAGCAAGTCCGATTTATCTTTTAGGAAAGTATTTCCTGGGTGTTGTCCCTTCTGAGGCTGGCTATAAGGAATATCAGGTCACTCCTGTATTGGGTGGATTGAAATGGATGAAAGGAAGTGTGCCTACTCCGCATGGTGAGGTCAATGTCTATATGGACCGTCATCAGGTGAAGGTGAAGTCAACAGAAGGTACGGGCTGGCTGAACTTGCCGGGCAAGTCGCCTGTGAAGATACCTGCAGGACAAGAGATAACCGTACGCTATTAAAATACCGTTTTAGATACAGAAATAAAAAGACCGGGCGAAATTCAAACTTCGTCCGGTCTTTTCAAAATACAATGATTGGTCAGATCAATGATTACTTGTTGCGGAAGATCAGTCCGTTGCCAAAGTAGTCAATGATGATTGGTTGACTGCGGTTTACCTTTCCGGCCAGGAGTTGTTTGCTCAGGTCATTGAGCACATAGTCCTGGACAGCCCGCTTTACAGGCCGGGCACCGAATTCGGGATCATACCCTACTTCCGTCAGATAGTTGACGGCTGAATCTGTCCACTTGAGAGTGAATCCCTGATCTGCTAATCTCTTGGCGACATGGTTCAATTGCAGGCGGACAATCTGTCCAACCTGAGGTTTCGTTAACGGCAGGAACATGATGGTTTCATCAATACGATTGAGGAACTCCGGACGAATGGTCTTTTTCAACATCTCCAGAATCTCTTCTTTCGTACTATTGATGACACTCTCACGGTTGGCATCAGTCATCGTCTCCAGTTTCTCGCGTATCAAATCACTTCCCAGATTACTGGTCATGATGATGATCGTATTCTTGAAGTTCACGACGCGTCCCTTGTTATCCGTCAGCCGGCCGTCATCCAATACCTGAAGCAGGATATTGAATACATCCGGATGAGCTTTCTCTATTTCATCGAAGAGCACCACACTGTACGGTTTACGCCGGACAGCTTCCGTCAGTTGACCGCCCTCATCATAGCCTACATACCCCGGAGGTGCACCGATTAGACGAGAAACACTGAATTTTTCCTGATATTCACTCATGTCTATACGGGTCATCATGGATTCATCGTTGAAGAGGTATTCAGCCAGAGTTTTTGCCAGTTCAGTCTTGCCGACGCCTGTCGTACCGATGAATAGAAAAGATGCTATAGGACGGTTGGGGTCTTGTAGCCCTGCCCGACTTCTGCGTACCGCATCAGAAACGGCCTTGATGGCCTTCTCCTGTCCGATAACCCTTTTGTGGAGTTCATCTTCCATGTGGAGGAGTTTCTCTCGTTCACTCTGCATCATCCGTGTCACCGGTATTCCGGTCCAACGGCTTACCACTTCTGCAATATCGTCAGGGGTAACTTCCTCTCTTACGAGTGCAGCACCTCCCTGCGTATCTTTGAGTTGGGTTTGAATTTTCTTGATGTCATCATTCAGTTGCTGCAGTTTAGAATAACGGATCTCTGCGACACGTTCATAATTGCCTTCACGCTCTGCTTTTTCAGCCTCATATTTAAGTTGCTCGATTTGCTGTTTATCCTGTTGAATATTATTGACAAGATTCTTTTCACTTTCCCACTTTGCCCGGTATGATTTTTCCTTATCCTTCAGATCAGCAAGTTCCTTATCAAGATGTTTGATCTTCGGTTGGTCATTTTCCCGTTTGATAGCCTCTCTTTCAATTTCCAGTTGCTTGATGTGGTGGTCAATATCGTCGAGTTCTTCAGGAACAGAGTCACGTTCCAGACGGAGTTTTGCAGCCGCCTCGTCCATCAGGTCAATAGCCTTGTCCGGAAGATAACGGTCACTGATATAACGCTCCGAGAGTTTTACAGCAGAGATGCAAGCATCATCCTGAATACGGACTTTATGGTGATTTTCATAACGTTCCTTTAATCCCCTTAGAATGGAAATGGCATCCACTTCACTCGGTTCATCGACCATAACCGTCTGGAAACGGCGTTCCAGAGCTTTATCTTTCTCAAAGTATTTCTGATACTCATTCAGGGTCGTAGCACCGATGGTCCTTAATTCTCCACGGGAAAGAGCTGGTTTTAGAATGTTTGCGGCATCCATGGCTCCTTCACCGCCACCGGCACCTACAAGGGTATGAATTTCATCAAT
>ENA-UOOK01003787-UOOK01003787.1-fermentation-metagenome-genome-assembly--contig:-NODE-3787-length-16828-cov-4.811423_pt1 | contig 16828 bp, 12 predicted proteins | sample MGYA00245777_ERZ724023 | MGnify/ENA primary metagenome ERZ724023 (study PRJEB28704, sample SAMN03018312) | fermentation metagenome | biome: anthropogenic terrestrial biome; feature: soil; material...
TACAGGACTGATGGTTACTAATTCCCTGATTGCTCTTTTTGAATCCGTTAAAGGTGTAATTTAGATATGTTGAATCGGATGAATAACTTTTTCCTGAGAGTAAGAAGATTATGGCACAGACATGGTTTTGGTGTCCAATCTCCTTCTGCTTATAATTTTATACGAGATGTGATTGAGGGAACATATCCATATTATGATTATTCTGACTTAGAAGCTCAATTTCCGAGTGTAGATAATCGTTCTCGGAAATTGGCGAAACTTTATTTCCGAATTGCTAATTCAATGCAACCAAGATTATGGCTTTCCTACCAGCATTCTTCGGAAGTTTATCGTCATTATATTCAATCTGGTTGTAATCATACCCAAATTCTTAATATTGATCTGGAAATGGATAAGGGTGATAGGTTCTGCCAATTGAGAGTATTTGATGTGGCTTGTATAACTCTTTCAGAAAAGTATTTCTCAGTTTGTGAAAGACTTTTAGATTTTGCGGATCAACATTCGATTCTGATTCTTGAGAAAATTCATAGTAATCCCAGAAATAGAAATTTTTGGAAACATATTATAGACAGTCCTCTTACTTGTGTTACCTTTGATCTTTATTATTGTGGTATTGTTTTTTTTGATCAAACTAAGTCAAAGCAGAGTTTTATAGTTAATTTCTGAATCTTCTTTTTGTCTTTATTTTATTTTCTGTTGTTGTATTTTAATGTTGAGATAGAGTTTTTGTATTATTAGTTGATCTAAGTTTATAATGATTTATAAGTTTTGTGTTATTGAAGAACTCTTACATTTTAAGTTTTATTGATATATAATAAGAAAAATATTGTCACAAATACTTGCTATTTATTGAAAATTTATTATTTTTGCACGCAAATTAAGTAAAAAAGATGATGCTATGTATTGGACACTAGAATTGGCTTCCAAATTGGAAGATGCACCTTGGCCTGCAACAAAAGATGAGTTGATTGACTACGCTATACGTTCTGGAGCTCCTGATGAAGTTTTGGAAAATTTGAAAGAAATAGAAGATGATGGCGAAGTCTATGAAAGTATTGAGGACTTATGGCCGGATTATCCTACAAAAGAGGATTTTCTTTGGAATGAGGATGAATACTGATATTGAATAAATGAAGGGGTGTGTCAAGTTTTTGGTACACCTCTTTTATTTAATGAGTTCATTTTATAAACTGGTTTCTTAAAAGAATTTTAAGTTTTTGCTTTCTCTATGATTGTTCCTTAAAATATTTTAATCTTATTATTTGTCGTATTATAAAGGGAAATTCTATTTGATCATTAAACGAGGGGAAGTAAAAATATACAGAAGTTAGTAAAACTTCCATTTTTTTAGTAAGATTCATGATTCCCAAAGATGGAACAGATTTGATGACGTTTATAAATTTTTAAAAGTGTAGAGTTATTAATATGAAAAAAAAATTTTCACTTCTAATTTGTGCAGTAGGATTATTCTGTACAATTTCTGCAAAAGCACAGATTAAGTTCGGTGTTAAAGGTGGGCTTGATATAATGAATATGTCATTTAGTGAGGATGTATTTGATGCTTCTAATCAGTCAGGATGGTTTGTTGGCCCTACTATAAAATTTTCTCTTCCTCTTCCTGGACTTGGCATTGATGCTTCAGCATTATATGACTATCGTTCTGCAAAAGTGAATGCAACTGAGAATTCTATTTTGTTGGAAAAGATAACTGTAAAGCAGCAGAAAATAGCTGTTCCTGTTAATCTCCGTTATGGTTGGGGATTAGGTAGTTTGGTAAATATCTATCTCTTTGGAGGACCACAATGGGGAATTAATGTCGGAGATAAGAGTTTCAAATGGAACGATGGCTCAAGTTATTCTCTTAAAAAAACGGATCTTAGCATCAATCTTGGTTTAGGAACAACGCTATTTAAGCATTTCCAGGTATCAGCGAATTACAATGTGGCTTGTGGAAAATCAGCTGATGCTAATTTGAATACGATTGAGAAAGACTTGAAGAATGAGGATAAGAGTCATAATAATAGTTGGCAGGTTGCATTAGTATATTATTTTTAAACTAGATAGAATTTAAATTACGAACTGTAAAATACTTAAAAAAGCAGATACCCATTTTAGAGGTATCTGCTTTTTTCTTCTTATCTTTGCACTTAATGAAATTTGTTGACGTCATATTGCCTCTACCATTAGATAGCTATTTCACCTATTCTGTTCCAGAAACGTTTGAGGGGAAAGTTCAAGTAGGTGTACGAGTTCTCGTACCTCTTGGACGCACTAAAAAGTATGTTGCTATTGTGATGAAATTACACGAAGAGCAACCGAAGTTCAAATGTAAATCAGTTTTGTCAGTCATAGATGATATGCCTATACTTCTCGCAGAACAACTTCGTCTCTGGCAGTGGATGTCTGATTATTATATTTCTCCAATCGGCGACATTTTTTCTGTAGCTATGCCGGTTGGACTTAAGAGTCTGGATAAATATAAACCCAAGCTGGAACTTTATGTAGGATTGGCAGAATCTTATCAAAACGAGACGATGTTACGTGTAGCCTTGGATATGTTGGCTCGTGCAGCTCGTCAACAAAAGGTGTTTATTGAATTTTTAGCTTTATCTCACTGGGATACATTAGAAAATGCAACCACTCGTGAACCTGTCGTAGAGATTACCCGTGAAGAACTTATGAATTCTAGCCATTGTACACTTGCGCAGGTCAAAGCCCTTACAGATCGTGGCATATTATACTTGTATAAGAAAGAGGTTGGGAGGTTGAATCATGTTGGAACCATGCATCCTGAACGTATTCAACCTCTGAATAAGGCACAGCAAATAGCTTTAAATCAAATCCATGAAAAGTGGAATGAGAAGGATGTTGTATTGCTTCATGGTGTAACCTCGAGTGGGAAGACTGAAATTTATATTCATCTTATCGCAGAGGCTATAGCAAAACACCAACAGGTACTGTATCTTTTACCTGAGATTGCATTGACTGTTCAAATGATGGAACGGCTACAGCGTGTCTTTGGAAGTAAATTAGGGATATATCATTCAAAATACAGTGATGCTGAAAGGGTGGAAATCTGGAAGAAACAATTATCTTCGCATCCTTATGATGTAATCCTTGGTGCTCGTAGTGCCGTTTTTTTGCCATTTCAAAGATTAGGCATAGTAATTGTTGATGAAGAGCAAGAGACATCTTTTAAGCAACAAGATCCTGCTCCCCGCTATCATGCTCGTGATGTTTCTATTGTTTTAGCTAAGATGTATGATGCCAGAACTTTGTTAGGAACTGCTACTCCTTCCATGGAGAGTTATTATAATACTCAAATTGGGAAATATGGATTGGTAACCCTGACAACACGTTATCAAGATATTCGATTACCGGAAATCAGATTGGTGGATATAAAAGACCTGAGGCATCGTAAAATGATGACAGGACCTTTCTCGCCGTCTTTGTTGGCTGCTATGCGTAAGGCTCTGGATGACGGGCAACAGGTTATACTCTTTCAGAACAGGAGAGGTTTTTCCCCGATGATAGAATGTCGAGCTTGCGGATGGACACCTAAATGTATCAATTGTGATGTTTCTTTAACTCTGCATAAGAATCTTAATCAATTGGTGTGTCATTATTGTGGTATGACCTATAAGGTTCCTTCTGTATGTCCTCAATGTGGTAGTACGGAGTTAAAAGGTATAGGCTATGGTACAGAGAAAATAGAAGATCAGATAAAAGATATCTTTCCTGATGCTCGTGTTGCTCGTATGGATCTTGATACCACGCGTACCCGTCATGCTTATGAACGGATTATCAATGATTTTGCTGCTGGAAGGACAAATCTTCTAATTGGTACACAGATGATATCCAAGGGTTTGGATTTTGATCATGTGAGTGTGGTAGGTATTTTAGATGCCGATACCATGCTTAATTATCCTGATTTTCGTGCTTATGAGCATGCGTTTATGATGATGTCTCAGGTAAGTGGAAGAGCTGGCAGGAAGGGTAAACAGGGCTTGGTATTATTGCAAACCAAGAATCCAGAACTTCCTGTAATCCAACAAGTAGTGCGTCATGATTATAAAGATTTTTATCTCAACTTGATGGTGGAGCGTAAAACTTTTCATTATCCTCCTTTTTATCGACTCATAAATGTTTTTTTAAAACATAAGAATGAAAAAGTAGTTCAGCAAGCAGCCATGGAGGTGGGGTGTCAACTTCATGAGTGGTTTGGTAATCGGATCCTGGGTCCGGATAAGCCATCAGTGTCACGTGTTAATGCAATGGAAATAAGAAAATTGGTTATTAAACTTGAAAATGGCATTAATCAGATACGTGTTCGAAAATGCCTTCTGCAACTTCAAAAGAAGATGCAAAAGGATTCACGCTATGGAGCTTTGTTGATCTATTATGATGTTGATCCTTTATGAATGGTTTAACATACAATTAGAGATGCTGTGTTATAATTATTTTAGCCTTACCGAAAAGTCAAAAATGACTTATTGGTAAGGCTAATGACTTTAATGACTTATTATTTATCGGTAGATGTGATGTTATAAGTCAATATCTAAACCAACACCTAATACTTTATTGGTGCGAGAGAAATCATCACTGTTTTGGACTTTTATTTCTTGTCCTCCTTGAGTAATAGTCTGATCATATTCTTTCTTTTTATGTTCATAGTCCGTAAAGAAGTAAGCGATACTTAAACTGGTGTTTTTCAGTATCTTGAATTTTGCTCCGAAACCGTACGAATTGTTACTTGTTACAAAACTCATGTCTGTTAAATATGATCCGTTTCCTAAATTATATTGTGTATGTTGGCAACCGGCACTGATCAGAATATTTTTAGTGATATCCCATTCTGCGCCACAAAGAAATTCCTTGGTATTACCACCAAGAAGTTTTTGTTTATCATTTGCCATCTTTGCGTCTTTGTCAAAATAATAGTGATAACTACCCATGACACGAACATTTGGAAGTATAGAGTATTGAGCTCCTATAGTCCAAATTCCTGGTAGGTCGTTCGGTGTGTTGACTCCATCCGTAAATAGTCCTGTATCGTCACGTTTTGTGTCATTTTCGATGTTCATGTGTGTCGTAAATTCCAATCTTGTGCCGAAATTCCATTTGCCAATTTTGTAATCAATACCAATAATAGGTGTGATTCCCCAGCCATATTGATTACAAGTCAGATATTTATCTGCAAATTGTTTTTGAGTATTACCCATCTGCTGTGCCCCTTGGGTATATTTCTGAGATAATGCTTCATAATTTGCTTTTTGAGTAGGATCTGTCATTTCAGAGGACCTCATCTTATAATAAAAAGCCATCTGACTATAAGTGTTTGCTTGATCCCCGAAATAATTATATAAGTTTTCTTGGGTTCCATTAATTTCGGCTGCAATATTTGTTATGTTTCCTTGGTACTTATTAAATGCATAGTTAAATCTGAAACCTCCGTAGACTGCTAAGTGTTTGTTAAACTTATAAGTTGTACCAAACTGAAGGCCAAAAACATATTGCTGGCCTTTGATATAACTATCTACGCTATATCCTGGTTGTGTTGTCTGAAAGCCTTGGCTATAGAGCAGTGCAGGAATCAAGGCTACTTGTCGCTCAAAGGAGCCTAGTCCCCGGTTAAACGTGCATTGGCCTCCACCTCCGCTTTCAAAGAAACCAACTTGGAAGCCAATTTTATCGTAATTCAATGCTATTTGAAAAGTCGGTAAAACTGGTACAGATGCTTTTCCTCGGAACTGCTTTATCCCATTCACATCTCCACCATATAATTTGAAGGGCTGGTAGTATGGTGTACCTTTAAGAGAAGGAACTGTCATACCACTCATGATGGTACGTGTCTGGTAAACATTTTGTATGTTAAATGATAGATGTAATCCCTTAGGTAGAAAGGCTACTCCTGCTGGATTGCTGTAAACACCATCAATACCAATTGCTCCGTCACGAGCCATATTCCTGTTGAAGGCGATATTCTGATTGGTATTTGTAAGCAGACCTCCTGCAAAGGCAGGAATTGTAGTGGTCATATAATAACAGAGGACCAAAATGGCTAATTTTATCTTATTCATCTTAATAATTAAAAATAAATTGGTCGCGAAGTTACATGAAGTGTTCTGAATTTCCTAATATATTGCAGATTATTTAAGTTATGTTAACTTGATAAGACCTTTTTATTGCACAAAATAGTATATATGTGCAACAAAAAGACTTTTATATTGTTCGTTTATACTTCAAATTTGATCTATTTGTGATTTTAGAGTCTCTTTTTACTTTTTAGTCAAGCAAAGAGTTGCTGATATATGAAGCAAACATCATATAGATTATGTTTCTCTAATCAGAGAATATGGTCTGTCTGTTTTGCATGATTATTTTCGATGGAGTTTTTCCCATTGTCTTGTTCTAAGGCATTTGGTTTGCTTTCAATATCCTGACTGTTTTTAGATTCAATTTGAGTTTCTGGCTTCTCTGAATTTTGTCTTGGTTGGGTCAATTCAGGATAAGAGATACGTGTTTGATAGATCGATTTAAGTTTTTCAATAAGCACTTGTTTTGCTTGTGCGATGTCTCGGAAGGTAATGGGGCATTCTTTAAAGAATCCCTGTTCCACCTGACCGTCTATCAGTTTGTTGACTAAGTCAGTAATATTTTCTTCTTTATATTCCGGTAATGCTTGTAAAGCTGCATCTATCGTATCAGCCATCATCAGAATAGCTTGTTCGCGAGTAAATGGATTAGGACCAGGATATTGAAAATCTGATAGATCTACGTCCTCATCCGGGTGCTCGTTTTTGTACTTTATATAGAAATATCTTACAATTCCTGTACCATGATGTGTAACGATAAAATCCTTAACTATACTTGGCAGATTAATCTGTTCCGCGATTTTCATGCCCTCAGAAACATGGCTAATAATGATTTGTGCACTTTCCTTATAACCCATTTCTTCATGTGGATTTGCACTTGATTGATTTTCCGCGAAAAAGGTAGGATTAGTGATTTTCCCTATGTCATGGTATAGCGCGCCTGTACGTACAAACAGACTTTTTGCTCCAATCTTATTTGCGATTTCTGCTGCCAGATTACCTACCATAATAGAATGTTGAAAGGTACCTGGTGCAACATCTCGGAGTTTTCTTAAGATACCTTTGTTTGTGTTTGATAGTTCAATGAGTGTCACATCAGAGATAAAGCCAAAAGACTTTTCGATGAGATACAGCAGAGGGTTTGCTAATAGCAGAAATATTCCATTGATAACAAAATAGGTATACATGCTATGGTCCATCTTCATAACCTCATTACTTTGCATCAAGTCAAGGGCAAAATATACCATTATACTGACTATAGTGGTAAGTAATGCTGTCTTGAGAATTTGTAATTTGTTAGAAAGTTCTTTCAAAGAGTAGACCGCCATCATTCCGGCAGCTAATTGTACGATAATGAACTCATATTGGTATCTTACAGCTGCGGCACAGATGAGAATCATTGTGACATGAGTGACAAAAGCTGTTCGAGAGTCTTGAAATACACGGACAAAAATTGGCACTAAGACAAAGGGAATGATATAAACACTGAGAAAATCGTGTTTAATCATAAGTGATGTCAGAATAGGAAAGATGGTAATCAAGGAATATAGTATCAGAATATTTCGAGTTTTATCGAAATAATCTCTTCTGAATAGAATCAGATATAGAGTGAAAAGTGTGACTAATATAAAGACAAAAATCAATTGTCCGGTAATTGTCATGCTTAGTTCGTCTTGAGTCGCACTTCTACGCTTCATTTCCTTTTCATAGGAATTTAGTACCCGATAGTCATAGTTGCTTATTATTTCACCCCGGTCGATAATTTTTTGCCCACTTAATACCATGCCGCTGGCTAATGGAATGCCACTGAGCAGATCATTCTTCTCAGTTTCACTTTTGTTTCTATCATAAATTAGATTCGGCTCAATATAGTTATTCAGGTTGCAGCGTTGTAGTATCATCCGTCCGTTGCTTAATTTCTCATCCAAAAATAGTTGCTCGTATGCTGCAAGTGTAGAGAAAATTCGATTGATAACTGTGCTTTGTGCCTGCTTCCCTATAACAACCCGAATCATCTTAGCCGAATCCCTATAGATGCTATTATATTCTGGTGTGTTCATGATGCCCGATTGGTAGAGCAAATGCAGTCGATTGGCTATTATTGACGTATATGTTTTAGGTAAACCGGGGATGCCATCTTTGAAATCATTAAGGAATTTACCGATGTTTTCTTTTTCAATCTGAGAGTCGTAATTGTAATAAGGCTGAAACTTTTTTAATAGCGAGTCTTTTTCGTTTTGGATTGTTTCATCCGTTTTATAAATAGGAAAATCAAATTTAGCGATAAAAGATCCGTACATCCATGGTTTACCAATATCGTACTGAAACTGTCGGCCTTCATTATGTGGCAGAAACCATACTATAATGGCGACAGTCGCAATAACGAGACCCGCCCGGGTGAAGAAATTGCGCCAATAGTGCTCTTCTTGTTTCTTGAATAGATTCATGAATGTCCTGTAATACTGTAATATACTTTGCGAAAGTACAAAAAAAATTGCAATATTCGAAAAATAATATTAATTTTGCACAAAAATAATTGTTTAGGTAGATTTATATTATGACTGGAAGAAAAGTCAGGGTGCGTTTTGCACCAAGTCCAACAGGTCCTTTACATATCGGTGGTGTACGTACTGCATTGTTTAACTATCTTTTTGCTCGTCAGCATCATGGCGAATTGGTTTTTAGGATTGAAGATACGGATACTCGTCGTTTTGTTCCGGGAGCTGAAAAATATATTATTGAATCTTTCAATTGGCTAGGTATCCAATTTGATGAAGGTGTAAACTATGGCGGAAAGTATGGTCCTTATCGCCAAAGTGAGCGTCGCGATATCTATAAGAAATATGTTCAGATTCTTCTGGATAAAGGTAAGGCCTATTATGCTTTTGATACGCCGGAAGAATTGGAAGAAAAACGTAAGAGTGTTAATAACTTCCAATATGACTGTCATACGCGTATGCAAATGCGCAATTCCTTGACTTTGCCAGAAGATGAAGTAAAACGTCTTTTAGAATCGGGCTCGGAGCATACAGTCCGTTTTAAGATAGAGCCAGGACAGGAAGTACATGTCAATGATATGATTCGTGGAGACGTGTGTGTCAAAAGTGACATTCTTGATGATAAAGTACTCTATAAGAGTGCTGATGAGCTTCCGACATATCACTTGGCTAATATTGTGGATGATCACCTTATGGAAATCACTCATGTTATCCGTGGGGAAGAGTGGTTGCCAAGTGCTCCTCTGCATGTTTTACTTTATCGCGCCTTTGGTTGGGAAAAGGATATGCCTCGTTTTGCTCATTTGCCGTTACTCTTAAAACCGGAAGGGAAAGGAAAGTTATCCAAGCGTGATGGTGATAGGCTCGGATTTCCTGTGTTTCCCTTAGAGTGGCATGATCCGAAAACCGGTGAAGTGAGTTCTGGTTATCGGGAGAAAGGCTATTTCCCTGAAGCTGTCATTAACTTTTTGGCTTTATTGGGCTGGAATCCCGGAACGGATCAAGAGATTTTTTCTTTGGATGAATTGATCCAACTGTTTGATATTAGTAAGTGTTCAAAGTCGGGGGCACGTTTCGATTACAAAAAAGTAGTATGGTTCAATCATGAATATATGCTCCGCAAGAGTGAAGAAGATATAGTGAAACTATTTGCTCCGATTGTAGCAGAGCATGGTGTGAAGGAAACTCCAGAGCGTATTACCTGGGTCGTTCGTATGATGAAGGATCGTGTTGATTTTGTAAGGGACTTATGGCCATTATGTGCTTTTTTCTTCATCGCTCCTGATGAATATGATGCAAAAACTGTTCGTAAGCGTTGGAAAGAATATTCTGCAAAGCAAATGGAAGAATTAATAGATGTACTTCAGAATATTGATGATTTTTCTGCAGCGGGTCAGGAAGAGATTGTAATGAAGTGGATTAGTGAAAAACAGTATAAGTTAGGTGATGTGATGAATGCTTTTCGCTTGGCTCTTGTTGGAATCGGGAAGGGGCCAGGAATGTTTGATATCTCAGCTTTCCTTGGTAAGGTGGAATGTATCAAACGTATGCGTCGAGCTATAGAAATATTGAAATAAACGCTTTAGGTAAACAGAATCCGATATGTATAATTTTTTTCTCTATCTTTATTCTTTGGGCGTAGCTATAGATAGTCTATTCAATGCGAAAGTCAAAAGAATGTGGTGTGGTGAGCACCAGACTTTTGATATACTTAGAAAGAAGATAGATCCTGAAGCAAAATATATCTGGTTTCATGCTGCATCTCTTGGAGAATTTGAGCAAGGGCGACCTTTGATGGAACGTATTCGCAAAGCTCATCCGGAATATAAGATTCTGCTGACTTTTTTTTCTCCTTCAGGGTATGAGGTGCGTAAGAACTATGAGGGTGCTGATATCATTTGTTATCTTCCTTTGGATACGCCAATAAATGCAAAACGGTTCCTAAGGTTGGTGAATCCTGTTATGGCATTTTTTATCAAATATGAGTTTTGGAGAAATTATCTCTTAATTCTTAAAAAACGTAATGTTCCAACTTATAGTGTAAGTAGTATCTTTCGAAAGAATCAGATCTTTTTCAGATGGTATGGTCGTGTCTATGCTCGTGTGTTAAAATCTTTTACCCGTCTTTTTGTTCAAAATCAGAAGAGTAAGGATTTGTTAGCGAGCATTGGGGTAAAAGATGTAGACATAGTTGGAGATACTCGTTTTGACCGGGTTCTTCAAATTAAGGAAGCAGCTAAACCTTTTCCTGTCATAGAGGCTTTTAAGAAAAATTATAAAGTATTTATTGCTGGTAGCAGTTGGCCACCTGATGAAGATATTTTTATTCGTTTCTTTAACAAACATCGAGATTGGCGTTTAGTTATAGCACCTCATGTTCTTTCTGAGGATCATCTTGAACAGATCCTGTCTAAACTTAATCGGACTACTGTTTGTTATACAAAGACGACGCCTGGAGAAGCATCTCGTGCGGAGTGTTTGATTGTCGACTGTTTCGGACTTCTTTCTAGTATTTACCATTATGCAGATGTATCATATATTGGTGGTGGCTTTGGCGTAGGAATACATAATACTCTTGAGGCTGGCGTCTGGAATGTACCGGTTATTTTTGGGCCGAATAATAAAAGATTTCAGGAAGCACAAGGACTTCTCAAATCTGGGGGAGGATTTGAAATCCAATCCTATGAAGATTTTGAACAAGTAATGAACACATTCTTAAGTGATCAGTCTGCTCTAAAAAGAGCAGGTGAGGCAGCTGGCTCATTTGTAAGGAGTCTGTCTGGTGCTACACAACGAGTCTTCGATTATGTAGAAAGTACAGTTTGGTCTAAATAGATCTTCTTTGCCAGTTTTTCCAGAGAAGATCTACTTTTTGTAGAATATTTATAGATATACAGACGGAAGGCAAAAATTTATTCGAAATTTAGTTCGCCGAAAAAAATGGGTTGATGAAAATCAGGAGTAGGTGTACTTATGGGATTCCAAGAGAGATAATGTTTTTTTCCTAATTTATCTCCACATTTATAGAAATTAGCATAAATAATCGCTCCTGAAATAGATTGCAGATGCTGCTTAAAATAAGTCGTTACAGGAATCTTTAATGTCATATCCCAAGTAATGAGTCCTGATCGCTCTGCAAATGGGTGGCGTCCGTTAGAAGACCATCTGTCTACCTTTCCTAGAATTTCAGAGGAAGCTCGTTCTCGATTTTTTCGACTTTCTCCAGCACCAATTAGCAGAGTCCCTATACAATTGCATTCCATATTATAATAGGTGTCACTGTCTTTAAATTTGGAAAAGAACTCACAACAGGAATCTTCCCAGACTGGTCCGTTATCCTGTGAGTTAATGGCCCTTATGTCATCTTCTGTTACATGATAATGGATATATATTGTATCTCCGGAGTGAGCGATGCGAAAGTAAGTGATGGGGTGATAAGAATAGTTTGACCAATTTACGTTCTCTATGGGTTGCCATATGACATCCTCCTGATCTAATATCCTTGGTATTTCTTCTGCTGTTTGGGGGATATGTGAAAGTTTGGGAACAAATAGTTTTTTCATAATTGTGATTACTTGGATTCCGATAATATCAAAGGAACGAAGCTTAATATTTTGAGGAGATGGTTTTATGATTCGTTGCCATTTACTAAGGGGTTATGATCCTGAATGCGAGATCTATACGTTTAACGCTGCTTCCCCTACAGCCGAAGCTCCAAGTATGGCGGCATTACTGCCAGGAAGAGAACTAATCAGAAATTTTGCTTTTCCTTTATACATGTTCAGAACATATTTGTTGTAAGTCTCTTGAAGCGGTTTCATAAGCAAGTCTCCAGCCTTAGTCAGACCTCCGAAAAAGATATAGGCTTCAGGGCTGGAAAAGGTTGTAAAATTGGCACAAGCTTTGCCGAGCATTGATCCTGTAAAGTCATATACTCGTTTTGCAAGTTGATCGCCCTTTCCAGCAGCAATACTTACGTCGAGTGATGTGATGTTTTCTGGTTTAATATGGCGTAACAAACTTTCTTCAGGACTTTCCCTTAAAAACTCAAGAGTAGTGCGCACTACTCCTGTTGCAGAGCAATAAGTTTCCAGACAGCCTTTTCTTCCACATCCACATGGACGAGCATCTTCGCTGAAATCCATGATAATATGTCCGAGTTCGCCTGCGAAACCATCGCAGCCATATAGAAGTTGTCCATTCGCAACAATACCGGATCCTACTCCTGTACCTAATGTGATATCGATGAAGTTTTTCATTCCTTGTGCTACTCCATAAGTCATTTCTCCCAATGCGGCTGCATTAGCATCATTGGTTAATGCTACAGGAATATGATTCAATTGTTCGGAAAACAATTTTGCCAGAGGAATTACACAATCATGTGCCCAAACTAAATTAGCAGCATACTCGACTGTGCCTTGATAGAAATTACCTTTGGGAGCTCCTATTCCCATGGACTGGATACTTCCTATTCCTCCTACAGAATCAATAATAGATTGGAGAGCAATAACGGAAGCATGTATATAGTCTTCTACTTTTTTGTAAGCTTGTGTTTTAATGGAAGTGCTGGCAATAATTTGTCCTTGATGGTCTACAATTCCGAAAACAGAATTGGTACCTCCTAAATCAAGACCGATTGTATATGGTTTCTCAGATTGAATTGTCATAGTTCTTTATATTGGTAAGTTTGAAAAATAGATTTGATAAAATCTTGTTATTGCTTATAAGATATATCTTGCTTTGAGTATAGTATCTATGAGATAAAAAGGGTCTTGGCAGCTATTGCTGCCAAGACTAAAAAGGAGAACACTAAATCTCTCTATTTATTTATCGTATGTTTGAGGGTGGTATTCCACGAAGGCTTCCATAGCCTCATAGCATGCAAGTCCTAAATCATCATAGAGTTTTGCTGTAGTGCGATTGCGGTCTTCTGCTCGTTGCCAGAAAAGTCTTTCGTCATTGCCAAGATATGGAGCTGAATCTCCTTGTGAAGAATGTTTCAAGATTGCATTACGCTTTGCACGAAGTTCTTCTGGACTCATTGGTACACACATTTCTATGTTCTCAACAGGATATTCGGCCCAGGCACCACGATACATCCAGATGCGACAATCCTTTAGCCATTTAGCTTGTTCTTGTTCTTCAAGGTCAATAGCAGCCAGAACTGCATTAGTACATTTGCGGTGAGTCCCGTGAGGATCAGCGAGGTCTCCAGCTACATAGATCTGATGAGGCTGGACTTGTTGTAAAAATTTTCTAACAACGTTAACATCCTTAATGGTCATAGGCAGTTTTTCTACATGTCCACTTTCATAAAATGGTAAGTCGAGAAAATGAACATGATCAAGAGGTATTCCATTATAGGTGCATGCTGTACGAGCTTCTCCACGTCTAATGAGTCCTTTGATATCCAGAATATCACGAGTATCAATATCTCCTTCTTTTTTATTTGCCAGAAATTTCTTGATCTCTTGATATTTAGTTTTGATGACTTGATCCTTGTCATCACAGAAGATCTGGTTAAAGCCATTGATGAAGTGCATGAACCGCGTTACTTCTTCATCATTTACAGCTATATTACCAGAAGTTTCGTAGGCAATATGGACTTCGTGTCCTTGCTGAACCAGCCGGCGTATGGTTCCACCCATGGAAATTACATCATCATCAGGATGTGGTGAGAATACAACTACGCGTTTTGGAAATGGTTTCGCACGTTCTGGACGATAGGTGTCATCTGCATTCGGCTTGCCGCCTGGCCATCCTGTAATGGTATGCTGTAAATCATTAAAGATCTTTATGTTTGCATTATAGGCAGATCCATATAGGGCCAGAAGATCAGAGAGTCCATTCTGGTTGTAGTCTTTATTGGTTAATTTAAGAATTGGTTTGTGAGTAACGCCACATAACCAAACTAAGGCTGCACGTATCATCTGATCCGTCCACTCGCATGAAGTTACCAACCATGGATGTTCTATCCTGGTGAGTCTCGCAGCAGCAGCCAAATCAACAACTACGTGTGCATCATTATGTGTTTGCAGGTATGATGCTGGAATGGTATCCTTAAATGGCCCCTCAACAGTCTTTTTGATAATATCTGCCTTTTCATCACCCCAGGCAACTAAGAAGATTTTTCTTGCAGCCAGAATGTTTCCGATGCCCAAAGTGATAGAGCAGGGGGGGACCTGATCCTGTCCGTCAAAACTCATGGTCATTTCCTGTCTGGACATAGCATCAACAAGGATAAGGCGCGTGGCGGAGGTCATCATACTACCGGGTTCGTTAGCTGCAATATTTCCGCTGCGTCCTATACCTAACAACATGATATCGATTCCTCCCAGTTCCTGAATGCGTTGCTCGTATAAGCGGCATTGTTCTTGAACTTTATCCTGAGGAATGGTTCCGTCTAAAGAATAAATGTTCTGTTCTGGTATGTCTATTTTGCTGAAAAAGCGTTCACGCAGTTGTTGGATACTACTGTGTTTGTCGCCATTGAGGGGGAAATATTCATAGGCATTAAAAACGACTACATTTTTGAAACTCAGTTTCTCGTCGTTATGACGCCGGACTAGTTCTTCATAAATATGGGTCAAAGATTGGCCCGTACCGATTCCTAGTACACAGTTCTTGCCTAATTGTGCTTGTGATTTGATTTCTGCTTCTATGGCATCAGCAATACGTTTGGCTCCTTCTTCTTCACTCGGAAAAATACTGGTTGGTATCTTTTCTCTCTGAGTAAGTTCAGAGCGTTCGACAGCTGTTTTCGGATTGTAAAATTCTTCAGATACTTTATTAAGTACGATTCTGGAACTTAGATTTAAATTTAAACTCATAGTTGATGTTGGTTTTATGATAGATCATTGAGAATACATAGACTTTTTCAGTCTTTCTCATATTAAATTTTTACAAATTATCCTTTTCAATGTCTTTGAAGTATTTATATGTACCATGTTTTAGTTCATCGGTAGCAGCTTCATCAACAACGATAATACTGTGAGGGTGTGTCTGTAATGCAGAAATAGTCCAAGCCTGTGTTACTGGTCCCTCAACGGCAGCCTGGACGGCACGGGCTTTATTATGGCCGTTGGCAAGAATTAAAACTTCTTTAGCGGCCATCACTGTTCCTACACCAACTGTTAAAGCATGTTGAGGAACCTTACTAACGTCGTTATCAAAGAATCGGCTATTTGCAATGATTGTATCCGTAGTCAGAGTCTTTATACGTGTATGTGAATTAAGTGAAGAGAATGGTTCATTGAAAGCAATATGGCCGTCAGGGCCGATGCCACCGATAAACAGGTCTATGCCTCCTGCATCTTTGATTTTTTGTTCATAGTCGGCACACTCTTTTTCTAAATTCTGGGCATTGCCATTGAGGATATGAATGTTCTCTTTTGGGCAGTCAATGTGGTTAAAAAGATGATTTGCCATAAAGGAATGATAACTTTGAGGATGTGACTCTGGTAACCCTACATATTCATCCATATTAAAAGTGATGACATGTTTAAAAGTAACTTGTCCTTCCTGATTGGCCTTTACTAAGCTGGCATACATACCTTCAGGTGAAGATCCTGTAGGTAATCCTAATATAAATGGATGTTCCGTAGTTGGTTTAGCTGCATTGATCCTGTCTATTACATATCTGGCAGCCCACTTTGATAGAGCCTCGTAGTTGCTCTCAATAATTAATCTCATAATATTGTAGTTATAAAAATACTTTATTAGTCGTTTTTCTTTCCTTTCTCTCAATCAAGTCTGAAAGTTCTGGTCATGAAAAAGGACTATCTGTTTTATCAATTAAAATAAAGACTTTCTAAGTAATGACTCTTAAATGCTTTATGTTCTTTTATTTTTTTTCTGTTTGTTCCCAAAGGAATTTTGCGTAGGTTAAACCATAGGCGTCATATAAATCTCTCATCTTTACGGATCTGTTTTTGAAATCCTGAAAGTTTTTTGCCTTAGGTTGCATCCACTGGACTTCAGATAAAGCTGCCATACGAGGGAGAACTTGATATTCTGCCAATTTTGGGCAAGTGATATATTCTGACCAAAGATTAGCCTGGACACCGAGAATATGTTTATTGGCTTCGACATCTTTGGGATCGGCATAAGGTTCAAAACTGTAGGTTTTTTCAACAGGCAGATAACCACCGATGAGCAATGGCTCGTTCCATGTGTTGTTTGTCTGGTAATGGTCGAAGTAGTCATTATCGGTAGGTGACATGATCACATCATGCC
>ENA-UOOK01003788-UOOK01003788.1-fermentation-metagenome-genome-assembly--contig:-NODE-3788-length-16825-cov-38.433333_pt1 | contig 16825 bp, 17 predicted proteins | sample MGYA00245777_ERZ724023 | MGnify/ENA primary metagenome ERZ724023 (study PRJEB28704, sample SAMN03018312) | fermentation metagenome | biome: anthropogenic terrestrial biome; feature: soil...
CAATATCGTCGCCTCTGGCGGTGAGTATGATAATCGGGATGGTGTGATTTTTGCGCACCTCTCGGCAAATATCAAAACCGTCTGAATCGGGAAGGCCCAAATCAAGCAAAATACAATCAATATTGCCGGCCGCGACTTCCTGCAAGGCGGTTTTTCCGTTCAGAGCCTGAATCACTTCAAAACCGGCCCGGACAAGATTCGTTTCGACAAACCCTTGTATGCCCTGTTCGTCGTCGACTACCAGAATTCTTTCGTGCAATGCCATTCACCTCCGCAAGCCCAAAAAGGCTTGATTATGAATTCGTCTTCTGAAGCCTTCGTTCCTTCAATCTGGGCAAGCCCTTTTCTTTGGACGCTCAGGTGAAATTTGTTAGAGGACTGTCGAAGTGGGCGACGAAGTTAAAAAAAGTGGAAACGGGGGATTAGTATGCTGTCCGCATTGGAAAGTGGAATTAGCTCATATAAGCAATTGCTGAGCGCGGAAAACCTAAAATCAATGATTAGCGCAGCGCTGATCATTGCGCTAATCATTATTGCCTCCGCGCTGGTATTGCGGATCGTCAATGCACGTTTGGAAGCGTACCTGCTCCGGGAAGATAAGCGTTACATTTCTGATAGACGCGCCAAGACATTGGTACCATTGCTGAAGAGCGTTATGCGCTACCTTGTTTATCTGATTGCCGGGTTAACGATTCTTAACAAGCTGGGTGTACCAATTGCCTCCCTGCTGGCGGCGGCAGGAATTGGCGGCGTGGCAATCGGTTTTGGGGCTCAGAGCCTTGTGCGTGATATCATTACCGGTTTTTTTCTGTTATTCGAAGATCAATTCGCGGTTGGAGATTATGTGACCTTGTCCGGAGTATCGGGGACTGTAGAAGAGATGACGTTGCGCGTCACCAAAATACGCGATTTTGGGGGACAGCTGCATATTGTCCCCAATGGCCAGATTAGTCAAGTCACTAATCATATGGGTTCACGTATGCGCGTGCTTTTCGAGGTCACCGTCCCAATTGACACCCACGGCACGGAAGTGGAAAGTGTATTGCGCAATCTGTTCCAGAGGTTTGCCGCAGAGCACGATGAAGTTCAGGAAGGCCCAAGTTTGCTGGGCGTATCCCGAGTGGATCATACCGGAGTGTCGTACCTGTTGATTGCCAAGACTGACCCCGGTCAGCAATGGGCGGTTGAGCGCGAACTGCGCGGGGCGGTCTGGAAGGAATTAATCGCGCATGGCATTTATCCGGCAGTGCCGCAGCAAGAGTTGCGCACCTCCGAATTTCGGAAGATTGATTAGCGGATTGATTTCAGCCGCGTTGAAGGAGTGCTATTGGGATGCCGATGAAGCTGCAAGTGGGTGATGTGGTCCGAATGCGGAAGGAGCATCCTTGCGGAGGTACCGACTGGGAAATTATGCGGGTGGGAATGGATTTCCGCATCAAGTGCCTGCAGTGCGGCCGCGTGGTGATGCTGCCGCGCGTTAAATTTGAAAAGGGTATCAAGACGGTTTTGCAGCAGGCTCACACAAAAAGTTGATTCATTTAGGCCAAGATGCTATAATAATGGATGACTTCCCTGCTCCGTCCAAGCGGCGGGGCCGATAGTCCACAGGGAGGAGGTGCCTTGGATGAAAAAATACGAGGTGATGTTTATCATTGCTCCGTCACTCGAAGAAGAAGCCATTGAGGCGGCGATCGCTAAATACAGCGACATCATAACCACAAATGGCGGCGAAATCGAGAAAGTGGAGAAGTGGGGTAAACGCCGTCTGGCATACGACATTGATCGTATCACAGAAGGTTACTATGTGCTCACCTTGTTCCAATCTCCGAGTTCGGTCTGTCAAGAGCTGGAACGGCTTTTGCGGATTGACGAAGAGATCCTTCGTTATCTGATAGTCTTAAGAGAAGAGTAATCGAGGTGATCCGACATGTTAAACCGCATAGTCCTGGTCGGAAGACTAACCCGGGATCCCGAACTGCGTTATACGCCTAATGGTGTTCCGGTAGCCAATTTCACGTTGGCAGTCGACCGCAGTTATACAAATCAACAAGGCGAACGGCAGACCGACTTTATTGATATCGTTGTCTGGCGCAAGCTGGCCGAATTATGCGGGCAGTATCTCGGCAAAGGACGTCTGGTCGCTCTGGAAGGGCGGCTCCAAATTCGTTCCTATGAGACCCAGGAAGGACAGAAGCGGAAAGTGGCGGAAGTCGTGGCCGATAACATCCGATTCCTGGATAAGGGACGCGGGGATGATCGTTCCGGCGGGGGACAGGAACATGTTTCGGATGATGGCGATCAAGGTCGCGATGAAGACGATCTTGGCAGCATGAGCCTTGATGATTTACCGTTTTAATAACGGTTTCCATTCTTAAATGGTGTTAGAAGGGAGTGAACCTTTTTGGTCGGAAGAAAGGACAGAAGAAAAGCCAAAAAACGCATTTGCGCTTTTTGTGTTGATAAAGTCCAGCATATCGACTATAAGGAGATCGGAAAACTGCGCCGTTTTCTGACGGAACGCGGTAAGATTCTGCCACGTCGTATTTCTGGTAACTGCGCGGGGCATCAAAGACAGGTCACACTGGCCATCAAGAGGGCCAGACAGGTTGCCTTGCTACCATATTCAACCGAGTAGTATGGAACCGAGCCGGGCCGTTTGGCCCGGTTTTATTTTGCGGCGATTTTCCGATACGTGGCTTTCTTTTGCAGAGGATTGGCACGGCAGGCATTTAATGTCGGGCTGCTTTTTGAGAGGAATCCGTAGAACTTTCGACGAATAGTATAACGCAATATCCCTATACGCCCGGGAGGTGTGTTTGTGACTCAGCCAGCGGGAGAAATCGATATTGCCCGTAACATACGCACAATCGAATGGCTGAAAACCGAGTTGATCGGCGGCGTAGCCACCCTTTGCCGGGCGATGCTCAAGGGGAGTCAGGAGCTCATTCGAGACGCTTTGGCCGGTATTATTATGACTTCATATTTATTAGGTCGCCGGATCGGGATCTCATTTTCCAAAATGGATACAAGGCTTGCTGAAAAACTATCTGGTAATATTGCCGAACCCCACGAGATCGAAGAGTGGTATGGGGACTTTTCGGCCTTAAGGACTTATCTGGAAGATAAAGAGCGGGGCGAGCCTTCTGCAAATAGGGGGTTGGGCAGATGAAAGTAATTCTTGTTCAGGATGTCAAAGCTTTGGGGAAAAAAGGCACTACTAAAGAGGTTTCGGATGGGTACGCCCGCAATTTCTTGCTACCCCGCGGATTAGCCATCGAGGCTAACCAGGTCAATGTTAAGAAACTGGAGTTCGAGAAAAAGCTAGAGCAGGAGCGTAAGGATCAGGAAGAGGCTGAAGCCAGGCAGATTGCCGCCACAATTAATGAGATGCAGGTAGCCATCAAGGTCAAATCAGGTGAAGGCGGCCGGCTGTTCGGTTCCATTACCGCCAAAGACATTGCCGAGGCCATTCAAAAGTATAGCGGGATGGAAGTCGACAAGCGCAAACTGGAAATTTCCGAAAACATCAAGGCTCTCGGAAACTATCCTGTAAATCTGCATCTTTACCCGGGAGTTACCGCGACCATCACGGTTAGAATCGTCGAAGAATAAGATTGGCAGCATTTACTCAGCGTCACGACTTCCGGGTTTTCGTGCAACCGATCCGGTGCGTTCGGGTTACCCGCAGTCGTGACTTTGTGATCTTGAATGAAACTTAGCTTATTACGTAGCAGCGGGAGGAATTATGCGATGAAGGGGATCATGCGCGAAATTAGATCAGACAACGCCCTGAGCGATCGATTGCGTGATGAAGATGATCAATTGCGCCGGCAGGTGGCGGCACTCTATGCCCTGCTGGCGAATATTTATGGCACTGACAAGCTGGTCTTAAAAGCCGGTAAGCTGGAGGCCCTGAACCTGATGCGTTCGGACGTATTGGAAGAACGCGTTTTGGCATTACAGCGCCTTGTATTTGAGGATCCTACTATTGATGAGATCCCCTCGCATAAAGACTTGCCAGCCGCGATGAACGAAATCGAGGAAGAAATTGCCGATTTAATCGCACGCCGGACTGTTGAGGAGAAAATTGAGCGCAAAACAGCTGAGCGTATGCAGCAACGGCATGAAGAATATGTGCGTGATGTCAAAGCCCAGGTGCTGAAAGATCTGTCGGGACCGGAAAACCCCCAGACATTAAAGCGTTACGTCGAAATTGAGGCTCTGGAAGAGAAGCATCTGGCCAGATCGGTGGTTGAGACCATCCGACCTGCCTCCGTGCAGGAAGTTGTGGGTCAAGACCGGGCGGTGAAGGCGCTGCTTTCCAAGATCGCTTCACCATTCCCGCAGCACGTTATCTTATATGGGCCACCCGGAGTAGGCAAGACGACCGTAGCCCGTCTGGCTTTGGAAGAAGCCCGGCGCCTACAGTTTACGCCTTTTAAAGAGAATGCGCCTTTTGTAGAAGTGGATGGTTCAACAATCCGGTGGGATCCGCGTGAAGTGACTAACCCGCTGCTTGGTTCGGTGCATGATCCGATTTATCAGGGAGCGCGCCGGGATTTGGCAGAAGGCGGCGTACCTGAGCCGAAGCTCGGTTTGGTTACAGAGGCGCATGGCGGGGTGCTGTTCATTGATGAAATTGGAGAGTTGGATCCGCTGCTCCAGAACAAGCTGTTGAAGGTGCTTGAGGATAAGCGGGTGCAGTTTGATTCGTCTTATTATGATCCTGCAGATCCGAATGTGCCCAAATACATCAAGCATTTGTTTGAAAAGGGTGCACCGGCTGACTTTGTGTTGATTGCCGCCACGACAGCTGATCCGTCCGAGATTAACCCGGCGCTGCGTTCGCGCTGTGCCGAGGTATTCTTCGAGCCGTTGACAACGTCCCATATCGAAGAAATTGTGCGCAATGCGGCAGCGAAACTGAAGGTCGATTTAGACCCGCAGGTAATCAGCATTATCAGCGAATATACCATTGAAGGCCGTAAGGCAGTCGGCATTTTGGCGGATGCTTTCGGTACGGCGCTGTACCGCTTGACTGGCGGCGTTGATGGCGTGGAAACGCTTGGCCAAGATCAAGCGCCGGTCCACATTACCGAAGATGATGTGCGTGAAGTGATTCAGGCTTCCCGCCTATCGCCTTATGTTGCGGTGAAGGCCTCCGATACATTTGAAGTCGGCAAAATCTTTGGGTTGGGCGTTTCCGGATTCCTCGGTTCAGTGCTGGAGATTGAAGCAGTCGCTTTCCCGGCCAGAGACTCCGGCAAGGGGAGCATTCGCTTTAATGATACCGCCGGCAGTATGGCGAAGGACTCCGTATTCAATGCCGCGTCCGTGGTGCGGGCGGCGACCGGGCATGATTTGATGGATTTCGACGTGCACGTCAATATCGTCGGCGGAGGTAGAATCGATGGTCCGTCCGCTGGTGTCGCTATCTCACTGGCGATCGTGAGTGCCCTGCAAAAGAGGGGTATTCATCAGCAGGTGGCTGTGACTGGTGAGATTTCAATTAGTGGGCGCGTGAAAGCTGTTGGCGGCATCTTTGAGAAGGCCTACGGCGCCAGACAAGCGGGTATCAAAAAAGTCCTGATTCCGGCCGAGAACATCAAAGATATTCCGCCGGATCTGCATGGTATGGAAATTGTTCCGATTGAGTCGTTTGCGGAAGCAATACCGCATGTCATGAAAGACGTGGAGATCATTCCGGAGGTTTCCCAAGAATGAGTGAGATCATTGAGCGGATACCGCCTCAAAACATCGACGCCGAGAAGTCCACTCTCGGCTCGATGCTTTTAGAGAAAGAGGCCATTTTCACTGCCACAGAAATCTTGAAACCGGACGATTTTTATCGTGAAGCCCACCGTCAGATCTTTCAGGCCGTGTCGGCGCTGTCTGGCCGTGGGGAACCGGTTGATTTGGTGACTGTGGCTGAAGAGCTGCGGCAGCGCAATTTGCTGGAGCAGGTCGGCGGTGCTTCTTATTTGGCATCGCTGGCGAACTGCGTGCCAACGGCAGCCAATGTCGAGCATTATGCCAAGATCGTCGAAGAAAAATCCGTTCTCAGAGCATTGATCAGCGCTTCCACCCGAGTGGCGCAGATGGGCTACGATGCCAACCTGGAGGTTGAAACCATCCTGGATGAGGCGGAACGGGCCATTTTCGCGATTACTCAGAAGCGGAACATCCAAGGTTTCGTGTCCCTGCGCAGTATTTTGATTGAGGCCTTTGAACGTATTGAGAAACTGTATACCGAAAAGGGTGGGATTACGGGTATCCCAACCGGTTATGCTGATTTGGATCGGCTTACTTCCGGCTGGCAGCCTTCGGATCTGATAATTATTGCGGCCCGTCCCAGCATGGGGAAAACCACGTTTACCCTCAATCTGGCCCAGCAGGCCGCTGTTGATATGAAAATTCCAGTCATCTATTTTAGTTTGGAGATGTCGAAAGAGCAGCTGGCTCAGAAGCTGTTATGTGCCGAAGCAGGGGTTGACAGTCAGCGGCTACGCACCGGTCAGCTCGTGGAGAGCGATTGGCCCAAGCTGTCATATGCGCTGGGGCGGCTTAGTGAAGCTAATATGTTCATTGATGATACGCCTGGCATTAGTGCCATGGAGATCCGCGCGAAAGCTCGCCGCATTAAGGCAGAACATAATCTGGGGTTAATCGTGATTGATTACTTGCAGTTGATGCAGTCACGCACCCGCTCGGAAAACCGTCAACAAGAAGTAGCGGACATCTCCCGCTCTCTCAAGGCGCTCGCCCGTGAGCTGGCTGTGCCGGTAATCGCCTGTTCACAGTTGAGCCGCGCGGTTGAGCAGCGCGCGCAAAAAGTGCCGTCGCTGGCAGACTTGCGTGAATCCGGTTCCCTGGAGCAGGACGCTGATATTGTGGCCTTTCTCTATCGGGATGATTACTATAATCCGGATACTGATAAAAAGAATATTACCGAACTGATCATTGCCAAACACCGTAATGGGCCGACTGGCAGTATTGAGCTCTATTTTCAAAAAGAATACAGCAAGTTTGAGAGCCTCGATAAGTATCGCCGCCCGGCGGGTTGAGGGGAAGAATTTGCCTATTTATCAACTTAAAGGCGACCATTTGGCCATGGCACGTAGTTTTTTGGGTCCAGCCACGGCAAAGAATGCTATGCTCATTACCTTGCTGGAGCACGGCACCGATCATTTTTGGGGAGATTTCGACGCAAACGGCCGGCTGAAAGCACTGGCCGCTAATGAACATAATCGTTGGATGTTGTGGCACCATGTGGGTAACTGTGCGGATGTTGACTGGCAGGGCATTGCTGATGTCATGATTGCCTCTGGCGAGCCATTTTACTACAAAGGACCTTTTAAACAATGGCAGCCTTTACACCGCATAATCGGGGCTGAGAGGACTTTTACCCGGGTGAGTTTCGTACTCTGCAAGTTAACGGAAACGAGTGCCGTTGAACGTGGCACTATTGCTGCGGTTAGTGGTGCCATTGCCGCGAATCAGGTCAGGCAGTGTACGCGTGCGCATTTGGAAGAGCTGGCTCGTTTTTACGAACAGGCCGGATCAATGCGGCGGAGTTTGGCCGAACTGGGAAAAATCATGGATCGTCAGCAGCGTTTCTATGCGGTTTGGGAGGAAGGACGCATTGCCTCGGCTGCTTTTACAGAATTTGAAGGGGACGATTTTGCCACCATCATCTGTGTCTATACCGATCCATCCAAGCGCAGATTGGGATATTCAGAAAACTGTGTCCACGAACTGACACGTACATTATGGCTTGATGGCAAAATTGCCTGGCTTTATTGGAATAACCCGGCGGCTGGCCGGATTTACCATCGACTGGGCTATCGACCGGATGGCCTGTGGATACGCTGCAATTACGATGCAGTACCCCAAGCCGGCACGCCTGCCGATCAGGCTGATATAGCCGGCATAAAGGAGGGCCAGGCAAATGGGGCAGGGGATTGCCGTTCTCGGACTAGGGATCGAGAATCTAGCGCTTGCTGATTACCTGCTGGACCGCGGTAAGCACATCACAGTCTGTGATAGCAGAGAACGGGCCGCTTTAGGAGAGCGCTATGATATGCTAGCCCGTAGAAATGTTGATTTTAGACTGGGTCCAAGTTATCTGGAACACCTCGAGGATTTTGAAGTGGTTTTCCGTTCTCCCGGTCTGCCGCTCTTTGAGCCGAATCTGGAGCGGGCGGCGCAAGCCGGGGTGTACGTGACCAGCGCCATGCGGCTGTTTATAGAATTATGTCCCTGCACAGTTATTGGCGTGACCGGTAGCAAAGGAAAGGGCACGACTTCCTCATTAATTCATCGTATTCTGCAGCTGAGTCAGGCTAAGGTAGATGGCCTGGCTTATTTGGGTGGGAATATTGGCGTGGCACCTTTCGAGTTTTACCGGGACTTGCGGCCGGACGATGTGGTGATACTGGAGTTATCCAGTTTTCAGCTGGAAGATATGGACCGCAGCGTTGATATTGCGGTGGTTACCAACATTACCGAGGATCACTTGGCGGCGGCAGATCCGCTGAATCCCAATTATCACAAATCGCGGGCCGAGTACGTCACGGCCAAAACCAACCTTTTCCGGCATCAGGATAACAATGGGATCGCCATTCTAAACTGTGACGATCCGACCAGCCGCGAGTTAAGCGGCGCTATTCCGGGGCAGTTGATGATGTATGGTAGCGAGCCGCAAAGCTGCGGAGCGTGGTTCGTCCCGAAAAGCGGCAGCGAAGATTGTGGTTGTGGCAGTGACAGTTGTTGTGGCGGCGGCGATAGTAGCGCTGGTCCCAGCGGAGCATACACCATTTGGTGGAACGTCTCAGGCGAAAAGGAATTGCTCATTGAGAGCGACCGCATTCAAGTGCGCGGCTTGCACAACCTCTCGAATATCTGTGCCGCGGCTTTGGCGGCGCACGCCGCCGGTGCCGATCCGGAGTCAATTGTTGCGGGAATCGAAGGCTTTACCGGGCTCGAGCATCGTCTGGAGTATTGCGGTACTTTCCAGGGCGTCGAATATTATGATGATTCTTTTGCCACCAATCCGGATCCGACCATCATTGCTTTGCGCGCCTTTGACGAACCGGTGGTGCTGATTGCGGGCGGGGCTGATAAGGGCGCAGACTATACGCAATTGGCCCAGGAAATCTTGAACCGTAATATCAGGGCGTTGCTGGTGATAGGGCTGACAGGGCCCAAGATCCGCGCGGCTGTTGAAGCGGCGACTGAGCGGTTACATAAACCAGTTCCCGAAATCATTGATGGCGGAGCCAAAATGTCTGAGATAGTGCAAAATGCTGCCGCGAAGGCACAACCAGGTGATGTAGTGCTGCTCTCCACAGCCTGTGCCAGCTTCGGTATGTTTCCCAACTACAAAGTGCGCGGTAATCAGTTTAAGGAAGAAGCGCGTAAGTTAGGAGAGTCAATGAAGTAGGTGTCTCGTGGGTTGAGTTGGGAGTGGAGGCAAAAACAATGCTTGATTTAGGCAATCCTCTGCGTTGTTTCTTTACTCAGCAGGTTTTTCTCATAGGTACGCGGAACGAGGACGGCATAGCTCACTTTGCGCCTATATCATGGATTAGCTATACATATGGCGAACCGCCATGTTTGGTTGTCTCAATGAAAATAAAAAAGAAAACCTTTGAGAATATCAGACGTTCAGGGCTCTTTTCCGCTACCGTACTGACCCCCGATTTACTGACGTTTGCCGAGTGCTGTAATAATGCCACCAGAAATGAAAATCTATATCAAAAGGTATGCCCCGAATTAGAAAGCGGAAAGGCGCTTGATGTTCCACTGATTTCGGGTGCAAAATGGTCGTATGAGTGCGAAGTCATCAAAACGGTGGAGTTTGGCGAAAGCGTTACTTTTTTCGCGCAGATTCGCCATATCAATATAGCTGCGGAATTAATGAACCTAAATTGGTTTGATTTAAAAGTGATAAACCCCGTTGTGTATTCACCAGGTAATTATTTTACGATAGGCGAACATCTCGGAAAGATTGGAGATTTTTCAAAGGAATCGGCGCGTGCTGAGCAGAAGCAGGACATTCTCTGCCGCAAAGCTACTGCTGACGATATAGAGAAAATTGTTCAGATAGACCTTACGCTCAAACGCGAGCAGATATGCAAGGCGGTCTTGCAGGAAGAGTGTTATATCGCCGAAGATGGCGATCAAATCATTGGCTTCGCCATAATGAGTTTTTCTTTCTTTAACTACGGCTTTATCGAGTTACTTATTATCGCGGAAGAGCACAGACGGCGCGGTATGGGAGCCGCTCTGCTGGATTATTTATTCTGGCAATGCAAAACCGAAAAGCTCTTTACTTCAACCAACGAATCCAACACCCCGATGCGGGAACTCCTTGCGAAATCGGGATTTATTCCTTGTGGACAAATAGACGCGCTCGATGAGGGGGATCCGGAGCTGTTTTTCGTCAGAAAGAAGGCAGCGAGATAAGGCACTAACGATTTGGAGGTGTAACGATTGGATGAGATAATTTTAGCAAAAACAAAGGATATGAATGCAACACATAAAAAAGAGCATGGAAACTATGAATATTACAGACATGAGTTAGTTCCTATGAGAAAAGACGGACAATGTAGAATATCCATGTACGAAATACCTCCTAAACAAGCGGCATATCCGTATCATTACCACACAAAAAATGAAGAAGCTTTTTACATTTTACAAGGTAAGGGGTTACTTAAAACGCCTAATGGAGAAAAAGTTGTAACAGCCGGTGATTTTATTTTCTTTCCAGCTAATGAAAATGGTGCTCATAAGCTAACAAATACATCGGATACAGATAAACTTGTATATTTAGATTTTGATACCCACAATGAAATTGATGTTGCGTTTTATCCCGATTCTGGGAAAATAGGGATTTGGGGTAAAGGAATAAACCAACTCTATAAGGTACAAGAGCAAGTTGAATATTATGACGGGGAATAATCTATATGTGTGTATAACTGTGCACCTCCAAATGCTAGACAAACTACTAGCATTTGGAGGTGCACTTTTTGATCATCAACCGGCAAACATCGTGACAAATGTAACTAAAAAAAGCAGACCAGTGTATTATCATCTATATCGGGGGTGATAGAACATGATCTTAAAAATGGAAAACGTCATTAAGCGGTTTGGAATGTAGAACAACAAGGACATCCTGGGGCTAATCGCGAATGGGCTGAACAATAAAGAAATCGCCAGTCAGCTATTTATCAGCGAGGGCACCTTAAGAAACACCATCTCTGTCATTCTGGAAAAGCTGGAGTTGCGCGACAGAACCCAGCTGGCGATATATTATTGGCAGATGAAGTGAGGTTGATAGAGATGAGAAAATCACTTTTTCTTATTTGTGTCCTGATGGCAGGTGTCGTCATTCTCGCCGGCTCTTTCGCAGCAATAAGCACAAGCGAGCGTTGGGTAACGGCCTACTATTTATTTGGGGGTAACTCAACCCAAAACTATCTTGTGCCTGTTAAAATTCTGGTTGATGCAGGGTTGTCTCGTGAAGACACGGTGCGACTGGTTTTCGAGATGATTAAGAATCCCCCCAGTAATGATCTATATTCTGTAGTTCCCAAAGACCTGAATCTATTGGGTGTAGAATTTGACCAAGAGCTTGCGACTTTGAATTTCACGTCACGAATCAATGAAATTGGAGGTCTGGGAATAGCTGGAGCGTTTGTCGACCAACTCACATGGTCCATCCTGGAGATCGAAGGGTTGGAGAAAGTGGCCTTTAAGGTTGAAGGCGAACTTGTTACTGATGTTACATCCGAAGGCATAGGTGTTGAAGGTGGTATACCTAAGAACCTGAAGACGACAGAGATTGTGCCGTTTTCGAGAGGCGACCAAATCGGCAGTTCTTTATTAACCTCAGGTGCGAGCGAGCGTTGGGTGACGGCATACTATTTAACTGAAGGTGACCCAGTCAAGACTAATCTTGTGCCGGTTAAAATTCTGGTTGACCCGGAGTTATCTCGTGAAGACACGGTCCGACTTGTATTTGAGATGATTAAGAACCCTCCTTCCAGCGGGCTATATACAGAGGTTCCAAAAAACCTTAATCTGCTAAGCGTAGAAATCGATAAGGAACTCGTGACTTTAGATTTCACGCCACAAATTGATGGGATCGCTGGAACGGCAAGGGTACTTGAATTCTTTGACCAACTCACATGGTCCATCCTGGATATCGAAGGATTGGAGAAAATGGCTTTTAGGGTTGAAGGCCGGTTCGTGCCTTATGTTACAGCGGAAGGCGTTTGTGTTGACAGAGGTATATCCAAATACCCGATAACGGCAGAGATTATGCCATTTTCGAAAGGTGGCCAGTCAATTAATGAAAGTTCATTTTATGGCAAATGGCAGATCACTAGGGCGTTAGAAGCCAGATACATAAGTGCCCTTGATGAAAAACAAATCGACGCTATTATTGGAAAGGAGCTTATCTATACTCCTGAGATGGCTCAATATGACAATAATAATATATGTAATAATCCATTCTATGAGGTAACCGAGCTTGACGCAAAAGAGTTCATGAGTAGATCCAAGGTATTCCTAGAGGAACTGGGCATTGATGGTGAAAAGGTCATAGCTATTGATATTTATGAAGCTGATAAAAGTACGCATTGGTATAGCGTTGGGAGTTACTTACTAGTAAAAAGCCCAAACATTTTGATTACAATGGTTGAAGGAGTCTATTTTGAGATGCAGAGGCAGTAGTACGCGAGAACTGGCAGCGGCTAGCGATATATTATAGGCAGATGAAGGGCAGATGAAGCGAGATTCCAGTTGATTTTTTTGAAATAGTGCGTATAATAGATTCTAAATACTGTGACGGAGATAGTAAGCCAATCCGAACGGTACAGAAAATTGGGGATTGCTGAGAACCCAAGACTATTAGGATTTCGCTGAAACTCACTCCTGAGTTGCATACCAAAAGGAACAATGGTTCCGAGTAGGCTATGACGGAATTCCAACCGTAAAATCGGAACGCATATGATTGTATGTCGTAAGAATGGGTGGTATAGCGAAAGGTTAACTTTCGTCCCAATATGCGCGATGAGTAATCAATTTGATTACGTGTGCTGTTAGTTGACAGCATGATTCGTGTAAGGGGCGAAAGTTTTTGTTTTGCCCCATACAAAGTATGGGAGGTGGTCAGGCTATGGTCGTAGCCAGGGTGCTCGGAGGTTTATCCGTTTCAATCAATATCATTTGAAAGGGGTAAACCACATTGGCGAGTTTTATGTATTCAAAAAAGATCGACCAAAAATGGCAGGCGCGATGGCAAGAAACAGGTATCTACCACTTTGATGAAGCAAAAGTAGCGAATAAGTTTTACATGCTGGAAATGTTCTCATATCCATCAGGCAAAAATCTGCACGCAGGTCACTGGTGGAATTACGGTCTTTCCGACAGTTACGCAAGATTAAAGCGTATGCAGGGGTTTAATGTATTTCATCCTTTTGGGTTTGACGCATTTGGCTTGCCCGCGGAAAATTACGCCATTAAGACCGGCGTTCACCCAAGTGATTCAACTAAAATTAATATTGCGACCATGGAAAAGCAATTCCGTGCCATTGGGACGACCTATGACTGGAATTACGAGATCATTACCTGCAATGAAGAATACTACAAGTGGACCCAGTGGCTGTTTCTGAGGTTGTTTGAAAAAGGTCTGGCCTATCGCAAAGAAGCGCCGGTTAACTGGTGTCCGTCCTGTAAGACCGTACTCGCAAATGAACAGGCTGCTGGAGGGATATGCGAGCGGTGCGATAGCGACGTCGTGCGCCGTAACATGACACAATGATTTTTCAAAATTACCGCATATGCAGAAGAACTGCTCGCTGGACTTGAAGATTTGGACTGGCCGGAGAAGACTAAGAGTATCCAGAGTAATTGGATCGGCAAGAGTTTTGGTGCGGAGATCGATTTTAAATCCGGTGATGCTACGATTACCGTATTTACGACCAGGGCGGACACTCTGATGGGGGCAACCTATCTTGTATTAGCGCCGGAACACCCGCTCGTGGACCGGTTAACAACAGCCAAAAATGCGGCGCGGGTTGAGGCCTATCGTGACTATGCGGCAAAGCAGTCTAAAATCGAGCGTACATCAACCGTGAAAGAAAAGAGTGGTGCTTTCACGGGTGCGTATGCTGTGCATTCGCTATCGGGCGCGCAAATTCCGATCTGGATTGCAGATTATGTGCTGCTAAGCTACGGAACAGGCGCAGTGATGGCCGTTCCTGCGCATGATGCAAGGGATTTTGATTTCGCCCAAAAATATAATCTGCCGATTATTAAGGTGATAAGCAACGGGGCTGAAAGGCCTCTAGATGCAGAAATGTCTTTGCCGTTTTGCGATGATGGAATGCTGGTTAACAGCGGAGCATACACTGGTCTGTCTTCAGAGCAGGCAAGGCAGAAAATATCAAGCGATTTAGAAACAATCGGGAAAGGGAAGCAAACTGTCAAATACCGTCTGCGCGATTGTTTGGTTTCCCGTCAACGCTATTGGGGCACGCCTATTCCCATCGTTTATTGCGAGGATTGCGGTATTGTCCCTGTACCGGAGTTTGAACTGCCTGTAAAGCTGCCATATAATGTAGCATTTCGACCCGGCGGGGACTCGCCGCTGTCTACATGCGCTGAGTTTATGAATACTACTTGCCCTGGGCTGCGGGAAAGCGGCCAAGCGCGATACCGACACGCTGGACACGTTCGTTTGTTCCTCTTGGTATTTCCTGCGCTTTTATGATAATAAAAAGGCGGATGCCCCGTTTGATAAAGCTCGAGTAGAACAAATTATGCCGGTGGACAAATATGTCGGAGGCATTGAACATGCGGCGACGCATCTGCTATATGCCCGTTTTATCACAAAAGCATTGCGCGACATGGGTTACCTAAGCTTCGGAGAACCTTTCCCTTCCCTTTTTCACCAGGGGATTATTACCGGCAAAGATGGCAAGAAAATGAGCAAACGTGACGGTGCGGTTTCGCCAGATGTTCTGATAGACCAGTATGGGGCGGATGTGTTTCGCTTGTACCTGGGGTTTGGCTTTTTTCATGTGGATGGCGGGCCATGGGATGATGTTGGTATCAACGCCATCGTGCGGTTTGTTGCAAGGATTGGCAAAGTACTGGAGAGATATGCGGCATTAGCCGCATTGGCTGTAGTGGCTGCGTCAAGGGAAGTTTATAAAAGCCTCAGCCCCGAGGCCATTATCCGCAATGCTGACCTTGAATATGTCCGTCATTTCACAATCAAGCATGTTACTGATAGTTTGGAGTGCTTCAGCTTTAATACAGCAATCGCCAGGATCATGGAGTATTTGAATGCCATTCAGAAGTACCAGACACAGACACAGAGTGGTCGTAGCGTAGAGTACGAAAAAGCGTTGCTTGAGGATTTGATACTGCTACTGGCACCGTTAGCGCCGCATTTGGCGGAAGAAATGTGGGAGTATATCGGCAACGATTATTCAGTGCATAATTGCTTGATCCCGGTGTGTGACGAAGCTAAGCTGGCGCGGAACTTCGTTGAAATAGCTGTTCAGGTCAACGGCACTTTGCGGGATGTCATTGAGGTTGACAGCAATGCTGATGAAGAGGCCGTTAAGGCGGTGGCGGCTGCCAGCGATAAGGTGAAGACGCATCTTGAAGGTAAAGAGATCAAGAAAGTCATTTATGTTAAGAAGAAGTTGGTAAATATAGTTTGCTAACGCGGCAAAGCGGCTAAAGCGGCGTCACGAAAATAGGGACTGCACACAAGGGGTAAAGCCATTGGTGCAGTCTTTCTTTCATCAATCACTTCGTTTTCCTGAACAACCGCCTCCAAATCGCAACAAGCGCGCACTGCTGCTTGCGTTTTTTTGCCGCATAGGCTTCAATGTGTTCGAGCACGCCTTTTCGAAAGCTGGTCATTTCAGGACTATCGGCATACCAGACATTGGATTGTCCCATGCCACCTTTTACGCCCTTTACGCCAGCTCTTGGTATTTGTGGGAATGAGAGCCGCTCGTCTGCACTAAGCAATGTAGCGTTACCGGCATCGGCAACAACATAATAACCGAAATGTTCGTCATTGAAATTGCGTTCCTCGAATCGTGTGCTCTGACATTCTTTATAGAGGGTGGCGTTTTTATACCATCCGACAATATAGGTTCCACCAAGCTTATGAGTCGCAGTGAAAATGACCAGCACATCATCAATCGATTCGGCATCACTACTGGCACCTAATCGTTGAAGATCGAAACGGCCGGTTGGCTGGGCATATCCGTAGACTTTGCCGTTGATCTTCCTAAAATTAAACATTTCGTGGCCGTACCCGTATCTGTCCACATAAGAGCCGCCGCCACGCGCTTTCTCTTCTTCGGGCCCGTCATACCTTTCCATCCAAGCCGTATTCAAGAAAACCATTGCAGTCACTGGTATACCTCCTCATCATATACTCCTTGCCATATTGCTCCGTGCTATATTGTTCAGCGAAAACTGCATTACAGCAGGTAATGGAAAGACCAGCCGCTATGTTTATCCTAAAGAATATGTTCTAAAACACGTCCAGATTAACCTTGCACTCTACCTCAAAGGCAGCCAGCGCGGCACCCTCGTCATCCAGAATGCTCAATTTAAGCTTACCAGCGATCTCGGAAGGCAGCTGAAAGGCGATGAATCCGCCATAGCGCCCTCCAGACGGGATGAGGTAAGATTGCATCAGAGTATCCACAATCGAACGGGCGTCCATATCGGTCAAGAGGACGCTCTCAGTGAGTGCGCCGACAACTTCGCCGCTCAGCGCTGCCAG